>Ga0209694_1002760_pt1 | contig 13409 bp, 9 predicted proteins | sample GluameincwithD2O_FD_187499 | JGI IMG/M metagenome (GOLD analysis project Ga0209694, IMG submission 187499) | Mouse cecum microbial communities from Vienna, Austria - Glucosamine amended microcosms incubated with D2O (SPAdes) (version 2) | ecosystem: Host-associated > Mammals > Digestive system >...
GACAGCGTCGACTGCGTGGTGGTCTGCATCCATTGGGGGAACGAGTATCAGCGCCATGAAAATGCGGTGCAGCGGCAGCTGGCCGGGTTTTTCAGACGCCACGGGGCCGATATTGTCGTGGGGCATCATCCCCATGTCATTCAGCCTTACGAAGCCGATTCGGCGCATGTGGTGCTCTATTCGCTCGGCAATTTCGTCTCCAACCAGCAGCGGCGTTACTGCGACGGCGGGCTGATGGCCGAAATCGACGCTACGCGCCACCCGGGCGGCCGCATGACCTATACCCTGCGCGTCGTTCCGGTGTGGGTCGCCGTGCCCGGTTTCCGCGTTCTGCCGCCCGAGGCCGCCGACACCCTGTCCCTGCCCTTTCAGTACCGGCGTTTCCGGGCCGATACGGACGCATTGCTCGGAACGGTTCTATAAGTGCACCGAACGGGCCGGAGCGGCGGGTTTGCTGCGGATTTTGCAGCGGGAGCAGAACCAAAAGCAAACCATCATGGAAAAAAGCATCAAGGGTACCCGCACCGAGCAGAATCTGCTGAAAGCCTTTGCGGGCGAGAGCCAGGCACGGAGCCGCTACACGTTCTTTGCGAGCAAGGCCAAGAAAGAGGGATACGAGCAGGTGGCTGCGGTTTTTCTGGAGACGGCCGACCAGGAGAAGGAACACGCCAAGCGCTTCTTCAAGTTTCTGGAGGGCGGCGACGTCGAAATTACGGCGGCTTACCCCGCCGGACCCATCGGAACCACGCAGGAGAATCTGCTGGCCGCGGCCCACGGCGAGCGTGAGGAGTGGGACGTTCTGTACCGCGATTCTTGCCGCATCGCCGAGGAAGAGGGTTTCCCGGAAGTGGCCACGGCGTTCCGCATGATTTCGACCGTCGAAGCGCATCACGAGGAACGCTACCTCAAGCTGCTGAGCCGCTTTTCGGACGGCGACTTCTTCAGGCGCGACGGCAAAATATGGTGGCAGTGCCGCAACTGCGGGTATGTCTGCGAGGCTTCCCAGGCACCGGGGATATGCCCTGCCTGCCAGCATCCGCAGGCCTATTTCGAGCCGAAGAAAGAGAACTATTAGCGTATTTAGCGCCCGACGAATGCCGGCACGAAATCCAACGGGGTTTTGTGCCGTGCTTTTTTATATGGGTTCGCTCCGGGATGCAACAGGCTTGGTCGGGTGCCGTGAGTTTGTGGTCTGCCGCTCCGAATCGGCGTTTTTCTGCGCCGGGATTTTCCTGCATGGCATTTTATTGCTATCTTTGTAGAAGATAAACTTCGCCTCGGCAATGCTCAAATAAATTTGGCATTGCTCTCGACTTGTGCTATCTTTGACACCGTCTTAGATACTTGTACATTATTTCCGCAAAATTAGATATGGCAGACGAAAAAATCATCTTCTCGATGGTGGGTGTCTCGAAGACCTTCACCAATCAGAAAAAGGTGCTCAACAACATCTACCTCTCGTTTTTCTACGGCGCCAAGATAGGCATCATTGGTCTGAACGGCTCGGGCAAGTCGACCCTGATGAAGATTATCGCCGGCATCGACAAGAATTTCCAGGGCGAAGTCGTCTTCTCGCCCGGCTATTCGGTCGGTTACCTGGAGCAGGAGCCGAAGCTCGACCCCGAAAAGACGGTCCGCGAGGTCGTCGAGGAGGGCTGCGCCGAGACGGTGGCCCTGCTGAAAGAGTACGAGGAAATCAACATGAAGTTGTGCGAACCTATGTCCGACGACGAAATGGCCCGCATGATCGAGCGGCAGGGCGAGCTCTACGAGAAAATCGACCACGCCAACGGCTGGGAGCTGGACAGCATATTGGAGCGTGCGATGGATGCCCTGCGGTGTCCCGAGGCCGACCAGAAGGTTGCGGTCCTTTCGGGCGGCGAGCGGCGCCGCGTGGCTTTGTGCCGACTGCTGTTGCAGCAGCCCGATGTCCTCCTCCTGGACGAGCCCACCAACCACCTCGACGCCGAATCCATCGACTGGCTCGAACAGCATCTCCAGCAGTATAAGGGCACGGTCATCGCCGTGACCCACGACCGCTATTTCCTCGACAACGTGGCCGGGTGGATTCTCGAACTCGACCGCGGCGAGGGCATTCCGTGGAAAGGCAACTATTCGGGCTGGCTCGAACAGAAAACCGCCCGCATGGCCATGGAGGAGAAGCAGGAATCCAAGCGCCGCAAGACCCTCGAACGCGAGCTGGAGTGGGTGCGCATGTCGCCCTCGGGGCGTCATGCCAAGTCCAAGGCGCGTCTGTCGGCCTACGACAAGATGATGAACGAGGATACGAAGCAAAAGGAAGAGAAGCTCGAAATCTTCATTCCGAACGGTCCGCGTCTGGGCGACGTCGTCATCGAGGCGCAGGGCGTCACGAAGGCTTTCGGCGACCGCGTTCTCTACGAAAATCTGAATTTCTCGCTGCCGCCTGCGGGTATCGTGGGCGTCATCGGTCCCAACGGTACGGGCAAGACCACCCTTTTCCGGATGATTATGGGGCTCGAACAGCCTACCGAGGGTTCGTTCCGCGTAGGTCCTACGGTCAAGCTGGCCTACGTCGACCAGCAGCACAAGTCCATCGACCCCGAAAAGTCGGTCTACGAGGTGGTGTCGGGCGGTGCCGACCTCATCATGCTGGGCAACCGGCAGGTCAATGCACGCGCCTACATCGCCCGGTTCAACTTCACGGGCGCCGACCAGGAGAAGAAGTGCGGCGTGCTGTCGGGCGGTGAGCGCAACCGCCTGCATCTGGCGCTGGCGCTCAAGGAGGAAGGCAACGTGCTGCTGCTCGACGAGCCGACCAACGACATCGACGTCAATACGCTGCGGGCGCTTGAGGAGGGTCTGGAGAACTTCGCCGGGTGCGCCGTCGTCATTTCGCACGACCGCTGGTTCCTCGACCGCATCGCCACGCACATCCTTTCGTTCGAGGGCGATTCGCAGGTGGTTTTCTACGAGGGTTCGTACAGCGAGTACGAAGCGTGGAAGCGTGCGCAGGGCGGTGATACGGAGCCCCACCGCGTGAAATACCGCAAACTGATCGAAAACTGATAAGGTGCCTCAGCCGTATTTTGACTTTTAATAACCCCTGCGGGGTTTTTGACTTTGCTTGCGCTCGGCATAGCCTGCAAGCAGTCTCTGCCCTCGCTTAATCGCAAAGTTTACTTTCTACTTTTCACCTTGTAAAATGCAGAAACCTTCGATTCCCAAGGGTACGCGCGACTTCTCCCCGGTGGAGATGATGCGCCGCAACTATATCTTCGACACCATCAGGGGCGTTTTCCGGCTCTACGGCTTCGCGCCGCTCGAAACCCCCTCGATGGAGAATCTCTCGACCCTCTTGGGCAAGTACGGCGACGAGGGCGACAAGCTCCTTTTCAAGATTCTCAATTCGGGCGATTATGCCGCCGGGCTCTCCGACGGCGAGGTGCGCCAGGCGTCGAAAATCTGCGAAAAGGGACTGCGCTACGACCTGACCGTGCCTTTCGCCCGTTACGTCGTGCAGCATCAGGGCGAGCTGGCGTTCCCGTTCAAGCGCTACCAGGTGCAGCCCGTGTGGCGGGCCGACCGTCCGCAGAAAGGGCGTTACCGCGAATTCTACCAGTGCGACGTCGACGTCATCGGCACCCGCTCGCTTTTGTGCGAGGTCGAGCTGATCGAAATCGTCGACCGGGTGTTCCGGGCGCTGGGCATCCGCGTGGCGCTCAAGATGAACAACCGCAAAATCCTTTACGGCATCGCCGAGACCATCGGGCATGCCGACAAGATGACCGACATAACGGTGGCCATCGACAAACTGGAGAAAATCGGGCTCGACAACGTCAAGGCCGAACTGCTCGAACGCGGGCTGGAGCCGGAGGCGGTCGCGAAACTTCAGCCGATACTTGAGCTCGCAGGCGATAACCGACAGAAGCTGGATGCGTTGCGCGCCGTAATCGGCGCTTCCGAAACCGGACTGAAAGGCATCGAGGAGATGGAAACCGTCTTCGGCTATGCCGAACGGCTCGGGCTCGGCTTGCAGGTCGACCTCGACCTTTCGCTGGCCCGCGGGCTGAACTATTATACGGGGGCCATCTTCGAGGTCAAGGCGCTCGACTTCGCCATCGGGTCGATTTGCGGTGGTGGCCGTTATGACGACCTCACGGGCATCTTCGGCATGCCCAACATGTCGGGCGTCGGCATTTCGTTCGGCGCCGACCGCATCTACGATGTCATGACCGGGCTGAACCTCTTTCCGGAGGAGGTCAACAGCTCCACGCGGGTGCTGTTCGTCAACCTCGGTGCCGAGGAGGAAGCCGCGTCGCTCGGTTTGCTGCGTGCGCTGCGCGATGCGGGTGTTCCCGCCGAAATCTACCCCGAAGCGGGCAAGATGAAGAAGCAGATGGAGTACGCCAACCGCCGGGGCGTTCCCTACGTGGCCATCGTCGGTTCGCAGGAGCTCGAAGCGCAGGTCGTGACGCTCAAGGAGATGCGTTCGGGCGAGCAGCGGCAGGTGGCCTTCGCCGACCTTGCGTGCAGCTTGAAATAAAACCGGATAGAATTCCATGCGCCAGCTCTTTCTATTGCTTGCATCCGTGCTCCTTTCGGGAGCCGGATTGCTGGCGCACGGTGAACCTCCGGCCGCTAAGCAAGAGACGGACGAGTTGCAGAAGTTCTTTCAGATTTACCGTTATCTGAACCGTTTCTACGTCGACGAGGTGGACGCCGGGCCCTTGATCGAGGGGGCTGTCGAGGGCATGCTCGAACGGCTCGATCCCCATTCGGCTTATATTAGCGCCGACGAAATGCAATCCGTCGATGCGAGCTTCGACGGCGGGTTCAGCGGCATCGGGGTCGAATTCAACATTTTGCGCGATACGGTCATCGTGGTCAATACCATCGTCGGCGGTCCGGCCGAGCGGGTCGGTGTGCTGCCCAACGACCGGATTGTGCGTATCGACACGCTCGACGCCGTGGGGCTGACGCGTTCCGACGTGCCTCGATACCTGCGCGGCAAGCGCGGTTCGCGGGTGGCGGTCGACGTCGTGCGGCACGGAGAGCCCGCGCCGCTTCATTTCGTCATCGAGCGCGACCGGATTCCGCTGAACACTATCGACGCGGCCTACAAGGTCGACGACGGAATAGGTTATATCAAGGTCAACCGTTTCGGCCGCACGACCATGAACGAATTCCGCGAAGCCTACGCCAAGCTGGGCAGGCCCCGGCAATTGTTGCTCGACTTGCGCGGCAACGGCGGCGGTCTGCTGGAACAGGCGGTCGAAATGGCCGGATTTTTCCTGCCCCGCGGTGCCGTCATCGTCTCGACCGAGGGCCGGGCTGTGGCGGAACGAAGCTATTCGGCGCCCGCCGACGGCGAGGGATTGGACTGCAAGTTGGCTGTGCTGATTGACGAGCGGTCGGCGTCGGCGTCGGAAATCGTCGCGGGCGCCGTGCAGGACTGGGACTGCGGCGTGGTCGTCGGGCGTCCGAGCTTCGGCAAGGGGCTGGTTCAGCGGCAGGTGAGGCTCGACGACGGTTCGGCCGTGCGGGTGACCGTGGCGCGCTATCATACCCCGTCCGGGCGGATGATTCAGCGTCCCTATCAGAACGGACAGCGCCGCCGATACTATATGGACCATCTGCGCCGCTACGACGATGCCGTGCGCGATTCGCTCGACGCCGGAACGCCGGTTTTCCGCACCCTGCGCACGGGGCGTCCGGTCCACGGGGGCGGCGGCATCCGGCCCGACGTGCTGGCCGAAGCGGATACGACGGGCTATTCGGCTTATTATGGCGCCTTGGTGCGGCGGGGCGTATTCAGCGATTTTGCGGTCGCTTACCTCGAAAAGGAGCGGTCGCGGCTCGAAAAGGAATACCCTGCGGAGGAGCTGTTCCTCGAAAACTATTGTCCCGACGATGCTTTGCTCCGTGGACTGGCGGCCGCCGGAGAAGAACGGGGCGTGCCGTTCGACGAAGCGGGCTTCGCTGCGTCGGCCGCCCGGATGCGGGTGCAGCTCAAGGCGCTGACTGCACAGCGTTTGTTCGGAACCGGGGCCTACTATCGGGTCGTCAACGGGGCGGCGGCGGACCACAGCGCTTATGCGCAGGCATTGGAGTTGCTCCGGCATTGGGAGGAGCTCGCTGTGCCGATATTGGAAGAAAACGATTAAAACATAACGGATGAAATTTCTGCTATTGTGGCTCAAGGGCTGTGCCATGGGTACTGCCGACGTGGTGCCGGGCGTTTCGGGCGGCACCATCGCCTTTATTTCGGGTATCTACGAAGAACTCATCGAATCCATCCGCCGGGCGGACCTGACGGCTCTGCGCCTGCTCGGCCGACTGCGGTTCGGGGAATTCTGGCGCCATGTCAACGGGCGGTTCCTGCTGCCCGTTTTGCTGGGTATCGCTACGGCCGTCTTCTCGCTCGCACGGCTGATGACCTACCTGCTGACGAACCATCCGGTGGCCGTGTGGTCGTTCTTCTTCGGGCTGATTGTCGCTTCGGCGCTGCTCGTGGCCCGGCAGGTCGGGAAATGGGATTGGCGGAGCACGGCTGCCTTGCTTGCGGGCATAGCCGTGGCGTGGTGGATTACGGTGGCTTCGCCTGCCGAGACGCCCGAGACGTGGTGGTTTATCATGCTGTCGGGGGCCATCGCCATCTGCGCCATGATTCTGCCCGGCATTTCGGGGGCTTTCATTTTGCTGCTGTTGGGCAAGTACCAGTTTATTTTGCAGGCGGTCGGCGAGCTGAATATTCCCGTGCTCGCGCTATTCCTGGCGGGTGCCGTGGCGGGCATCGTTTCGTTCTCGCATCTGCTGTCGTGGCTGCTCCGGCATTGGCACGACGTGACGGTGGCCACGTTGATGGGATTCATGATAGGCTCGCTCAACAAGGTTTGGCCGTGGAAAGAAGTGCTGGAGACCTACACCGACAGCCACGGCAAAATCCAGCCGCTGGTCGAGGCCAATGTGTGGCCGGAGCGGTTCGACGTGCAGGCCGTGCTGCTTTGCGTGGCGGGCTTCATGGTCATCTACGGAATCGAGCTCGCGGCCCGGGCCATCGGCCGCAAACGGGAGTAAGGCCATGCGGCGCTTCGGACTTATCGGCAGGCCGCTGGGCCATTCGGCATCGGCGGCCTACTTCACGGAGAAGTTCGGGCGCGAAGGCATGGCCGACTGCGCCTATGCTCTTTACGAACTGGCGGCGATCGAAGAACTGCCCCGTCTGCTGGAACGGACGCCCGAACTGGAGGGATTCAACGTTACCATCCCCTACAAGCGCGAGGTGATGCGCTATCTGGACGACCTGTCGTTCGACGCCCGGATGATCGGTGCGGTCAACTGCGTGCGCCGCGAAGCCGACGGGCGGCTGACGGGGCACAATACGGATATTGCGGGCCTGCGTGCGTCGCTCGATGAGCTGCTGGGCGACGACCTGCCCGAACAGGCGCTTGTGCTCGGCACGGGCGGCGCTTCGCAGGCGGTGCAATATGCGCTGGCCGAGCGCAATATTCCCTATGCGCTGGTTTCGCGCGACGCGGCCAAAGGCAACTGCACTTATGATAACCTGCCGTGCGAAGTCGTCGAACAGAGCCGGCTTATTGTCAACGCCACGCCCGTAGGCACCTACCCTGCTGTCGACGATGCCCCGCGCATTCCCTATGCCTATGTGACGCCGGCACACCGGCTGCTCGACCTGGTCTACAATCCGCCGCTCACGCAGTTCCTCTCCTACGGGCAGCAGCGCGGCGCCCGGGTCATGAACGGCGAACGCATGTTCCGCGTGCAGGCCGAAGCGGCTTGGGAAATCTGGAATCCGTAAAACGGATACGAAGCGAAAGCCCTGCTCGGAAGCAGGGCTTTTCTTTCAGCGGTGGCGCAGCATGGCGTGCGCCTTGTCGTAGTCTTCCGAGCGGACGACCACCTGTGCGGGCATCGTGCCCACGGGATAGATCGACGACATGTATTCGTTGCGGATCGTCGACCAGATGCCTGCGCTGTCGAGCATCGACTTCGTGATTTCGGCTTCGGTAGAGGTGTTGTACTCCGCCAGTACAACCATCGTTTCGTCTTGCATAGGACTTGGGTTCGGTTGGTTGTATAAAATTAAGCATTTTGTTGATAAATTGCAAGAGCCTTGCCAAGGAATTCCGCATAAATAGCGTTATATTTGCCGTAGCGGAAAAGTTCCCTCCGGCGAACCGGCCGGCGGCGGATTTCTCCGCGGTCATTTAATCGTCTGTTTCCATGTCCGCATTCTGCCATCTGCACGTCCATACCCAGTATTCGATACTCGACGGTCAGGCCAGTATTCCCAAGCTGGTCGACAAGGCGATGGCCGACGGACAGCCCGGCATCGCCGTGACCGACCACGGCAATATGTTCGGCATCAAGGAATTCTTCAACTACGTTCAGAAGCAGAATCACAAGAAGCACGACCGCATCAAGAATCTGAAGAAGGCGCTCGCCGCGCTCGAAGAGTTGCTCGGCAAGGTCCCCGACCTTCAGATTTACGTGGCCGAGCAGCGCGACACGCTGGTGCTTATGGAGCGGCGGAAGAACGATTCGCCCGAGGATGCCGAGAAGTACGCCAAGGCCAAGGCCCATGTCGACCAGCTCGACATCATGCACAAGGAGTTCAGCTACGCCCCTGCCGTCGGCCGCGAGAAAATCGCCGCGTTGGAGGCGCAGCCCGATTTCAAGCCCATCATCGGCTGCGAAGTCTACGTTGCCCGGCGGCGTTTGCAGGACAAGGAGGGCAAGCCCGACCAGAGCGGTTACCACCTCATCCTGCTTGCCAAGAACCTCAAGGGTTATCACAACCTCACCAAAATCGTCTCCAGGGCATGGACCGACGGTTTCTACATGCGTCCGCGTACCGACCGGACCGAAATCGAGAAGTACCACGAGGGGCTTATCTGCTGTTCGGCCTGCCTGGCCGGCGAGGTGCCGCGCGCCATTACGGCGGGCGACCTGGAAAAGGCCGAGGAATCCATCCGTTGGCACAAGGGCGTTTTCGGCGACGATTATTATCTGGAATTGCAGCTCCATAAGGCCACTGTCGAGCGGGCCAACCACGAGGCCTACCCCATGCAGCTGGAGGTCAACAAACAGCTGCGCGAGCTGGCCAAGAAGCACGGTGTGCGGATGGTCTGCACCAACGACGTCCATTTCGTCGACGAGGACAACGCCGAAGCGCACGACCGGTTGATCTGCCTTTCGACCGGCAAGGACCTCGACGACCCCAAGCGCATGCTCTACTCCAAGCAGGAGTGGCTGAAGACCACGGCCGAGATGGCCGCCATCTTCGGCGAGAGCGACCCCGAAGCAATGGCTACTACGGTCGACATCTGCAATCAGGTCGAATCCTACTCCATCGACCACGCCCCCATCATGCCGACTTTCGAGATTCCGGCCGAGTTCGGGACCGAGGAGGAGTACCGTGCCCGCATCACCGAGCAGGAGCTCTTCGACGAGTTCACGCGCGACGAAAACGGGCAGGTCGTCATGAGCGAGGAGGAGGGGCGCAAGAAAATCGAGAAGCTGGGCGGCTATGACAAGCTCTACCGCATCAAGTTCGAGGCCGACTACTTGGCCAAGCTCACCATGGACGGCGCCCGCAAGCGTTACGGCGAAAATCTGTCGGACGAGGTCCAGGACCGCCTGCGTTTCGAGCTGCACATCATGAAAACGATGGGTTTCCCGGGCTACTTCCTCATCGTGCAGGACTTCATCCGCGCCGCCCGCGAGGAGCTCGACGTCTCGGTGGGTCCGGGCCGTGGTTCGGCGGCCGGTTCGGCGGTGGCCTATTGCCTGGGCATCACCCAAATCGACCCCATCGCCTACGACCTGCTGTTCGAGCGCTTTCTGAATCCCGACCGTATTTCGCTGCCCGATATTGACGTGGACTTCGATGACGACGGCCGCGGCCGCGTGCTCAACTGGGTGACGCAGAAATACGGCAAGGAAAAGGTGGCCCATATCATCACCTACGGCACGATGGCCACCAAGCTGGCTATCAAGGACGTGGCGCGCGTGCAGAAATTGGTGCTCTCCGAGTCGGACCGTCTCTGCAAGCTGGTGCCCGACCGGATTCCCGACAAGAAGCTCAACTTGCAGAACGCCATCGACTATGTGCCCGAGCTCAAGCAGGCCGAGCAGTCGGACAATCCCATTCTGAGCGATACGATCCGCTACGCCAAGATGCTGGAAGGCAACGTCCGCAATACGGGCGTGCACGCCTGCGGCACCATCATCTGCCGCGACGACATCACGGACTGGGTGCCCGTCGCCACGGCCGACGACAAGGAGACGGGCGAGAAGATGCTCGTGACGCAGTACGAGGGTTCGGTCATCGAGGATACCGGGCTTATCAAGATGGACTTCCTCGGGCTCAAGACCCTGTCGATCATCAAGGATGCGGTCGAGAACATCCGGCAGAACAAGGGCATCAAGGTCGACATCGACGATTTTTCGATTATCAACGACCCCGCCACTTACAAGCTCTACGGCGAGGGGCGCACCGTCGGTACGTTCCAGTTCGAGTCCGCCGGCATGCAGAAATACCTGCGCGAGCTGCAGCCCTCGACTTTCGAGGACCTCATCGCCATGAACGCCCTCTATCGGCCCGGGCCGATGGATTACATTCCCGATTTCATCGCCCGCAAGCATGGCCGCAGCCCCATCGTCTACGATATTCCCATCATGGAGAAGTATCTCAAGGATACTTACGGCGTGACGGTCTACCAGGAGCAGGTCATGCTGCTGTCGCGTCTGCTGGCCAACTTCACGCGCGGCGAATCCGACACCCTCCGCAAGGCGATGGGCAAGAAACTCAAGGACAAGCTCGACGCGCTGAAGCCCAAGTTCATCCACGGCGGCCAGAAGAACGGCCACGACCCCAAGGTGCTCGAAAAAATCTGGGGCGACTGGGAGAAGTTCGCTTCCTACGCGTTCAACAAGTCGCACGCCACCTGCTATTCGTGGGTGGCTTACCAGACGGCCTACCTCAAGGCCAATTACCCGTCCGAATACATGGCCGCCGTCTTGAGCCGAAACCTCACGCGCGTGGACCAGCTCACCATCTACATGAACGAGTGCAAGCGCATGGGCATCAACGTCATGGGGTCGGACATCAACGAATCCATGAAGACCTTTTCGGCCAACGAGGCGGGCGACGTGCGTTTCGGGCTGGCTGCGGTCAAGGGGGTCGGCGAGGCGGCCGCCGACAGCATCATCGAGGAGCGGACCCGGAACGGCAAGTTCAAGGACATCTACGATTTCATGGAGCGTGTCAATTATGCCGTCGTCAACCGCAAGTGTCTCGAAAACCTCGCCTATGCCGGGGCTTTCGATTCGATTGCCACGTTCCACCGCGGCAAGTTCTTCGGCGCCGACCTGCGGGATTCGAGCGGCGCCACCTTCATGGAGCAGCTTATACGCTATGGGCTGCGTTACCAGGCCGAGAAGAACAACGCCCAGCAAAGCCTTTTCGGCGGAGGCGGGCAGGTCGACATCCAGCCGCCCGTCATTCCGGCCTGCGCCGATTGGAGCCAGCTGGAAACCCTCTCCAAGGAGCGCGAAATGATGGGGCTTTACCTCTCGGCCCACCCGCTCGACGACTACAAGGTCATCATCGACCACATGTGCAAGACCCAGCTTTCCGATTTGGAGAACCTCGATTCCATGCGCGGGCAGGAGATAGCCGTGGCCGGCATGGTCGTCGGCGTGCAGAACCTGATGACCAAGACCGGGAAGCCGTGGGGCAAGTTCACGCTCGAAGATTACAACGGCACGCACGAGTTCGCGCTGTTCGGCAAGGATTATGAAAACTTCCGCAAGTACCTTTTCGCCGATTACTTCCTTTTCGTGCGCGGCAAGGTGCAGCCCCGGCTCTACAACGACAAGGAGTTGGAGTTCAAGATTATTTCGATGGTCCAGTTGCAGGAGCTGCGCGATACGATGATTAAGGAGCTGAGCGTGCAGCTGCCCGTCGGCGACGTCACCCGGCAGCTGGTCGAGGAGCTGACCGCGAAGGTCCGCGAGTCGAAAGGCGACACCGTTTTCCGAATCAGCCTGTTCGACCCCGCGAACAACGTTTCCAGCCGTTTCTTCTCCAAAAGCCATAAGGTCAGCCTTTCTTCGTCGTTGATTAATTATCTGGACGAAAACAACATACGTTATTCGATTTCATAAAACACTTCAATTTCATATCACTATGGCATTAGCAATCAGCAAGGAGAATTTCCAGGAAATTCTCGCTCAGGACAAGCCCGTCGTCATCGACTTCTGGGCTGAGTGGTGCGGCCCCTGCCGCATGGTCGCCCCCATCGTCGACGAGCTCGCCGCCGAGTTCGAGGGCAAGGTACTCATCGGCAAGTGCGACGTCGAGGACAACGACGAAATCACGATGAAATACGGCGTGCGCAACATCCCCACCATCGTCTTCCTCAAGGGGGGCGAACTGAAAGACAAGCAGGTCGGATCGTGCCCCAAGGAGACGCTATCCGGCAAACTCAACGCCCTGCTGTAGGATGATACGCTCGATTGTCTGGAACGGGCTGCTGGCCGTGGAGTTCTCCAAGGGAGCCTACACGGCCCTGCTCGTTCCTTCGATGGGCGCCAACGTCGTGCGCCTGGCCCAAACCGAGATGGGCGTGGAGATTCTCCACACCCCCGCTGCCGCGGAAATGGAGACCTTCCGTAACCGGCCGCAGATCTTCGGTCTGCCCCTGCTCTTCCCGCCCAACCGCATCGAGGACGGGCGCTACGCCTTCGAAGATCGGGTCTACCAATATCCCATCACCATCGAGAAGGAGAACAACTACCACCACGGCATCCTCAAAAGCCAACCCTTCATCGTCTCGAAAGCCGAGGAGAACGACAAGGAGGTGAAGATCGAGTGCCGCTACTATTCGAACGCTGCGAACGACGCCGTGTATAAGCATTTCCCGCACGAATTCAAATGCAAGATCGTCTACCGGCTCTCCGACAAGGGGCTCGAGCAGGAGGTGGTCTTCACGAACAAGAGCCGGGAGGCGATGCCCGTAGGAGTCGGCTTCCACACCCCGCTGATGATCCCCTTCGAGGGCGGCGAGGGCAGCGAGTACCGGCTGCGCGTCGCCGTGGACGAGCAGTGCGAGTTGAGCCCGCGCAACCTGCCGACCGGCAAGACCCTGCCGCTCGACGAGCAGTTCGCCAAGCTGCGCGGCGAGGGGCTGCAAACCACCGACTGCGCCCCCATCGAGGCCGGCTTCACCCTCCGCGAGATCGAGGTGGACGGCAAGAAGTTCCGCGGCGCCGTCGTCGAACACCTCACCACGGGCCGCAAGGTCTTCTACGAAGTGGACGACGAGACCCGCTACTGGACCATCTGGAACAACGGCGGCAACCAACCCTACTGCTGCCCCGAGCCCCAGTCGTGGATCACG
>Ga0209694_1002768_pt1 | contig 13346 bp, 9 predicted proteins | sample GluameincwithD2O_FD_187499 | JGI IMG/M metagenome (GOLD analysis project Ga0209694, IMG submission 187499) | Mouse cecum microbial communities from Vienna, Austria - Glucosamine amended microcosms incubated with D2O (SPAdes) (version 2) | ecosystem: Host-associated > Mammals > Digestive system >...
CGCTGAGGGCGCCATGCAGGAGATTCAGGACATGCTCAACCGCATGGACTACCTGGCCACCCAGTCCGCCAACGGCACCTACGACAACGAGGTTGACCGTGCCGCTCTCCAGAAGGAGGTTGACCAGCTCCGCACCGAAATTAACCGCATCGCCGACAGCGCCAACTTCAACGGCATCAAGCTGCTGGACGGCTCTCTGGATGGCTCCGCCAAGGCCGCTGTGGCCGGCAAGGTCTCTGAGATTGACATTGCCAAGGTCGGCAGCCAGTTGGGCGTTGACACCATCCTGCATCAGGAGGGCTCCGGCAACAACGAGGCCACTACCTTTAAGGTAGACTTGGCTGACTTCCAGTTTGCCGCCAATGACGACGAGACCATGACCGTCAAGGTTGGTGATAACACCTTTAGAATCACTGGTGACGGTAACGCTACTGGTGCGCTCACTGGTGAGGATATTGCGAAGGCTATCGCCGGTGGAACTGTGACTGGTATCGATACTGTTGAGGTCGATATTGGTTCGACAGGCACCTTTACTGCTTTTGATGCAACAAATGATAAAGTCCAATTCAATGGTCAGGACTTCACTCTGACTGCCGATGGCAACAAGCTGGTCTTTACCCAGGACGCCGCCCCCACCACCGAGGCTGAGGAAGTCGACGGCAAGATGGACGTGGTAATCTCCGGCGCTACCACTGCCAACAATGGCACCGTTGGCGGAACTGCTGCCCAAGTTACCTTGGCTTCCGATGGTGCCAACAAAGCGGACATCACTGTTGTAGATGATGCTTTCACCGCTGCTGCTAAGGCTGCAGGTGCCACTGATGGCGATATTACAGTTAAGGCAAATGGTAACAATCTTGAGCTGCTTGCTAATGGTGTAGTAGTTGGCACTGCTGCAGCGCCTACTTTCCCACTTAGCGCAAATGCCACAGTTGACTTCAAGGATGCCGATGGCAACACGATTGGTAACATGGCATTGACCGCAGGCGGTACTGCTGATATTGTGGCAACCGACTTTGCTACTGCCCTTGACAGCGGCCTCGACTATGCGGCTCCTGCTGATGGCAACGGCTTTACCACTGGCGGCGACTTCAACGTCCAGACCATCGAGGTCACCAACGGCACCGCCGAGAAGCGCGACCGTCTGGCCAGCACTGTGGTGAAGCTGACTGAGGACATGTTCCAGGACGGCGCTGAAATCACCATCGCCGACAAGACCATCAAGGTCTCCGCCGATGCGGCCGACAAGGACGACCCCACCAAGGTTTATATTGGCGACATGGTGGGCGACGGCAAGACACTGGACCTGAAGGTCCTGTCCGAGCGCCTGTCCCAGGCCGCCGCCGGCAACAACGCTTGGACCGTCAGCGCCATTGCTGGTAAACCCGGCATCACCCTGATGGAGAAGACCAACGCCGACGGCACCAGCGCCGCCGACCCCGCGTGGGATTTGACCACCGAGAAGGGCATCAAGGAAACTCTGAGCTTCAAGTCCGCCGACAAGGCTGCTGTGGCCGCGGATGACAGCAAGTCCCTGACCCTCCAGATTGGCGACACCAGCGAGAGCTTCAACCAGATGAAGGTCTCCGTGGGCGATATGCACGTGGATGCCATGGGCACCGGCAAGTATATTGACGAGAACGGCAATGAGGTTCAGGTCACTAAGACCATTGCCGACATTGATATCAGCAACCAGCAGGGCGCTGCCGAGGCGATCAATGTCATCAAGAACGCTATCAACTATGTGTCCGGCGTCCGTGGCGACCTGGGCGCTGTCCAGAACCGTCTGGAGCACACCGCCAACAACCTGTCCGTGATGGCCGAGAACATCCAGGACGCCGAGTCCACCATCCGCGACACCGACATCGCCGAGGAAATGATGTCCTACACCAAGAACAACATCCTGGTGCAGTCTGCCCAGGCCATGCTGGCCCAGGCCAACCAGGTTCCTCAGGGCGTTCTCCAGCTGCTGGGCTAATCCAGAAGCCATTTCCGCACAATACGCACAAAAGGCCCGCCCCACATGGGGCGGGCCTTTCGGTTATTTGGGACGGCGGTTGATAAGCGGATTTTTAAGCCCCAGCTTTCCGCCGCTCTTGGCGGGCGGCTCCGTCGGCCGGACGGACAGGGCCTCCTTGACCCGCAGCTTCTCCTCCACATCCTCCGCCCGCTGCTGGTGGCGCATGGTGCGGAAGACGTTTTCCAGCGGCTTCTGAGAGGCCTCCACCGCCTTGAGCATCTTGGGGGACAAAATGCTCCCGGCCCGGAGGGAGAGGGCGCGGTAGACCATCTTCGAGATGTTGTGCTCATTCTCATACCGGTCGGCCAAATCGCTGCACATCATCGCGGTGTGCACCAGCTGGGCGGACAGGGGGATTTCATCCCGGGACAGCGCCGTGGGGAAGCCCGAGCCGTCGTAATTCTTGTGGTGGAACATGGCCACCTCGGCGCAGTAGCTCAGCAGCGGCTCCCACTCCGGGGGGCCCTCCTTGAAGAACTCGCTCCCCAGCTTGGTGTGCTGGTAAAACAGCGACCGCTCCGGCTCCGGCTGCTCCGCCCCGCCCCAGATGATGTCATCCGGCAGGGCCAGCTGCCCCACCTCGGCAAAGCCGGAGGCCATGCTGATCAGCTTGGCATCGTAGGGGGTCAGCCCGGACTCGGGATACAGCTCGCAATAGGCGTTGGCCAGGGCGCTGGTAATCACCCGCAGCCGCTGGACGTAGCTGGAGAAGGTAATGTCGTGATTCTGGCAGAAGCTGAGGAATTTCCGCTGCCAGCGCTGGGTCAGCAGCTCGGCCTGGGCCAGGGAAATCTTGCCCTCGGGGGCGTCGGCGTCCTGCTCCTCCTCGGTGCCCCAGTGCTGCTCGATGATGGACCGGATGCGCTCCTGCGTGGCAATCGGGGCCAGGGGCTTGACCAGGAAGTCCGCAGCCCCGATCTCCACGCCCCGGTAGACCCACTGGGGCTCCGGCTCCGCGGTGAGCAGGATGACAGGAATACGGGAACAGCCCTCCAGCTTGTGGATGCGCTCCAGCACCGAGAAGCCGCTGGGCCCCCGCTGCAAGCAGATATCCAGCACCACCACGGCCAGGTCCGACACATTCTTGCGCACCTGGTCCAGCCCCTCATAGGCGGTAGCGGCGCGGAGGACACGGTAATTCTTTTTGAAAATTTCGTTAAAAATCGCACGGTCCAGCTCGGAATCGTCAATAATCAGAAGGGACTTTCGCATGTCTCACTTCCTCCTCACTCTAATTTTTCAACATCGTCGCCGGCATGCTCGATCTCCTCGATTTCCACCAGAGCAGAGGCAAATTTTTCACCCGAGGCCTCAATCTCCTCCAGCAGACCTTCCAGCTTGGTAATATTGCGGAACTGGCTGGCTCTGAACTCGGTCAGGCCGGCCTGGGCGGCGTCGGCAATCTCGGTAATGCCCAGATTGACGGCAAAGCCCTTCAGGTTGTGAAGATGAAAATGGAAGGATTCGGCGTCCTGCTGGGCCAGGGCCTCCCGAATGGTTGCCAGGTGCAGCTCCTCCGGCAGACGCTTGATGAATTCCAGATAGAGATCGTCGTTGCCCATAAGCCGGTCCACCGCGTTATCCACGTCCACATCGTTATTCCGCAGGACATTCAGACAGCTTTGCATCTCATCCATATATAAGTCGTTCCTTTCTTGGCCAATTTTTACGCTGCCGCCCCCTCTCAGGCAGGCATAAGCAGAGTGCCGCTATTATATCACAGTTTATCAGACCGGGCTAGGGGAATTTTCCTTTTTTTATGTGATTTTTCTTGGATATTTCAGGGGACAGGCCCCCTTCCGCCCATCCAATAGCCACAAGTGTATAAATATACAGTATATAGATGGTATTATACATTTTTGTGAAAAATATACGGAAGTTATGGGGCGGTGACTGTATACTCATTCAAAAACCACACTTGCATTTTCCGGCGATCCGTGATAGACTTGTCCCCATAGAATTCGGAGGAGGGCCAGAGCGCCCCTATCCGGGAATTTTGGAGGAATATTTATCATGGCAGACGTAAAAAAAGTAGTGCTGGCGTACTCCGGCGGCTTGGATACATCCATCATCATCCCCTGGCTGAAGGAGAACTACAACAACCCTGAGATCATCGCTGTCTCCGGCGACGTGGGCCAGGGCACCGAGCTGGACGGCCTGGAGGAGAAGGCCATCAAAACCGGCGCCTCCAAGCTCTACGTGGAGGACCTCACCGACGAGATGGTGGACGAGGTGATCATCCCCTCCATGATGATGGGGGCCAAGTATGAGGACTATCTGCTGGGCACCGCCTTCGCCCGGCCCATCATTGCCCGGCGGCTGGTGGAGATCGCCAAGAAGGAGGGGGCCGATGCCATCTGCCACGGCTGCACCGGCAAGGGCAACGACCAGGTCCGGTTTGAGCTGGCTATCAAGCGCTTCGCCCCTGAGATGAAGATCATCGCCCCCTGGCGGGAGTGGGATATCAAGGGCCGGGACGAGGAGATCGACTACGCCGAGGCCCACAACGTCCCCCTGAAGATCAGCCGGGAGACCAACTACTCCAAGGACAAGAACCTGTGGCACCTGTCCCACGAGGGCCTGGACCTGGAGGACCCCGCCAACGAGCCCCAGTATGACAAGCCCGGCTTTTTGGAGATGGGTGTCTCCCCCGCTATGGCCCCCGACGTCCCCACCTATGTTACCCTGGACTTTGAAAAGGGCTGGCCTGTGGCCATCGACGGGGAGAAGATGAAGGCCAGCGATATCATCCGTAAGCTCAACGACCTGGGCGGCAAGAACGGCATCGGTCTCCTTGATATCGTGGAGAACCGGCTGGTGGGCATGAAGGACCGGGGCGTGTATGAGACCCCCGGCGGCACCATCCTCTACCGGGCTCACGAGGTTCTGGAGATGATTACCCTGGACAAGGACACCAAGCACATGAAGACCAAGCTGGCGGTGGACTTCGCCGACCTGGTTTACAACGGTAAGTGGTTCACCCCCCTGCGGGAGGCGCTCACCGCCTTTGCTGTGGACACCCAGAAGCATGTCACCGGCGCCGTGAAGCTGAAGCTCTACAAGGGGAACATTATTACCTCCTCGGTCACCTCCCCTGAGAGCCTGTACTCCGAGAATCTGGTGACCTTCGAGGAGAGCGACTACGACCAGATGGACTCCCAGGGCTTCATCAACCTGTGGGGCCTGCCCGACAAGGTTCAGGCGCTGCGGGAGCAGGGAAAGCTATAAAACCTTCGTTCCCCGCAGGGCCGCAAGGCTCCTTTTGAAAGGAGCTGTCAGCCGCAGGCTGACTGAGGATTGTATTTTGCGCAGCAAAATGTATGAAATAAACCCAGGGCTGCAAACCCGTGTTTGCTTCGCACATTTCGCCTGCGGCGAAATACAATCCTCCGCCCCAGTTTGCGAACTGGGGCACCTCCTTTCAAAAGGAGGCTTGTCCCTGCGGGGGGACGAGGGAATTTCAATAAGGAGCGATTACTATGAAACTCTGGGCCGGACGGTTCCAAAAGGAAACCGACACCCTTGTCAACGACTTTAACTCCTCCATCGGCTTCGATGCCCGGCTGTACAAGCAGGACATCACCGGCTCCATCGCCCACGCCGAGATGCTGGGCAAAACCGGCATCATTGAGGCCCACGAGGCCGAGACCATTGTAGACGGCCTGAAGGCCATTCTGGCCAACATTGAGGCCGGCGGCGTGGAGTTCACCCTGGAGAACGAGGACATCCACATGAACATTGAGGCCGAGCTCACCCGACGGGTGGGGGAGGCCGGCAAGCGGCTGCACACCGCCCGGAGCCGCAACGACCAGGTGGCGGTGGACACCCGGCTGTATGTGAAGGAGGAGATTCCCGTCCTCATCGGCCAGGTGCTGGCGCTGGAGGAGGTGCTGGTGAAGAAGGCCAGGGCCAACCTGGACACCGTCATGCCCGGCTACACCCACCTCCAGCGGGCCCAGCCCACCACCTTCGCCCACTACATGATGGCCTACGCCAACATGTTCAAGCGGGATGTCACCCGGCTGGAGGACTGCCTGGAACGGCTGGACGAGTGCCCCCTGGGGGCTGGCGCTCTGGCCACCTCCACCTACCCGGTGGACCGGTTTGCCACCGCCGCCTCCCTGGGCTTCGCCAAGCCCACCGACAACTCCATGGACTCGGTGTCCGACCGGGACTACGCCATCGAGCTGCTGTCCGCCCTGTCCATTTTGATGATGCACCTGTCCCGGTTCTCCGAGGAGATCATCCTGTGGTGCTCCTGGGAGTTCAAATACGTGGACCTGGACGACGCCTACTCCACCGGCTCGTCCATCATGCCCCAGAAGAAAAACCCCGACGTGGCCGAGCTGGTCCGGGGCAAGACGGGCCGGGTGTACGGCAATCTGATAACCCTGCTCACCGTGATGAAGGCCCTCCCCCTGGCCTACAACAAGGACATGCAGGAGGACAAGGAGGCCCTGTTCGACGCCATCGACACGGTGGAGCTGTGCCTGCCCGTCTTCGCCGCCATGGTGGACACCCTCACCGTCCGGCCCAAGGACATGGCAAAGGCGGCGGCCGGAGGCTTTATCAACGCCACCGACTGCGCCGACTACCTGGTGAAGAAGGGCCTGCCCTTCCGGGAGGCCTACATGATCGTGGGCCGGCTGGTCAACCTGTGCATCAAAACCGGCGACACCCTGGACACCCTCACCCTCCGGGACTTCCGGGCCATCTCCGGCCTGTTCGACGCCGATGTCTACCAGGCCCTGGCCCTGAAAACCTGCGTCAACGGCCGCAAGGTCTACGGCGGCCCGGCCAGGGAGAGCGTAGAGAAGCAGATTTCCCTCATTGAGGAGTTTGTGGCGGCAAGAAGGTAAAAGCCTCCCTCTCCGAGGGAGGTGGCACGGCGAAGCCGTGACGGAGGGAGTCCGCCGTCGGAAAACTCCCTCAGTCAGCCCTGCGGGCTGACAGCTCCCTCAGAGAGGGAGCCTTTAGGAAGGAGAAACAAAAATGTTCAATGAGATTACCGGCGGCGTGTGCGCCGCCCAGGGCTTTAAGGCCGGAGGCATCCACTGCGGCGTGAAGGCCAGCAGCAGCCCGGACAAGAACGACCTGGCCATGATCCTCTCTGACCGGGAGTGTACCGCCGCCGGGGTGTATACACTGAACCGGGTAAAGGCCGCCCCCATCTACGTGACCATGGACCACCTGGAGGACGGCACCGCCTGGGGCATCGTGGCCAACAGCGGCAACGCCAACGCCTGCTGTCCCGGCAGCCACGAGAACGCCGAGGCCATGTGCGCCGCCGCGGCCGCCGCTACAGGCCGGGAAGCGGGGGACTTTGCCGTCTGCTCCACCGGCGTCATCGGCCAGACCATCAACATCGGCGCCATCAAGCTCGGCATGCCAAAGCTGGCCGCCGACCTGCGAGAGGACGGCTCCGACCGCGCCGCCGCCGCCATTATGACCACCGATACAGTGAAAAAGGAGATCGCCCTCTCCTTCGACGTGGGCGGGAAAACGGTCAAGCTGGGGGCCATCGCCAAGGGCTCCGGCATGATTCACCCCAACATGGGCACCATGCTGTGCTTCATCACCACCGACTGCGCCATCACCCAGGAGCTGCTGGAGGACGCCCTGCGGGAGGTGTCCGCCAAGACCTTCAACCGGGTCACGGTGGACGGCGACACCTCTACCAACGACACCTGTGTCGTGCTGGCCAACGGCGCGGCGGGCAACCCTCTCGTCGAGTGGAAGGACAGCGGCTATGAGACCTTCAAGTCCGCTCTGGAGCACGCCTGCCGCTATCTGGCCCGGGCCATCGCCGGCGACGGCGAGGGGGCCGGCCGGCTGGTCACATGCAAAATGACCGGGGCCCGCAGCGAGGAGAACGCCGAGCGGCTGGCCAAGGCGGTGGTGGGTTCCTCCCTGGTGAAGGCCGCCATGTGCGGGGCGGATGCCAACTGGGGCCGGGTGCTGGCCGCCATGGGCTACTCCAAGGCCCCCTTCCGCCCGGAGCACGTGGATATCTCCTTCTCCTCCGCCGCCGGTGAGATTATGGTGTGCGGCCAGGGGGACGGCCTGCCCTTTGACGAGGCCAGGGCCAAGGAGATCCTGTCCCAGAAGGAGGTCGTCATTGCGGTGGACCTCCACGAGGGGGAGGACGAGGCCGAGTGCTGGGGCTGCGACCTCACCGCTGAGTACGTCCACATCAACGGGGATTACCGGTCGTAATGAGAATGGCAGGGCGCGACGACCCCGGCGCGCCGCATTTCTCAGTGCGTATCAATCCAGAGGCGGGCCGAGGTCGTCCCGCCCTACAAACAGATTCAATAGGAGGGAACGAAATGTCCTTCAACGAGCTGGACCGGGCCCAAATTCTGGCGGAGGCCCTGCCCTACATTCAAAAATTCACCGGCAAGACCATTGTGGTCCGCTACGACAGCGGCGCGGTCCACGGCGAGACGGTGGAGACCGTTATCTCCGATATCATCCTGCTGTCCCTGGTGGGCATCCGGGTTGTGGTGGTCCACGGCGGCACGCCGGAGATCAATGACATGCTCACCCTGCTGGGCAGGGAGTCCAAATTTATCGACGGCCTGCGGTACACCGACGGCCCCACCATGGCGGTGGTCCAGCAGGTGCTGTGCGGCCAGGTGAACAAGGACCTGGTGGCCACCCTGAACCGCCTGGGCGGCAAGGCCGTGGGCCTGTGCGGCCTGGACGGCGGCCTGTTCCAGGCCAGGGTGCTGGACGAAAAGTACGGCCTGGTGGGGGATATCACCAAGGTGGACGCCGCCATGGCTTCCTCCGCCCTGAGCAGCGGCTACATCCCCGTGGTGGCCCCTGTAGCCCAGGGGACGGACCGGCCCACCTCCTACAACGTGGACGCCGACACCGCCGCCGCCAAACTGGCCGTGGCCCTGGAGGCGGAGAAGCTGGTCCTCCTCACTGACGTGCGGGGCCTGCTCCGCGACCCGGCGGACGAGGCCACCCTGATCCCCGAGCTTCAGCTGTCCTCCGTCCCCGCCCTGGTGCGGGAGGGGGTTATCGCCGGGGAGATGGTCCACAAGGTGGACTGCTGTGTCAACGCCGTCCGCTCCGGCGTGGGCTCCGCCGTCATTCTGGACGGCCGGGTGTCCCACTCCCTGCTCACCGAGCTGCTCACCGACGCCGGCGTGGGCACTATGCTCACCAACTAAGGAGGGCCTTATGAAAAACGACCTGTTAAAGCTGCTGGACCTGTCCGGGGAGGATATCATCACCATTCTGAACACAGCGGACCAGCTGAAGTATGAGACCAAGCACAACATCCACAAGGACTACCTCAAGGGCAAGACCCTGGCCATGATCTTTGAGAAGAACTCCACCCGCACCCGCGTCTCCTTCGAGACGGGCATGTACCAGCTGGGGGGACACGCCCTGTTCCTCTCCGGCAAGGAGAGTCAGATCGGCCGGGGGGAGCCCATTGAGGACACCGCCCGGGTGCTGGACCGGTACTGCGACGGCATTATGATCCGCACCTTCGCCCAGGAGGAGGTGGAGCGGCTGGCCCAGTACACCCAGATTCCCGTGATTAACGGCCTGACCGACTTCTGCCACCCCTGCCAGGTGCTGGCCGACCTGCTCACCATCCGGGAGCACAAGGCGGTGCTGAAGGGGCTGAAGATGTGTTACATCGGCGACGGCAACAACATGGCCAACTCCCTCATTGTGGGCGGCCTGAAGGTGGGGATGGAGGTGTCGGTGGCCTGTCCCGAGGGCTACGACCCCGACCCCCAGGTGCTGGACTTCGCCCGCAGCGACCCCGCCCATAAGTTCTCCCTGTTCCGCACCCCCAAGGAGGCCGCCGTGGGGGCCGACGTGATGATTACCGACGTGTGGGCCTCCATGGGCCAGGAGGAGGAGAAGGCCGTCCGGGTGAAGGCCTTCCAGGGCTACCAGATCAACGATGAACTGATGGCCCTGACCAATGAGGGCTGCATGGTGCAGCACTGCCTCCCCGCCCACCGGGGAGAGGAGATCACCGCCGAGGTCTTCGAGGCCCACGCGGACGAAATCTTTGACGAGGCGGAAAACCGCCTCCACGCCCAGAAGGCGGTTATGTACCTGCTGATGAAGGAAAAGGACCAGTAAAAAGACCGGCCCCCTGACACGAAACCCGTGTCAGGGGGCTTATTGCATCTATCAGCCAAGGCGCAGGTCCAGATCCAGGTCCACATCCCCCTTGATGCCGGCCACCTGGCCGGTGTGGGTGTACTGCCACAGGTCGAAGCAGTAGTAGAAATCCGGTTTGGTGTCGTACTCCGCCAGCCAGAGGACAGAGTCGGTCAGCTCCCGCAGGTCGTAGCGGAGATAGCCCAGGCTCTGGTTGAAGTAGACCGCCGGGGTATACCCCGCCGCCTCGATCTTCGCGCAGAAGGCGGCGGCGCACTGGGTCAGAACATCGTTGTCCAGTCCGTCAGTACGGGCATCGTTTCCTGGAGAGATAGGCTCCCAGTCGAAGGCAATGGGGTAGGTGATATTGTACCCCTCGATGGCGCTGAGGATGTAGTCGGCCTCCTCCTCCGCCTCCTGGGGGGTGATGGCCTGGGAGAAGAAGTAAACCCCCACGTCCAGGCCGGCGTCCAGCGCCCCCCGGAGGTTGGTCTGGAAGGTCTGGTCAGGGAACAGTCCCCCCTCGGTGTAGCCCCGGTAGCCCAGGCGGAGGATGGCGAAGTCGATGCCATCGTCGGCCACCGCCTCCCAGTCGATCTCCTGCTGGTAGGTGGACACATCCACCCCCGTTTTCGCCTGAATACCGTCCCGCTCGTAGGTAACACGGCCCTTCTCGTCCAGCGAGAAGCCGGCCCGGTCATAGGGGTTCAGGGGCATCCCCTCCAGCGGGGTCATGATTCGGTCGCCAAAACGGAAGGTGACGGGCTCCTCCTCCGACACATCGGGGGGCTCCTCCGGCTCAGGCTCCGGTTTCAGGGTGAGGAAAAGGGCTGCCCCGGCCAGAATCAGGGCCAGCACTGAGACAGCCAGGGTCAGCCTGCTCAGCCCGTTCCCGCCTGAGCGGCCGGAGGGCTGCTGCCGTCTCTGGGGCGGCGGGGCTTGGCGGACAGGACGGGGCGGCTCCTGAGACGGCTGATACTCCGTCTCAATCACCGGCTGCTCCTCCTCCAGGGTGTCCCATTCTGGCGGGTATTGGCTCATAACAATTCCCCCGTTTCGACATTTTCTCTATTTTACCATATCGGCCGGAGAATGGCAACACATAAGTAGGGGTCGGCATTCCTGCCGGCCCCTCATATCATTTCCCCGCAGGCCTCCAGGGCCTGCCATTATCCGATCACCTGCCGGGCCACGTCCACGCTCTCCTTGGCGTCCTTGGCGTAGAAGTCGGCGCCGATTTTTTTGGCGTAATCCGCCGTGAGCACCGCGCCTCCCACCATCACCTTACAGGCAACCTGCTCCGCGCGCAGCAGGCGGATGGTCTCCTCCATGCTGCCCAGGGTGGTGGTCATCAGGGCGGACAGCCCCACCAGGGGGGCTGCGTGCCTTTTGGCGGCCTCCACCACGGCGGCGGGCTCCACATCCTTGCCCAGGTCGATTACCGGGTAGCCGTAGTTCTCCAGCAGCACCTTGACAATGTTCTTGCCGATATCGTGGATATCCCCCTTCACGGTGGCCAGCACGATGGGGGCCTTGGGGGCACTCTCCCCACCGGGCCGGGCGGACAGCTGCTCCCGGATGACCTCAAAGGCGGCCTGAGCCGCCCCGGCTGCCTGAATAAGCTGGGGCAGAAAGACCTTTCCCGCCTCGAAATCCGCCCCCACCCGGTCCAAAGCGGGAATGAGGATGCCGTCCACCACCGCCATGGGGTCCTCCGTCTCCAGCAGGCGGCGGGCGGCAGGGCCCGCCTCACCCTTCAGGCCGGCAATGACAATCTGCTCCAGGGTCCGCTCCCCGGCGGGGGCGGCAGACGGGGCTTGCCCTGCTCCGGCGATAATGGAGGTGGACACCGCCGCGTTGGCGTAGGCGGCGATGTAGTCCCGGGCGTCGGTGTCAATGTTCATCAGCAGGTGGTAGCAACGGACGGCGGCCATCATGGCCTCCAGATTGGGGTTGATAATGGGCAGGTCCAGCCCCTTTGTCATGGCCATGGTGAGGAAGTTCTGGTTGACCAGGGGCCGGGCGGGCAGGCCAAAGGAGATGTTGGACACCCCCAGCACCGTTTTCAGCCCCAGCTCCTTCTTCACCCGGGCCAGGGCCTCCAGGGTCTGGGAGGCCGCCGCCTGCTCCGCCGACACGGTAAGGGTAAGGCAGTCGATGTACACGTCCTCCCGGCGGATGCCGTAGTTCAGGGCCCGGTTCAGGATGCGGCCGGCGATATCCAACCGGTCCAGGGCGGTTTTGGGGATACCGTTTTTGTCCAGGGTAAGGCCCACCACCGCCGCGCCGTACTTCTTCACCAGAGGCAGGATGGCGTCCAGTACCTCCTCGTCCCCGTTTACCGAGTTGACAATGGCCTTGCCGCAGTACACCCGCAGGGCCTTCTCCAGCACCTCAGGACGGGTGGAGTCCAGCTGGAGGGGCGCGTCGGTCACCCCCTGGAGGGCCTTGACCACCTTCACCATCATGGCCGCCTCGTCGATCTCGGGCAGGCCCACGTTCACGTCCAGAATGTCCGCCCCGGCCTGGGTCTGCTCCAGAGCCTGACCCAGCATGTAGTCTACGTCGTCCCGGAGAAGGGCCTCCTTCATCCGCTTTTTACCGGTAGGGTTGATGCGTTCGCCGATGACCCGCACCCGGTCGATGGGCACCACCTGTACCGGGCTGCACACTGCGGCAGGGACGGAGCGCGAAACCTCCCGGATGGTTTTTCCCTCCAGAGCCCTGCACAGCTTGGCGATGTACTCCGGGGTGGTGCCGCAGCAGCCGCCGTAGAGCTTGACCCCCAGGTCTGTCAGCTCGGCCATGGCGGCGGCAAACTCGTCCGCCGTAATGTCGTACCCCGCTCCGCCCGGGTCGGGCAGGCCGGCGTTGGGCTTCACCGAGATGGGCAGGGTGGTCCAGCGGGCCAGCTCCTCCACCAGGGCGGGCATCTCCCGGGGACCCAGGGAGCAGTTGATGCCGATGGCGTCCGCACCCATGCCCTCCAGAGTGAGGGCCGCACTGGCGGGAGAGTGGCCCAGGAAGGTCCTCCCCCGCTCCTCATAGGTCATGGAGACGATAACCGGCAGGTCGCAGTTCTCCTTCACCGCCAGCAGGGCCGCCCGGCACTCCTGCAGGTCGGTCATGGTCTCCACCATCACCAGGTCCGCCCCGGCGGACACTGCCGAGCACACCTCCTGGGCAA
>Ga0209694_1002778_pt1 | contig 13318 bp, 8 predicted proteins | sample GluameincwithD2O_FD_187499 | JGI IMG/M metagenome (GOLD analysis project Ga0209694, IMG submission 187499) | Mouse cecum microbial communities from Vienna, Austria - Glucosamine amended microcosms incubated with D2O (SPAdes) (version 2) | ecosystem: Host-associated > Mammals > Digestive system >...
GCTTGCAAAAGGTATGGGCAGTGAATATTGCAATCAGAATGCCTATGACTGCATCCAGATTCACGGAGGTTCAGGCTTCATGAAGGATTATGCCTGCGAACGCATATATCGCGACGCGCGCATCACCTCAATCTACGAGGGAACTACCCAGCTTCAAGTTGTTGCCGCTATTCGCCACGTCACCACCGGCACTTATCTCAATCTCATCAACGAGTATAATGCAGAAGAGGTGAAACCGGAACTGCAGGGACTCAAGGACCGTCTTGTAGCCATGACCCAGCGTTATGCAAAGGCAGTGGAAACAGTGACTGCTGTCGATGATTCCGCATACGGTGATTTCATGGCACGTCGTCTTGTTGAAATGGCAGGTGTCATCGTCATGGGTTATCTCCTTCTTCTCGATGCAAACCGCAATGACAGTTTCAAGCGTTCTGCCGAGGTCTACACCAACCTTGCACAGGCCGAAGTCACAAAGCATTCAGATTTCATTGCAAACTTCAATCCCGCTGAAGTAGCAATCTATAAGGTGGATTAATCCAACATCAAATCAACAAAACAGCGACACCCGTCGGTCAATCCGGCGGGTGTCACTTAATATAATGTAACGGGAGTTTACAAGATCACATCACCCCTCTTTCACGGAGTTTAAGCTGCCATGCCCATGCTGAACGCATTGTATCGGCGAGAGTAGAAGTAGCCTTCCATCCAAGAACCTCATTGGCGTATGTCGGATCTGCCCATACTTTTTCGATATCACCTGCGCGACGTCCTACAATCTTGTAAGGAACTTTGACACCGGTAGATTCTTCGAAGGTGTTGATAAGTTCAAGTACAGAAACACCGTTGCCGGTACCGAGATTGAAAATTTCAATCTTATCTTCACTTTTGTCCTCAAGCATACGCTTAACAGCAATCACATGAGCCTGCGCAAGATCGACAACATTGATATAGTCACGGATACATGAACCATCTGGTGTGTTATAGTCATCGCCAAACACGCTCAGTTCCTTACGGATTCCGATTGCCGTCTGAGTCAGATATGGAATCAGGTTCTGAGGAACACCATTGGGGAGTTCACCGATTTCTGCCGAAGGATGCGCCCCGACCGGGTTGAAATAACGCAGGATAACGCTCTTGAAAGGAGCACCGGCGTTGATGACATCGGTAATTATTTCTTCTGATATCTGCTTTGTATTGCCGTAGGGAGAAGTCGCTTTTTTTATCGGAGACTGTTCTGTGACAGGATTTACATCCGGCTCTCCATAAACAGTGCACGATGACGAGAACACTATTCCCTTGACACCGTTGGATGCCATAAGATCAAGAAGATTGAGAAGTGTGTTCAGATTGTTACGATAATAAAGAATAGGTTTCTGCATGCTTTCGCCGACAGCCTTGGATGCGGCAAAATTAATGATGCCTTTTATGTCGGGATATTCGGCAAAAAGTTTTTTAAGCACTTCTATGTCGGTGCAGTCACCTTCCACAAAGTCAGGACGTGTCCCCGTGATACGTTCTATACCGTCGAGAACTTCACGATTGGAATTGGAGAGGTCATCTATGATTACCACAGAGTAACCTGCTTTCTGGAGCTCTACCACAGTGTGCGAGCCGATGTAACCGGTTCCGCCAGTAACTAAAATTCTGTCCATTTTATAAAGATGTTAGTTTAAAACTGTTCAGTCTGGATACCTTCGGATGAAGGATGATACGATCCGATATGACGCTGTTTCTTTTCCTCGAAGATGTCGGATATGGCGAAAAATATACCGCTTTCCTCAACATCGCCAAACTCATCATTGATGGCTGTCCCAAACATTTTCATTGTCGGCGACAGACTCATGTAGGAGTTGACCAACGGAGGAATGTTGAATCCGAACTCACGGATAGCATGATTGAGAATCTTATAATCTTCCTTGAAGCAAGATCCGACGAAAAGGCGTTCCATCGATTTGCGGTCAATCGTGATTGTACACGGGCTTATCGGCCTGACCAGATTCTCAGTATCAGGGAAGTGCTTATGCAGGAAGTAAAGGATCATATCACGACACTCACGATCATAGTTGGGATACATAGTCATCTTTCCGAAAAGATATTTTATCTCAGGATAGACCACAGTCAGAGCGCCAAGGCCATCCCAAAGATTATCAAGCGCAAAAATTGCTTTCGCACCGGCACGTGAAGACTGGTATTCAAGTCTCACAAACGAACGCCCAAGCTCGATGGTGCTCGGAAGATACTCGTTGATGAACCTGTCGGAAAATTGGAACATGTGACTGGTGGCGATACGAGGCGCTCCATTTTCGTCAAAACGTATATCCTCTCCTATGATAAAACGATAGCCACCAAGAATGAGTTTCGATTCTGGATCCCATACAATCAGCTGACGGCACGGCGGATCCATAAGATCGAATTCGTCAATGTCGCAACTCTTTCCTGTGCCACCACCTGCGGCACGGAACGCGAGTTCCCGGAGACGTCCGATTTCGTTCATTGTCGCTTCACACTCATGTCCGTCAACTATGTATATTTCATTGTGTCCCTTGTTAGTGGGACGCAGAAATCTGTCACGTGTCAGCTCTGCTTCAATCAGAGCACTGTCAATTGGATCTATTATTTTTTCGGTCATGAATCTTGATTCCGTTTTTCGTGTATAAAAACAGCCAAAGCCTGCATTGGAATGGCGTGATTAACGCGGTGCAAGGCTATAGACAGCTTCCCGTAGACAATCAGCCTCGGATTGTGCATATTTTCCACCTCTAAGTGTTTCCCATCGAATAGGATCGCCGATATTGATATCAAATGTTTTACCGGCACTTTTGAACACTTCAGCCGGAAGGCGTACCATCTCGATGTTAAATTTGAGGCCAAGCAGAGTCCTTAGACGTGCAAATTTATAAAAAAAACGGGAATTCTCACCTCCAAAGTGCAAAGGAATTATATCGCGGTGCGATGATATGGCCTTGTTGACAACCATCTTGTTCCATTTCAGGTCGGCAATCACCCCCTCGCCACTCTGTCTCGATACAAGTCCGGCAGGAAACATTAGCATGGGGACATCACTCTCAAAAGCCTCTTCAAGCGAAATTGCCGCCTCACGCGATTGCTTCCCATGCTTATTGACACCAAGAAATATCGGACGCAAAGGTTCAACAAATGTCAGCAAATCGTTTACGACAAATTTCACATCTTTCCGGCCACCATACTGTTCCGAAACCATCGCGGCCAATATCATCCCGTCAAGACCACCAAGAGGATGGTTAGATACGATTATAACCCGTGAATCATTTTCAGGCAACGAACCGTTGACCCTGTATGAGACACCGAGATCATCAATCACGCCACGACAGAAATCGACGCCCGATTTATCAGCATTATGTAAAAGAAGCCTGTTAAGACCGTCCTGACAAATGGCACGCTCAAGCATCTTTATCGCGAATCCCGGGATAAATTTATAGTAACCGGGCATACGCAGACGCAACACTTCGTCAACATCAATCCTCATCGGCGCTTTATCATTTCTCATCCTCGAATTCAATTTTATCAAATGCCTGCCAAAGCGGATCGGAAGGAAGAGGAGCGGTCACATCTATTTCTTTTCCTGAAACCGGATGCGTAAAGCGAATCCGACGTGCCATGAGTGAGATTGACCCGTCAGGATTACTGCGTTTATCGCCATATTTCAAATCTCCTTTTATCGGACAACCTATAGACGAAAGCTGTACCCTGATCTGATGCTTGCGTCCGGTTTCAAGCTTCACTTCTATCAGGTTGTAACGGTCAGAGCATCCCAGCAACCGATAAGTCAGAACCGCCCGCTTTGAGCCGGACCGCTCGGTGAGCGAAGCATAGCTTTTATTATTGCGTTCTGTGGTGGTGATAAAATGAACGAGACGTCCCTCAGCCGGTTCTGGTTTGTTGCGGCTCAAAGCCCAGTAGGTCTTTTCAACCTCACCGTTACGAAACATATCGTTAAGACGAGTCAGTGCTTTCGATGTCTTTGCAAAGACAACCAATCCTCCGACCGGGCGGTCAAGGCGATGAACAACGCCACAAAAAACGTTGCCGGGTTTCCCGTATTTCTCTTTAAACCAATGTTTGAGAGTCTCGACCAACGGTTCGTCACCAGTTTTGTCGCCTTGGACAATCTCTCCCGGAGATTTATTTATTATAATAAGGTGGTTATCCTCGTAGATTACTTCCATGATTTATATTAGTGTCCGATTGCATCGCAAAGTTAGCCGATTTTGGTCTAAAATGGAAATAAAAGAGTAATTTTGTAGACCGAAAGCCGTGAAACCTCACAAAAATAAAAGAATCCATCATGATTGAATATATAAAAGGTGTGGCTACTGAGCTCACGCCGACTTATGCAGTAATCGAAGCCGGACAGATTGGTTATCTGATGAATATATCTCTGCCGACATTCGAAGAAATCCAACGGACAAGCGGAGAGTTGAAAATGCTTGTCCATGAAGTCATCCGCGAGGATGCACACGTCTTATATGGCTTTGTAACTACCGAGGAACGAGATATGTTCCGACTGCTCATCGGGGTTTCAGGTGTCGGACCGGGCACCGCGATTCTCATATTGTCCTCCATACCCGTCAGAGACCTTCAGACAGTCATCTCATCAGGCGATCATTCAATGCTGAAAAACGTAAAAGGGATAGGAGTCAAAACAGCCCAGAGAATAATAGTTGACCTGAAGGATAAAATAAAACCCACAGATGGTACGTTATCATTACAGTCCGACGCATTCAATTCCTATAGCGATGTCTACGACGAAGCGCTTGCAGCGCTCACAGCTCTTGGATTTGTCCGACAGCAATCACAGAAGGTCCTTAAACGGATTTTCGATGCCGATCCTGCTATAAAAGTTGAGACAGCCATAAAGAAGGCCCTGAGCATGATGTAGGCTTCACGACCTATACGGAACTGAAAAAATGCCGAGGACAGCAGATTAACGACATCGTTTGGGAATAAATGTGTGGTTGGCATTTATTTTCAGGCATGTTTTTGAAAATAAATCTTTAACCAGCTTCTAAAAGTCCTGAAAAGACGGCGCTACATATTCATCATTTCATCATTTTTCACCGGCATTGCCACATTGACGGTGACAGGAACTTTTATTGCCTTTCCGCAAGTAATAACGCCTGTGTTCAATCCTCCCGCACCTGTCATTCCGGCCAAAGCACCTGACTCACAAACTGACTCCATCCAGATTCCGTTTCCTGTAAGCCAGCCCATACCTCAAAGCTACGAAGATCTGATGAAGCAGGAACTTGCAGCAGATCTTTCAACCCCGTCAAATATCTTGACGGTAGCCGAATATGACCCGCAGCTTGGCTGCTATGTCATACGCACACGACTTGGTGAATACGACATTACAACGCCGTTTTACCTGACACCAGAGCAATACAATAACTGGCAGACGCGCAGACAGATGCAACAATATTTCAATCTGCGCAATTCCGAAGCTCTGACAAAGCCAGACAAAGAGCCTTTCAACATTCTTGATATGAATTTCTCTCTCGGTCCACTTGAAAAGATCTTCGGACCGGGGGGCGTGCAGCTCAAGACCCAAGGATCTGTCAACATAGCAATGGGTGTCAAAACCAACAAGACTGACAACCCGGCTTTATCGCTCGACGCAAGAAGAAAGACTTATTTCGATTTCGATCAGAAAATACAGGCGACGGTAGCGGCCACAGTAGGTGACCGCATGAAGTTCAACATGACCTATAATACCGATGCGACTTTTGATTTCGACTCAAAAAACCTCAAACTTGCCTATGAAGGCAAAGAGGATGATATTGTCAAATCAATTGAAGCCGGCAATGTATCAATGACAACGGGCTCCTCGCTGATACGAGGAAGCACAGCGCTGTTCGGCATAAAAACCAAACTTCAATTCGGCAAGCTCACGGCCACCGCTCTTGTTTCTCAACAGAATTCGCAGTCGACGTCCGTAAGTTCGAAAGGCGGATCACAGACCACCGATTTTTCAATCAAGGCCGATAATTATGATGCCAACAGGCACTTTTTTCTGGGACATTATTTTCGTGACAACTACGATAATTTTGCCTCCCGTCTGCCTTTTGTCTCATCCGGAATTCAGATCACACGTATCGAGGTCTGGATCACAAACCGCAATGGCCGTTTTGACCAGAGCCGAAATTTTGTCGCCTTCATGGACCTTGGAGAAAGCGATCATCTTGCGAGCGACTACTGGCAGGGCAATCAGGCATATCTGCAACCATCGAACCTCTCCAACAATCTTCTTTCAGTAATTAAACAGGATTATCCCGGTGCACGCAACATCAATACGGTCACGCAGGCTCTCTCTCCGCTTAACGCCTATGGCATAAGCGGTGGTATAGATTATGAAAAAGTCGAATCCGCTCGTCTGCTGTCATCTTCGGAGTACACGCTAAATTCAACCCTCGGCTACATTTCGCTAAAGAGTGCCCTTGCAGCCGATGAGGTGCTTGGAGTCGCATACGAATATACCTATAACGGCAAAGTGTACCAAGTCGGCGAATTCTCGGCCGACATAACATCGACCGACCAGTCGCTCTATCTGAAAATGCTCAAGTCGACAACCGTCGCGCCCAAACTGCCGATGTGGGACCTCATGATGAAAAATGTCTATTCGCTTGGCACTACGATGGTCCAGAAGCAGAACTTCAGGCTCAATATAAAGTATCTGAGCGACACGACAGGGACAGAGATAAACTATCTGCCTGTACCGTCGATTTCAAACGTTCCGCTGCTTCAGGTCATGAATCTTGACCGTATAGACTCCAACGAGGCCTCGAACCCCGACGGTTTCTTCGACTACATTGAAGGTTATACCGTTCTCTCCAATCAAGGAAAAATCATATTCCCGGTTGTTGAGCCGTTCGGTACTAACCTTGAAAAGAAAATCGGGAATCCTGCACTCGCCGAACCATATCTCTATCAGCAACTCTATGATTCGACTCAAGTAGTGGCCCGACAGTTTGCGGACAGAAATAAATTCATCATTTCAGGTCGCTACCAGTCATCGGGGGGAGGTTCTCAGATCCGTCTTAACGCATTCAATGTTCCCCGAGGATCTGTGGTCGTGACTGCCGGTGGCGTCGTGCTTATTGAAAACAGCGATTATACGGTCGATTATGCAATGGGTGTCGTGACTATTACCAATCAGAGCATAATCGATTCCGGCCAGAATATCAGCGTATCGCTCGAAGACCAGTCTCAATTCTCAATGCAGCGCAAAACGCTCCTCGGTCTTGACCTCAACTATCAGTTCAACAAGGACTTCAATGTAGGCGCAACGCTCATGCACTTTTCTGAGAAGGCTCTGACCGAGAAGGTAAACATAGGCGATGAAATTGTCAACAACACCATATGGGGGCTTAACATGCAATACAACACCCGTTTCATGTGGCTGACAAATCTGCTTAACAAAATTCCGACTGTAAACGCCGTGCAGCCTTCGACTTTGAGTGTTCAGGCAGAATTCGCCAACCTTATCCCACATAAACAGAAAAGCGGCAGCAATAAGGGTTCGTCATACATTGACGATTTTGAATCCGCCCAATATGGCATAGACCTGCGCTCGCCCTATTCATGGTTCCTTGCATCAACTCCCTATGACCCCTCAGGAGATGCTTTATTCCCGGAAGCCGCGCTTTCAAACGACGTAACTTACGGCAAAAACCGCGCTTTGATCAACTGGTATTTCATCGACCGGATGTTTACCGCACGAAACTCCTCATTATGTCCGGGTTATATAAAGAGCGATACGAAGCAGCTCAACAATCCATACGTCCGTGAAATAAAAGTAACTGAAGTTTTTCCGGGTCGCGAACAGACGTATGGAGAAGCAAATACCATCCAGACGCTCAACCTTTCATTCTATCCGTCAGAACGAGGCCCTTACAATCTGGACGCGACTGACATCGACGATGAAGGCAACCTTCTGTTCCCTGAACGCAGGTGGGGCGGTATCATGCGCAAAATGGACAATACCAACTTCGAATCGTCAAACATCGAATATGTCCAGTTCTGGATGCTCTCGCCATTTCTTGATCCTGACAACGACAACCTGTCAGGCGGTGATTTATATCTGAATTTTGGTGAAATTTCAGAAGACATACTCAAAGACGGACTAAAAAGTTACGAAAACGGAATTCCTGTCGATGGCAACGACCAGTTCCTGCAAACAACAGCGTGGGGACGCGTATCATCACAGAATTCCCTGACATACGCGTTTGACAACAACACCAATTCGCGACTTCCTCAGGATGTCGGTCTTGACGGTCTCATCAACGATGATGAATTCGGATTTTCATCATATTCAAATTATCTCGACCAGCTACGCACGAAGCTTCCCGCATCGACTATCGAACGCATGCAGGCCGACGCATCTTCGCCATTCAATGATCCGGCCGGTGACAACTATCACTTCTTCCGCGGATTTGACTATGACGAACAGCGTCTCGGAGTGCTTGAACGCTATAAACGCTACAACGGAGTAGAAGGCAACTCTCTCTCTCCACAGGATGCGCCTGATCCTCTCTATCAGTCATCGCGTGCGCTTCCCGATGTCGAAGACATCAATCAGGACAATACACTCAATGAATATGAACGCTATTTCCAATATAAAATCTCTATCCGCCCGGAAGATCTGGTCGTAGGCAAGAACTATATCACTGACAAACGTACCGCGATAGTTACAAACACCGACGGCACAACACAGGAAATGGTATGGTATCAGTTTAAAGTGCCCTTGAGCGATTATCAGAAAGTGGTCGGCAATATTTCGGATTTTTCAACCATCCGTTTTGCACGAATGTTCATGACAGGCTTCAAGGCCGTCACCCATCTTCGATTTGCCACGCTTGAACTTGTCCGTGGCGAATGGCGTCCGTATCTGTTCAACCTCAACACACGCGGTGACGCTCCGGCCGAAGGAGAGCTTGATGTCTCAGTGGTGAACATTGAGGAAAACATGCAGCGCGAGCCTGTGAACTATGTTCTTCCTCCGGGTGTGACTCGAATTTCCGATCCGGGCCAGCAGCAGATAGTGCAGCTCAACGAACAATCAATGTCTCTGAAAGTCATCGGTCTCCAGCCCGGTGATGCACGCGGCGTATACCGTAACACTCAGCATGACCTGCGCAACTACAAGCACATGCAAATGTGGATTCATGCTGAAAAACTGCTTGATGACCATACGAATCTCCGTTCGGGAGAGATTTCAGTATTTGTGCGTCTCGGCTCTGATGTCAAGAACAATTTCTATGAGTATGAAGTTCCTCTTGAACTTACTCCGTTCGGCAAATATGCTCAAGACGGAGCTGACCGCTATATCGTCTGGCCACGGAGCAACTACATGGATTTCGAGCTACAGAGTCTCGTCGACTTGAAAAAGGCTCGTAACCGCGCTAAAAACGAGCAGCAGCCCGGAGTTGGTTTCGGAACGCTTTTTACAGGACGAGACCCATCCAATGAACGTAACCGCATGGCTGTGATGGGAAATCCGTCACTCAGTGACATCCGCGTGATGATGGTCGGCGTACGCAACAATGCCTCATCGACAAAAGATGCAATCGTATGGCTCAACGAACTAAAAGTGACTGATTTCGAGAATTCCGGAGGATGGGCGGCCAAAGGTAATGTTAATCTTGGAGTCTCGGACATAGCCACACTCAATCTTGGCGCTCACATGGAAACGGCCGGATTTGGTTCGGTCGACCAGTCGCTTAATGCCCGCCGCATAGACGACTATTCGCAATACAACTTTGCGATGCAGGTTGACGCTGGACGCTTTCTGCCAGAAAAAGTCAAACTACGTGCGCCTGTATATTACTCAGTTTCAAAAGAAAAAATCACGCCGAAATATAATCCGCTTGATCAGGACGTAAGGTTAAAAGACGCTCTTGACGCATGCACTACCGAGGCTCAAAAAGACTCAATCAGGGCTTTCGCAATCGAGAACAACACAGTAAAAAGTTTCTCAATCTCCGGGCTTAAATTCGATGTGAAATCCAAGAATCCCATGCCTTGGGATCCTGCCAATTTTACGTTCAATTTCTCATTTAACAAACAGTCTAAAACCGATCCTACAACCGAATACGAGAACACCAACGATTATCGCGGCTCGTTCCAGTATAGCTACACGCCATATGTCAAAGGGCTCCGACCTTTCAACTTTATAAAGAGTAAATCAAAACATCTGAAATTTTTCAAGGAATGGGAACTGAACTATGTTCCCACTAACATTTCATTCCTCACCACCATGTCACGTTACTATTATGAGCTGCAGACACGCTCGGAAAGCGACGTTGACTTTCAGTTGCCAGTCTCCGTCAGCAAAAATTTCATATGGGACCGTCAGCTTGCCCTTACATGGAATCTCACCAAATCACTTTCGGTCAATTTCAACAGCAACACTTCTGCCCGCATAGAAGAGACCATGGGAGCTGTGAACCGAAAGCTGTTCCCCGATAAATACAAGGAGTGGAAAGACACCGTAATTCAAAGTCTTCTCCATCTTGGCACACCGTGGAGCTATAACCAAAGCTTCGTGGTCAACTACCGCGCACCATTCAACCGCATACCGGTCCTCGACTGGCTCACAGGCAACGCATCATACAACGCAACTTACCGCTGGGACCGAGGAGCTGAGATCGACGGTGTCGCGATGGGTAATTCCATAGCCAATCAGGCGGCATGGAACATCGACGGACGTGTAAATCTCGAAACGCTTTACAACAAATGGAACTATGCAAAAAAAGTGAACCAGCGTTTCCAAGCACGACGTTCACAGGCCAAACCAAAGAAAGCAAAGCGTTTTGAACGTACATATGCACTCCTGCCGGATACAACCCTCAATATCCGCCACAATCTGCGCAACGCAAAAGTAAAAGTAACTGCAACCACAGTTGACGGGAAACCGTTTCGCGTGACACATAAAGTCATTGATGCAAATAATGTAACAATACTCACTCGCGGCGATCAGAATCTTAAATTCACTATTGAAGAAATTCTTAAAGAAGAAAAATCCATCTGGACAGAAATCGGCGAATATGGCGCGAGACTGCTGATGTCGCCAAGGTCAGGAGCTGTACGGTTCCGCTCCACCCAGTCCCTCTCATTACCGCTTTTCCGTCCGGAAATCGGCAACATATTCGGACAGTCACGCCACTACGGGCCGATGTCTCCCGGACTTGATTTCGCATTCGGTTTTGCCGGAGAGAACTATATAGACAAAGCTCTGCGCCGGGGCTGGCTTATAACAGACGACGGCCAGACTTCTCCTGCGATCTTCTCCCGTACAAACGAATTGAACGTTGAGCTGACACTCGAACCGATTCGCGGGCTCAAAATACTTCTGACGACCAATCGTACCGACAACCGAACGAAGTCAACTCAGTTCATGTATGACAACATGCCGACTTCACTTGCAGGTTCGTATACCAAAACACATGTCGCAATGAAAACGGCATTGAAACATTTCAAAGCCGACAATGGCTATGAGTCTGAAGCATTCAACCAATTCCTTGCGAATATTCCAGTAATAGCCTCGCGCGTCAGAAACGAGTATGAAGGACTTCTATACCCTATGGGCGGGGCGATGGCAGGAAATGTCAATGCCGGTAATCCGTTTAACCCGGAAGTCGGCGACATAAGCCAGACAAGTTCAGACGTTCTTATTCCGGCATTTCTTGCAGCGTATACCGGGACGAATCCTGCCAAACAATACCTCACGCCATTCCCATCATTTGCAAATGCGCTTCCCAACTGGAGAGTGACCTACGACGGTCTGCTTTACATCGGCAATCTCCGCAATATCTTCAAGGCATTTACATTAAGCCACGCATATCAGTGTACATATTCAGTAGGCTCTTATTCATCATACCTCAACTGGATGAGTGCCGGTGTTGCCGACAGTAATCTCGGATTCACGATTGACGAACTAACCGGCAATCCAATCCCGACATCGCCCTACAACATATCATCCGTCGCCATTACCGAAAAATTCGCACCGCTCATCGGAACTGCAGTAACGCTCAAAAACGACCTCACACTTTCGGCCGAATACCGCGATGCTCGCACTCTTACGCTTAACACCTCGGCAGGACAAATTGTCGAGGCAAATCAGCGAGGCATGACATTCGGCCTCGGATATAAAATCATAGGATTCAACACAGTTTTGAAAATGAAGGGTTCAGGAAGAGGCATATCGAATGACCTCACACTTAACGCCGACTTCAATTTCTCAGAGACACAAGCACTCATACGAAGAATCGAGACTGCGTATACGCAGGCAACCTCCGGCACACGAACCCTGACGCTGAATTTCACAGCATCTTACATCATGTCGCGACGCCTTACACTTGGAGCATTCTTCGATCATCAGGTAAACACGCCTATCGTATCGTCGACTTCATATCCAACAACAAACAGCTCATTCGGATTCAATATCAACCTATCTTTAGCGAGATAACAGTCAAGGAAGGGTTATTTCGGCACTAATAAGTTAAAGAAGTCTTATAAGAATACAAAAGGGTTACTGCACACTGTGAAGGTCAACTCTCATTTTCATGTAAAAATTTGTGCTATTAAAGAACGAGAGGTTGTAAAAAGAATCTTCACTTGGCTAGAAAACTTTCGCAGGTTGTCCAGAATCTACGAGAAATTACCTCAATCTACTCGGAATATGCTTATGATAAAGCATATTCCTCATATTAATTGCTTTAATATTCTCATCTATAACACATGCACCAGACCTGTATTTTATCAAATCTCGATCGAAGGGATAAACTCTTTCAACTCACTGAAAGTTTTTAATTAATATAACCACCCTCCAATGTCTATAACAAAATATATGATATGCGACAGATTATAACCCACTTTACAGACGATGATTTATATAAGTTCACGATGTGTTGTGCTGTCATCGACAATTATCCGCGCGCGCAAGTCAAATATAAATTCATCGACAGGGATTCCACAATCTATCCGACTGAATTTGCCAAAGAACTCCGGGAGCAAATTTCCGCTCTTGGAAATCTAAAAATAAGCGAAGATGAAATCGCTTACATGAAGCTGCGCTGTCCGTACATACCGTTCTGGTTTTACACCTTCCTTAAAGGATATCGCTATAACCCGGAAAGAGTCACCGTGAATCAGGATTGCGACGGACACCTATCAGTAGAGATTGAAGGATGCTGGAGCGACACGATATTGTTTGAAGTAAAAATCCTTGCAATCGTTTCGGAACTTTACTACGAGATGACAGGTGACGCGAAGAAATTTGACC
>Ga0209694_1002789_pt1 | contig 13276 bp, 15 predicted proteins | sample GluameincwithD2O_FD_187499 | JGI IMG/M metagenome (GOLD analysis project Ga0209694, IMG submission 187499) | Mouse cecum microbial communities from Vienna, Austria - Glucosamine amended microcosms incubated with D2O (SPAdes) (version 2) | ecosystem: Host-associated > Mammals > Digestive system >...
TCCACCCGTTTTTTATTCCCCTCTATATCACTTCCAACACCTCCGCCTTTTTTATTGTGTCCCTATTTTTCTCAAATGCTTATTGAGTTTCCGAGACTGCTCATATTCACTCCACATTATTGTGTCTGTTGTCTTAAACACAATTATTAGTTTTCTCCTTATCTGGTTTCACTCATGCATGAATCATCAAAAAACTCCGGCGCCCGGTAACATACTGAGTATCGGAGTTTTTTATACATTCCTTTATCTTGCCGGCATTTTAAAATCGACAAGCGCCTTGTTTAGATAGTCATTAAAAGGTTTCATGATTCGGAAAAGCTCCACTGCTTTTGCAAGAAATACCCCGGCATCTATTACATCTTCATCTCTTAACGGATATTCCAGATACCAGCTCTTGAATTTTAGATGGTCTGCCTGAGGGTGTTCTTTCTCATATCCTGCAGGAACCTTCTTTAATGCCGCTCCCTGCACAGTGAAATGCTTTTCAAAATCCGGTTCGTGGATGATCTTTTCCCATTCTTCACCACTTTTGGCGATATAATCCCGTACCATTGTTGTCGCATCCTTGAACATATCCGCGAACAGGCCGCCGCCTAAAAAGGATTGATTGCCCGGCTTTATCATAAGATAATAGCCGACGGGGACGGGCAGTTTCCCTTTTGAAGAGATATGGGCGCGGAATGCGGGGTTATATGGTGATTTGTCATGGCTGAACCGGGTGTCCCTTACAAGTTTGAATGTAAGGTCTTTGGGACTGTTATGTATAATGCTGCTGTCAAATTTTCCGATTTCCAGTATCAATGTCTGCAGTAGTTTTTCAAATTCATCATTTGCCCTCTTATAATCAGTCGATAATCACTTGTGTGTTCATAGTCTTTTTTGTCTCCTTTACGATTTCTGCACAATGGAAAGCTGGGTGGAATCTAAAAATTCCTGTATCAGATGCTTCATGCGTTCGGGAGACTGATAGGTCTTACAGAACGAGAAGTCCTGCGATAAACCGTCAATATCTTCCATGGCATTTTTTACATCGATCATAGTCTGAATGGGGATTTCCGAGGCTGTCGTATAATCCAGCTGTAAAGGGTTTAGCCTGTGGCTCTGTATGGCATAATTCACCCTGTCCTTGCATTTACATCTGCCGCCGCCGTATTCTCCGCAGTATTCCCCTAGAAAATCAGCCATTTTCCTGCGTATCCGGGAAAGCCGCTGGCGATACGCTTCCGGGGTCATATCCAAAATATCCCCTGCGATCCGGCTGTCGATCTTAAACATGGTACCCAGGATGAAAATACATCGGCTCTCCATATCAAGACATTGTAGCATCACATTTGTACAGGACATTTTCAGCTCTTCTGCTAAAATATCTTTTTCCACATTTTGTGTCAGATCCGGCACGTCCTGTACGTTTGCGTTTTCTATGTCGTTCCCATAATACTCAAAACTTAAGGGATAGTGGGCGAACATATGCTTTTTATAATTTTTCAAGTGATTAGACGCAATGCGGAATACCCATGTTGTAAAGGAGCTGTCGCCTCTGAAAGAAGAAAGGTGCGTGATCATTTTCAACAGAATATCCTGTGTGGCGTCTTCTGCGTCTGCAAATGTCCCAAGCATCCGCAAGGATAGATTGAATACCAGATCCTGCACGCCTGCAATCAGTGTTTCAAGGGCGTTTTTATCCCCTGATATGGCTTTCTCGACGAAAGTCTGTAATTCTTCATTCGTTTTTTATTCATAGATTTTTACCTCCTACTTATTAGACAACGCCCCGGTGTGTTTGTGACAGAAAAGAATTACCTTTTTTCTTTTGCCATTTTAGCATATGGCTGTAATTTTTTCTATCCTGATATGGTTCGCTGCGTTCATAGGACTGACGACGGACTAACTGCAGCAGATCTTGTTCAAGTTCCGTTTCGATGGACACGAAATATAAAAATTTATTTCATCTTAGGGGAAACAGGTATATAATTGGCATTGGGAGGAAACGTATCATTCTCTGGAAATCCAGCCGGAAATCGGTGGCCGGATGAGAGATGCTTTCCGAGGATCGAAAGAAACTAGGAAACTGCATTATGGGAGCGGAACTTTACATTACGGAAACTGGGCGGTCTGGCTGTGACAGGGCAGTTCATGGGGGATAAAAGCAGGATGGAGACAGAAGATATTATTCTTGGAAAAGCAAAATATGAGGATTGGAGATCCATATACCGTAATGTCTGGTCAAGGCCGGAGACTGCGGAATATATGATATGGAAAGTGACGGCTGATGAGGATGAGGCAAGGAAGAGGATACAACGGACAATCGCATGGCAGGAAACACATGATGCGTGGCTGGTATATGAGAGGGGCAGCGGACAGGCCATCGGATTTGCCGGAGTGGAGGAAACAGAGCCGCATATTTATCATGAGACTGGGATTGCCTTGGGACCGGAGTATGTCGGAAAGGGATATGGGAAACAGATACTGCGTTTATTGATGGAGTACTGTATTTCATTGGACGGGCAGGAATTTTATTATTCTACACGGGCAGGGAATCTTGCTTCAAAGGCGCTGGCATTATCCTGTGGATTGGCGTATCAGTATTCGGAACAGAGGACAGACCAGTGCAGCGGAAAAACTTATGAATTGGAAATTTATAAAAAGAATCTGAAATGTACTAAAAAGGGTAGTAGGCTTGCCACATTTGGAAATGAGTATCTGCAATATTAAGAAAAAAGTCTGCTGCTATATTGGTAGAAAATGTTCAATTCGAGTTTACGGGTACGAATACCGGAAAGAGATATAGACTGGTAAAATAAAAGAGTGTGGTGTGTGATATTCATCAACAATGTGGATATGAAGAAATTCCGATAGAATGAATCTGTCGAAGTTTGTTCAGATGATGTGATAATTAAGAACCATCTTGGAGTCGGAGGAACGTATGGATCTGATTGAAGAATTAAAAAATTATTGTGAAATAAACAATCCGGTTGGTGCCTTAATGCTATCTGGAGAGTGGGGATGTGGTAAAACATATCTTATTAATACCAAATTTATTCCGTTAGTAAAAGATGCATATGTTTTTGTATGTGTTAGTTTATTTGGTATAGACTCTTTAGATGCATTAAGAGTTGAGGTAAAGAAAAAATGGTTGGAGAAAATGTGCAGGATAAGAGAAATCGGGATTTCATTAGGTGAGGAAAATGGTTAGAGAAGTAAAATGGACAAAATATCTATGGCTGAGCCTGCTCTTGTTTGGAGCATTTATGCTTGAATATTTTTCAATATTTGTAATCGAATTCATGATTCTGCATGTAGATATATGGAACTATACAGTAAACCAAAGAAGTGTTCATTGTATGATAATGGTTTTAATATGGGCAGTTGTTATTGTAATGGCACTATTTTTTTCGCAGAAGTATTATCACTTTCCCTCAAGAGAAAATAAAGAGGATCATCCTTCTTTGAAAAATTGGGTCATAACATTTTCCTGCTTAATCTGCTGCAAAATCTTGACTTTTATAGATTGGCATACTCTAAAAGTATTTGGTGAAGTTCAAGGTAAAAATGCATACCAATTCTGTGCACAATATTTATACTATCTTTTTGAGGTAATGCTTGTTACTCTAATCATAATGTATGGGCAAAAAGCGATTGAAACCTTGTTGAAAAAAGAAAGTCCGATTCCTTTCGGTGGTATCATATTGGCTGTGACATGGGGAGCGTTTCATTTTGTGTCGAGAGGAGTAGGACTTGAAATATGGAATGGAATTTCTACTATGATATTTTCTGTTCTTAGCGGTGTAATGTATTTACGACTAAACAGAAAATGTTTGTATAGCTATCTTTTTATCGCTGTAGGCTATTTACTATAGATTGCAATGAAGTGATTGCTGTATTGAAGTTATAAGGAAGAATAGGTGACCAATATGAAAATGAAATCCAAGAGAAAAATTCTCATTATTGTATTATCTATTGTCATGGTGCTGCTCATTGCCGGAGATTGGGCATTATCCGTGATAATATACAACGAAAATTTTAACCAGCGTTTTGAAAGTGATGAGGCGTTTATACGGCATGTTGATGATTTTGACGGATTGCAGCGCACGAAATATGAGTTTGTTTCCAATAAGGGACAGAAATTGACGGGATATCTGTATACCACGGAGGAAAAACCGCATGGAATTGTCGTAATGGCTCACGGATTTGGCGGCGGAGGGCACAACTCTTATATGGACTGTGCGAATTATTTTGCGCATCATGGATACTGCGTTTTTGCTTATGACGCTACGGGAAATGATGAAAGCGAGGGCGAAGGAGTCGGAGGACTTCCACAGGGAGTGATAGATCTTGACTATGCAATCACATTTGTGGAAGAAAGTGGGAATTTCCCAGATCTGCCAATCGTTTTATTCGGGCATAGCTGGGGCGGTTACAGTGTTTGCAGTGTACTTACCTATCATCCTGAAGTAAAAGCAGTTATCGCGTGTTCCGGTTTTAACTCTTCATCGGATATGTTTGAAGCAGAGGGGAAAAAACAGGCAGGGAACGGTATCTATCTTATATTGCCGTTTGTGAAGCTCCACGAGAGGATGAAATACGGCGGCTATGCCTCAAATACTGCGATGGACGGATTTTCAGAGAGCGATGCCGCCATTATGATCCTGCATAGTTTGGATGATGAAGTTGTTCCAGCCAAATACGGCTACGACATTTATTATGAAAAATATAAAGATGATTCCCGGTTTCGTTTCATTCATTTCCAGGATAAGGGACATAATTATTTCAATGATGAAACCTATAGGGATGAATTTAATGCGGAATTTGACAAATGGCTTGAAACACTGGATTACGATTATAATGTCTCCGAAAACAAAGAACGGTTTTCGAAGGATAGAGCTGACTATATACATAAAAACCTTGACAGGGAAAAAAGGTTCAATTCATTAGATTTGGAGCTGTTTGGGGATTTTGTTGGTTTTTATGATGAAAAGATACACGGGGTTATCAAAAGTGAAGAGGCTTTCGAGAAATGATTAGTCCAAAATAGCGAGAGCTGTAACCAATGTGGTTACAGCTCTCGCTAAATTTTTCCCTAAATTTGCAAATATGGCACTTTATTTTGCAAAAGTGGACTGTCTCGTTGAAAGTAATGGATAAAGTAGATACAATAAAATTATCTTTGCAGCAATGAAAGAATTTTTTTATTACCGGAAAGCTATGGAGTAATAATGTATACGGAGGAAAACATAATGAAATCTATTTGTGGAATTGATTGTACGAACTGTGAATTAAGCAGCACTTGTAACGGGTGTGCGGCAACAGGAGGCCAGCCTTTTGGGGCGGAATGCCTTGTTGCACAATGCTGTAAAAAAGGCAAGACAGCGTTAAGTGAATTGAAAGAAAAGCTGATTGCGGCCTTCAATGCGCTTCACATTCCGGATATGGAAGAAGTAACAGAGCTGAATGCGCTGAAAGGTTCCTTTGCCAACATTGAATATGCCCTTCCCAACAGCCAGATTGTAAAGTTTTGGGATGACAACAGGATCTATCTGGGGAACCAGCTGCAAAAAAAGGACAGCGACAGGTGCTACGGGATCATCGCTGACGAGAAATACCTCATGGTGTCTGAGTACAGCGGCTTTGGAACTGATGCAGAGATTATTGTGTTCAAACGATGGAAGTAAAATGGATCTTCTGGAAAAAACAATAAAAGAGTGGAGGGACGTCCAGTGAAGATCTCAAGAGTGACAGCACAATTTCCCTGTGATTGTAAAACGGTCTGGGATATTGTTACAGATAATGAGAATTTTGAATGGCGAAGTGATTTATCTAAAATCGAAATAATTGATGAAAATCGTTTTGACGAGTATACAAGGGATAAATTTGTAACACATTTTCGGATCACTGCAAAGGAGCCATACCGAGAATACCGCTTTGATATGGAAAATCAGAACATGAGAGGTCACTGGAGCGGCATATTTGAGAGCTGCGATGATGGTACACAGATTACTTTTACAGAACAAGTCCAGGTGAAGAACCCGATTATGAATTTGTTTGTAAAGGGGTATCTGAAAAAGCAGCAGGTCGGGTATATTGCGGATCTCAGAAAAGCGATAGCAAAATTGTAAGTTGGAGGATTAAGCAAGTAAAAGAAGTGCAGCTTCCTGGAAAAAAGCGGATGAAAGTTAATGCCTTTCTAAGAGGAAATATACTGGAGACGGGAACGCTGCTGAAAAGAGCGGAGGAGACAACAAAATGAGAAATCCAGAACAAACAATAGGAAACTTAATTGATAAGCAGAACGTATCTTTCATTGCTTCCATTTCCGCGGAAGGTTTCCCAAATATGAAAGCTATGCTGCCGCCCAGAAAACGAGTGGGAATCAAGGAATTTTGGTTTACAACTAATACATCTTCTATGCGGGTAGCTCAATACAGGGAAAATTCAAATGCCAGCATTTATTTTTATGATAAACGTTTTTTTCGTGGAGTTATGCTGATTGGCACCATGGAGGTTTTAGAGGATGCTGAAGCTAAGCAGATGATCTGGCTTGAGGGTGATACTATGTATTATCCCCAGGGCGTGACAGATCCTGATTATTGTGTTTTAAAATTTACTGCTGAAAAAGGGAGATACTATTCTAACTTTAAATCAGAAGATTTTGATGTGCTGCCCATGAGCATATGAAAGAAAATATCTGTGTGGCAGGAGATGGCTAAAGATGAGCAAAATATTATTATTAGAGGACGATGTGAGTCTGGTAGATGGACTCAAGTATTCTCTGGGGAAGAACGGATTTGATGTTACGGTTGTACGGACAGTGGAAAAAGCCCTTGAGTCCCTGTCAATTATCAGTGAGTACGATCTATTACTGCTTGATGTTACTTTACCGGATGGAACAGGATTTGATGTATGTGAAAAGGTAAGACGGCAGAATAGGCAGATACCGATTATATTTCTGACGGCTTCTGACGAGGAAGTCAGTATTCTGGTTCTTATTGCACTGATTACAATATTCAATGTAATGAACAGTATAGCCATGAGTGTTGCGGCGAGAATGAAGCAGTATGGTGCGTTCCGTGCGATTGGCTTGACCAATCGGCAGCTAACCAGAATGATTGTAGCGGAAGCCGCTGCATATGCGGTTACCGGAAGTATTTGCGGCGGTATCTTTGGAGTGTTGTGTAATAAGCTTTTGTTTGATAAGCTGGTGGGATTCATGGAATATTCCTGCAGCGGAATTTGCTGTTATTATAGCGGCAGTAATAATTGCAGTGGTTCTCGCAATCAGGGGGCCGGTTCAGAAAATCCGTAACATGTCTATTGTGGATACAATCAGTGCGAAATAGATTTTGAATTTGGAAGCCAGGCAATTGGGGAGGTGCCAGCATGCGTAAAAAAATATTAATAGCGGATGATGAAACAGATATTGTGTCAATGCTTCGTGCCTTTTTTGAAAGCAAAGGATATTTTGTCCTGTCAGCCGTAAATGGAACAGAAGCATTAAAGCAAGTGGAACAGGAACCGGATATTATCTTGCTTGATATTAATATGCCCGGACTGGATGGCCTGAAGGTTTGCGAACGTATTCGGGATTATGTGTCCTGCCCTATTCTTTTCTTAACTGCTCGAATAGAAGATACAGACAAAGTAAAAGGGTTTGCCGCCGGCGGTGATGATTATATTGTCAAGCCCTTTTCCCTTATGGAGCTTGAAGCAAGGGTGACTGCGCATTTGCGCCGGGAAGCACGGCGTACCTTTGATGCGCAGATTAAGTTTTCTGCTGATCTGACGGTTGATTATTTAGAGCGCTGCCTTTTCTTTGAGGGGCAGCGTCTTGCTCTTGCTAAAAAAGAATTTGATATTGTGGAACTGTTATCTCAAAATCCGGGACAGGTTTTTACGAAAGAACGGATTTATGAGCGCATTTGGGGTTATGACAGCATGGGGGACAGCAGTGTTGTGGCGGAGCATATCCGAAGGATACGGTCAAAGATTGCAGCATATACGGACAGGGCATATATTGAAACAGTTTGGGGGTGCGGGTACAAATGGAGAAAATAAAGCACTATAGACTGAATTTATCTCTTAGGAAAAGTCTGGTGCTCTACGTGGCAGTTTTTGCGGTACTTGCTCTTATTCTCTCTATAATGACGATTTCCATATGCGATAACACAGTGGATACGATACGGAAGTCTTACCCGTCGGCCGGTGAAAAATATTATCTGACAAATGAGCAGGGCAAACGACTGGGCGACGGCGCTTATATCGGGAATGTACCCGTTATGCCTTCCGGGCAGGATGAACGTATCATCACTTTATTAGAATTGTTTTCTACGATTGCTGCACCTGTCTATTCCGCATTATGTATTATAGCGGCAGCATTTCTGTTTTACAGGGACAAGCTGAAAAAGCCGCTTGCAAACTTGCGCATTGCGGCTGAAAAAATATCAAATAATGACTTGGACTTTGCGGTAGGATACGACAGTAAAGATGAGTTGGGGGAGCTTGTGGATTCCTTTGAAATCATGCGCGCGGCTCTTGTAAATAATTTTTCTGAAATGTGGAGGCAGGTCGAAGAACGGAAAGCACTCAATGCTGCATTTGCCCATGATTTGCGTACCCCGCTTACAGTATTAAAAGGCTACAATGAAATGCTGCAGGTAAATGCAGATGAACGGACAAGAAAAATCGCTGCTACTATGGGAAGACACATATCCCGTATGGAGGCTTATGTAAGCAGTATGAGCAGTCTCAGGCGTTTGGAGGACACACAGCCGAAGTACGAGGCGGTTTCTCTGCAGCCGTTTTTGTCTTCTCTACAGGAAAACGCACAAATGGTATGTACACAAAATAGAAAAGCATTGCACCTGCAAAATGAGGCGCCTGCCTGTGAACTTTTTATAGATAGATCGTTCATTTTACAAGTATGCAATAATCTGTTAGCAAATGCCGTCCGCTATGCCCGGACGTCCATTACATTGTCTTTTTCTTTACAGAATAAAGGATTGCTGATCATGGTATTGGATGACGGAAAAGGCTTTGATAAGAATATTGTACATAAGGTAACGAATCCATATTTCACAGAAGAAGACCGTGCGGAACACTTTGGCCTTGGATTATATATCTGCAGGCTGCTCTGCGAACATCATGGCGGATATCTGAACATTGATAATACGCCGAATGGAGCTATGGTATCTGCATTTTTCAAAAATCTTTCTTTGTAGATAAAAAGTTGAAATTTACGCGTTATACTCGTCATAAAAACATAGGAAAGGAAGTTTGACATGGTTTTAAAAACAGTCGGGCTGACCAAACAATTTGGCGGGAAGACAGCCGTAAATGATTTGAACATTACTTTATCAAATGGTGTTTATGGACTATTGGGGGCAAATGGCGCGGGGAAAACTACATTTATGAGACTGCTGTGCAATCTTCAAAAACCTACTTCTGGAAGAATATTTCTGAATGGGAAAAACATTGCAGGGCTTGGAGAAAAGTATAGGAATCTTTTGGGATATCTGCCGCAGCATTTTGCGTATTACCCCGATTTTACCGCACTTGATTTTCTGCTGTATGTTGCAGCTCTAAAGGGAGTGGGTGAAAAAGCGGCGCAGAAAAAATCAAACGAATTACTTGAAGAGGTAGGATTATCTGCAGAAAGCAGACATAAAATTAAAACCTTTTCCGGCGGTATGAAACAGCGATTGGGAATTGCACAGGCAATGTTGAATAACCCGCGTATATTAATCTTAGACGAGCCGACAGCAGGGCTTGACCCTAAAGAGCGTGTCCGTTTTCGTAATCTGATCAGTGCATTTGCAAAAGATCGTATCGTAATCTTATCTACCCACATTGTTTCTGATGTAGAGTTTATTGCAGAGGAAATTATTATGATGAAATCCGGTTCAATTATTCACTTCGGGAAACCACAGGAGATCACGTCTGAAATCAATGGGCAGGTGTGGGAGTGCATTGTCCCATCGGCAAAGGCGGAGAAATATGCAGCAGCATTTAACACCAGCAATTTGCGCAACATGAATAATAACAAAACGGTTTTACGGATCATTGCAGATCATCCGCCTATGGCAGATGCTTCGCAGGTGCAGCCTAATTTGGAAGATTTGTATCTATTTTATTTCAAAGGAGGCACAGAAGAATGAAAAAACTAATTCAATTTGAATTACGAAAAATATTTTCAAAACGCCTGACACAGATTGCTTTGCTTTTTGTACTGTTTTTTTCTGCCATTTTGGGGTTTTCCAGCTATCAAAATAAATACGCATTTGATGGAGTGAGCAAGGAAGGGACAGGAAAAACAGCCGTAGAGATTGATAAGGAGATTGCGGCGAAATATGAGGGAGTATTGACAGATGAAAAAGTTCAGCAAATGATGAATGACTTTGCTGCCCAAACGAACTTACATGGAATGAATGCTGCGTATCTCTATCATAACGCTCTGCAGTCTGCAGTTTTTACGCGGTTTTCTGATATGAATGGAAACTGGAACGGTGTTCGTGTTTCGGATGCATTTGGCGGTGAGGAAGTCAGGATTGGTTATGTTGACGGCTGGCTTACAACGAGCCAGAACATGGTTAAGATTTTTTTCATTCTTTCGCTGGTTATTGTTATTATGACCGCACCTGTTTTCTGTGGTGAATATGGCGGAGTGGATAATATTATCCTTACAAGTAGATATGGAAGGACGAAATGTGGGGCGGCGAAAGTGGGCGCTGGTTTGATTGCTGCATTTATAGTGACACTGGCAGTAGCTGCCGTCAATATTTTGTTTGCATTTGTTCTATATGGAAGAGATGGATTGAATTGCAGCGTTCTTTTTGCGCCTATGCCATTTGATAATGGGTATATTCCTTTTAATATTACCTGTGGAACTTTGCTGAAATATCAAGTTTTGCTGGCTTTTACGGGAACATTGAGTGTTGCGGGAATTACGCTGCTAATCTCAGCTATCAGCAGGAATCAGATGGTGGCTCTGGTTGCTTCAGCGGCAGTGTACTTTTTCCCTGCTGTATTACCCATTTCGGAAAGTAATCCATTGTTTCGGTTTATAGGGCTTTTACCTATGTATCATGCTCAATTTGTTTCTCTCATGTCAATAGAACAAATGGATAACGGCATATTATATGCAATATGGGTTATTCCGACGGCATTTATTTTTATAGAAACAGGTGCTTTTGCTTCCCGTAGATTTTTTGCGAATCATCAAGTCACATAAAGAACGGGAGAAATAAATGAAATCACAAATACTATAATATTTCCTGTTAGGCAAAGGAATGCCAAGCTGGTGATAATTTTTATAAATCCAAGGTTACTTTCTATTATATTTCAGGTATCTGAAATATAATAGATGCAGGAGGGATGGAAATGGATTATCTCACTGCTGCAGAGATTGCAAATAAATGGAAAGTGTCCAGCCGGATGGCTGCTTATTATTGTGAGGCCGGAAGGATAGAGGGCGCTGTAAAAAAAGGAAAGACCTGGTTTATTCCGGCCGACGCTCCAAAACCCTTGGATAAGCGTTATTCCAGAGATACTATCAAAGCAAAAGAGAGTCAGGCAGTTGGCGACATACTTGTAGATATTGCGGAATCGGCGGTTTATCATATGAAAGATATTTTTGAACATCTGGGGTTTACCCGTGAAACCCTGCGGTATTATGAGGAAATCGGACTTATCAAGCCGAAAAGAGGGCAGTATAGCAGATATCGTGAATTTGACTTGTTTGACATCTCCCGTCTGATGGCGATTGATTTCTATAAGAAACGGGGATTTTCACCAGTTGCCATCAAAGGAATACTAGAGGCAAAGCCAGAGGAATATGCCGAAAAGCTTCAGCAACAGTCAGACAGCCTGCAGGCTCAGATAGACCGGCTTTCTCAGATGCAGAAGCGTCTGAAGGAGACACAGCGTTTTTATCAGGAGTTTTCCGAGAATACCGGTAAGCTTGAGATCCGGGAACTACCGCTTTATTATGTGGCAGAGCGGTTTCCTTCCGTAGCTTCCTTTGGAGAGTACAGGAATAAAGTGCTGCGGTTTCTCAACGTGGAGAATGAGGATATTCTTTCAAGCATGGTTCGGACGCTTACTTTTGATGAAACAGGTTACAAAGGCTCAGAAATGTATGTAGTAAAACCTGCCGGAAAAATAGAACATGAGAAGCAAAATGTTTATCTGGAGCATGGGAAATGCCTGTATACCACATTGCTTGCAGATAATAATGACACTTCGGTTCCGGAAAAGATGTTTTCTCTGTGCCATGCATGGGCAAAAGAAAATCAGGCAGCGTTTCGCGGTATGGTGTATATTTTTGTCCGTATGGCGATGCCAAATGAGGATATAGACAAACACATTTACGAAGTATGGGTTCCTCTAAAATGAATTACACTTTCCTCTTGACTTGGGGGATTCCACCGGCTTTACAGTATTATTTGCAGGGCCGGTTTTTTTTGGCCCTATTGAATAGAAGGGAGAAAAAAGAATGAGGCTGTTAATTATCAATACATTGCCTAAAGAGCATCTGCTGGCAGAAAAAGCAATATGCCGCCTGGAGGAAAAGACGGCGGAGTGTAAGACATTTTATATAAAAGATATGAAGATAACACCTTGTATTGGCTGCAATGCCTGTTGGTTAAAAACACCTGGTATTTGCGCTGTCAAAGATGATTACGAACAGATCCTAAGGGCTTATTTGCAATATGATGTTACTGTTTTTATCTCTGATACGACACTAGGATTTGTTGGCTATAAAATGAAAAATATAATAGACCGGATGCTGCCCATGGCGACTATGTATACCAGAATTGAAAACGGACAGACACGCCATGTTCCTCGTTATAAAAAAGAATTCCAATTCGGGCTTCTATATGCAGGTGAAGGAAATAAGGATTATTTATCACACTGGATGAGTCGGTTTTGTTTGAATTTTCATGGAATCAGTCTGGGGGCATATCCAATTGAAGCGTGGAAGGAGATGGCTGTATGCATTTCGTAATGATCAGCGGTGCTGCCCGTACACAGTCTAAGAGCAACACTGCGAAGATCCTTGCTGCATTTGGCGCGGGTTTGAATCAATGTCATTTACTTAACTTCTAATAATAATGTGATCTGTTGTTTTCGACCAGATTTTCTATCAACTTAAGAAAGAGAGGGGGGATTTCTATTCCCAAATGCAGATGGAATGCTGTAAAATGGGGAGTACTCCCGATTTTGTGGTGCAATGTATGGATTTATGGCAATAGAAAGACATAACAACAAGACGAATTTATGAAAT
>Ga0209694_1002791_pt1 | contig 13266 bp, 14 predicted proteins | sample GluameincwithD2O_FD_187499 | JGI IMG/M metagenome (GOLD analysis project Ga0209694, IMG submission 187499) | Mouse cecum microbial communities from Vienna, Austria - Glucosamine amended microcosms incubated with D2O (SPAdes) (version 2) | ecosystem: Host-associated > Mammals > Digestive system >...
TGATACCATTCATTTTGTCAGCATATTTATCCGTAAGTAACATGAACACATCCTCCAATAGTTTTCTTTATTGTACTTGAAATTTGGAGGAAATGCAAAAAAACTTTTCCGGTTTATCCGGGTTAGGACTTTATCTTGTAAGCCTCGCAGAACATGATCAGCCAATTCCGGCTCCGTCCAGTATCGGAGAGATTTCTGTTAAGGACGGTCATGCTACCTATGTTTCTACAGATATGAATATCTATCGCCGCGATACACGGGCAGTAAAAAAGATGCTGTCTATTCCCGCATGGCTTGCAAAGGAAGCAGAAGCAAACAACATCAGTTTATCCAAAGTTTTACAGGATGCATTGAAAGAGCAGCTTCATCTTATTTAATCCCTCTGCAAACGGCGCCCATGCCTGTGGCTGAATGTTGTACTCTTTCAAATTTTCAAGTTCATCTTCCCGCTGATAAAATGGGTGTAATTCTATCCGAATGGCTGATGGATTAAATTATGCTTTCGGAAAATCTGATCAACAGATATATTGTACAAGTTAAAGTAAGGTCCAGGTCAAGAGTTTTTGAAAAAAGTAGAAAATTTTATGAACAATAATTGTCTGCCACCGGGTAGAGAAGCGAAAGCATTCGTTACACATCGTTAGGTCGTTGAAGATGTGTAGATGGATGCTTTTTATTTTTAGCAGGGAGGTAATTATATGTATTTAAAAAAAAGAAAATCATTATCCGGTTATTTCACAAAAGGAGAGATCGCATTATGGTGTGTATCAGAATCCCTCATTGTCGTATCCTTTTTTATATTTGACAGAGAAAATTATTTGACACTTGCCGCCTCTTTAATTGGTGTAATATCATTAATCTTTAATGCAAAGGGGAATCCGTTCGGGCAATTTCTTATGGTCATATTCAGCATATTATATGGCATTATTTCTTTTACATCCGCCTATTACGGAGAGATGATAACCTACTTGGGAATGACTGCGCCGATGGCTGTTTTTGCAAATCTAATCCCCAGTACTATATCTGTCACGACAAGCTTTCTTGCGGTATATTTAACGTTTAGAAGAAGTGCATTTTTTGCGGTCGGTTATGCCGCAAATGACATTGTGCTCATTATATTATGGATATTGGCAGCAATTTCCGATATATCCTATTTATCTGTCGCAATTTGTTTTGTCATGTTTTTGATAAATGATACTTATGGATTTATCAACTGGTCAAGGATGCAGAAACGCCAGGAAGCCAATTGTATTATTACAATGAGCGATTAAATCAGGGCAATTTCTACTAAGATCATTAATACTTGTAGAAACAGAACAGTCCATTGTTGAAATTGCAAAAATGACGTGTTCTATCCTAAACAATCGAAGATATGCATGATGAGTTCGTCTCATGGTGGGTGCCTTTAATGCCCTTACGGTGTATATGTACTAATTGGGATTGTCAGGTTTATAGTTTTTGGCTGCTTCTTCTAAAAGTTTAAAATCGCAGGATGCATTTATCAATGCAGTATCTGTACCTGAAATAACTCCATTATATGTATCCTCAGCCATCTCTTTTATATCAGTTGTGATAGTGTTACAGAAAACCCATTGTCTACGAAGAAATTCTTTACGACCAGGTTTTTCTTTATTGAAGTTGCGTTTAGTTATATAGCGATCATTTACAGGAAACATATAGTTAAAGCGTAGAGAACCTTTTACCTGATTGAAATTATCGTCTTCCAAACGGATCAGTAAATTATTCGGTTGCTTTGAGGTATTTTACATAATCTGCATCTACATCATAAAAAAAGAGCTCCATATTGCTTCTCCTAAAAAAGTAATGAGTAAGGAAGGATATCCTTACTCATTCATCATAATTCGCCCTTCATGGTGGCGGAACACCAATCATAATTCACCTTTAAGGTAGTGGGACACCTAGGAAGACTCTCTTCCTGCTTATATACTATGCGGTATTTTCGCTTTTGTCAAGGAATTTTCCTGCATTCACTAAGAAAAAGTTTTCCACAATTAGTACATTACAATCTGTGAAAAGTATTCAATATTTTTTACAGATTTGAGAAGATATTTCTATTTCCCACTGATAAAAAATATAATTCTATCTGATTAACAGTAGGAAACAAGCTTTCTTGCGGTATATAACGTTTAGAAGAAGTACATTTATGCAATCGCTTATACCGTAAACGATATTTACAGATTTCTCAACTAGTACACCGAAAAATAAGTTCCCGGCCATATAACGCAGAATGATTTTTTCATATGCAAGGCGGAGGAACGAGGCGTAGTGGGCGTTGCGCCGATTGACGGTGCTATGTGCCAGTGGCACATGTTCAGCACGGTCCGTAACGGAGTGTAGACTAACGACGCAGATGGAAAATCAGGCAAGTTATATGCCGGGTTACTTATTATTCAGTGTACTAGTCAAGGGCGCAGAAACGCCAGGAAGCCAATTGGATTATTACAATGAGCGATTAAATCAGGGCAATTTCTATTAAGATAATTTTAGAAAGTTATGCTATATTAAACAGGGAAAGGAGTGTCATACATGAACCATGATATCGTTGTAGAAAAAGCAGTCGACTATATAGAAGCACACATTGATGAGGATCTACCGCTTGATAAAATAGCAAATGCATTAAATTACTCAAAATTTTATATAGCCAGGATTTTTGCTGAAAAAACAAATTGTACGGTTTACAAATATATACAAGGACGCAGGCTGACTCTGGCTGCCCAAAAACTTGTGGAAACAGAACAGCCCATTGTTGAAATTGCTTATGAAGCGCATTATGATTCACAGCAAGCTTTCACGTTAGCTTTTAAACAATCCTATGGATGTACGCCTTATATTTATCGGAAAAATGGCGTGTTCTATCCTAAACAATCGAAGATATGCATGACGAGTTTGTCTCATGGATACTCATTCATGTGTTATTTGAGAGGAGGTAGATTGGCGGCATGAGCACGATTCCTTATGTTATTGAACAGACAAGCCGTGGAGAACGCAGTTATGATATTTTTTCAAGACTATTGTCCGACAGGATTGTTTTTTTAGGAGAGGAAGTAAGTGATGTTTCAGCAAGTTTGATTATCGCTCAAATGCTGTTTTTAGAATCACAAGATCCGGAAAAGGATATTCAGTTCTATATAAACAGTCCGGGCGGTTCTGTTTCGGCGGGTTTTGCAATTTATGACACGATGCAATATATCAAATGTGATGTTTCGACAATATGCATCGGTCTTGCCGCCAGTTTCGGATCCTTTTTGCTGGCGGGAGGCACGAGGGGAAAACGCCTCGCTCTGCCCAATGCAGAAATCATGATACATCAGCCTGCTATTCATGGAAATGGGATTCAAGGGCAGGCGGCTGATATAAAAATCATATCTGATCACATACAAAGAAGCAAAAAGCGGTTAAATACCATTCTATCAGAAAATACGGGCAAAACGATTCCCGAGATTGCTGTTGCAACGGAACGTGATCATTATATGACGGCGAGAGAAGCTATGGATTTTGGCTTAATTGATAAAATTATAGATAAGCGTTAATCTTGCATTGACTTCCTAACAATATTAGGATATAATATTCCTAACATTGTTAGGAACAGAGGGATACTATGCCAAGACAAGGACTTACGAAAGAGGCTGTAGTTAAGACAGCCGCACGATTGGTGGAAGAACAAGGGTATGACCATTTATCACTGCACAAACTGGCGGCAAGGCTTAATATAAAACCAGCCTCACTATATACACATATCAAGGGAATTGACGAATTATACAGTTCTCTTGGTCATCTTGCCTTAAGCCAGTTGAGCGATGAGATGCTGCACGCCGCAACAGGAAAGAAGCCGGAAGACGCGCTTCGTGCGATTGCCTTCTCGTATCGTGACTATGCGAAACGAAATCCTGAGATGTACCGTATTATTATGAAAGTTCCTCATAGTAATCTGGAAGACCTGGTTGAGAAGGGGCGGGATGTGAAATCAATTTTATTTGAACTCTTATCTCAATATACGAAAAAAAAAGCTAAAGTGATTTATTATTCCCGCTATTATCACAGCCTTTTGCACGGCTTCGTTTCATTGGAAACGGCTGGATTTTTTGATGACGGATTTTCATTGGAAGAAAGCCTGTCTAATATAGTAGATGATTTTATCAGACAGCTTGAAAACAGCTGATCTGTTTGTGGGAGGATTGAAAGAAACATGGATAGCCTGATCTTTGAATGCGGCAGTATGAAAAATGAAGAGACATTTCCCGTAGAAAATACAGGACGGGGGCAGGATATTTCTCCCGAATTTATATTATATAATCTATCTTCGCGTGCAAAAACACTTGCCATTATTCTTGAGGATATCAGCCACCCGGTTTTTAGGGATTTTACGCATTGGCTCATCTTTAATATACCAGCCAGAGACAGGATAGACGGAGCGGTTCCGGGTGGAAAAATGCTTCCCGGGTTGGGAAACGCCAGACAGGGAATCGGTTATGGGTGGTATAAATATGCCGGTCCCAAACCGCCCAAAGGCAGACAACATTTCTACCGCTTCACAATATACGCTCTCGACAGCGAGATTGCTTTAACCGGACTTCCTACAAAAACACGTTTTCTGAAACTGGCGAAGGGGCATATTCTTCAGCAGGGAAGTATCGTTGGGAAATTCGGCTGATATTCTGCTCACCGATTTCCCTCTCTTCCATCCGAATTTCTCGTATTGCCTGATACACATTAACCATCTCATCTTCTTTATCATATTGATATCTTGCGTCTATCAAGCCTGCTCAAGATGATTTATTCATAGATATATGATAAAATTCATCTCGGACAAAAATTTCCTGTAACATTTCACGGACATTCATCTGCTATACTATCTGAAAAAACGAAGGAGTGATACAAGATGAAACAGATTCTAATCGTCGAGGACGACAGTCTCTTGAATAAGATGCTAACTTACAACCTGACAGCCGACGGTTACAGCGTGACCTCTGTCCTGAACGCAAGGACAGCCGCCGATACCCTGACCAAACAGAAATTCGATCTGGTCCTGTTGGACATTAACCTGCCGGACGGAAACGGCTATGACCTGTGCCGGCTGATCAAGCCGGACCAGCCGGACACCATAGTGATCTTCCTGACAGCCAACGATCAGGAGAGCGACCAGATACGGGGATATGAGGCGGGAGCTGTCGATTATATTACAAAGCCTTTTGTCTTAGGCGCCCTACAGCGTAAGATTAAAGCTATGTTATCCATGCTTGAACACCACAGAACGACAAAGGACGTCTATGATGACGGACGGCTGGTTTTAGATTTCTCCGAACAATCTGCAACCTTAAACGGAACGCCTGTAAATTTATCTGCGATGGAATACCGGATGCTGAACCTGTTCCGTAAAAATCCCCGTCAAGTGCTTACCCGCGGGCTTCTTCTGGAAAAGCTGTGGGATGTGGACGAAAAATATGTGGACGAACACACCCTGACCACCACCATCAGCCGGATCCGCAGCAAGATTGAATCCGACGGCGGGGCGCCCTACATCAAGACCGTTTACGGCATGGGCTATCAATGGACGGGAGGCGAGGCAAAATGAAACGGGGCTTCCTTTCATCAAAACGGCTGTTCCAGTGTGTTACGGCAGGAATGCTGTCAGCCATGGCAGTGATCACCATAAGTGTTTTTCTTGCGACAAAACAGACGGCGGTACTGGCCGCCGGCGGGGCGCTGTCAGCGTGCGCCCTGATCTGTCTTACTGTGCTGACGCAGACGTTTGGAAAACGGCTTGCCCGGTTTACCTCTGACCTGTGCCAGACATTAGATTGCATGATCGCCGGGAATGAGGCGCCGCACTGCCCGCAGGACGGCGAAACCCAGCTTGCCAGAATCAGCCACCGGCTGACAAGACTCTATCAGATCATGCAGGAAAACCAGCGGAAGGTGGATGAAGAACGCCAGGAACTACAGTCTCTTGTGTCTGATATTTCACATCAGGTGAAAACGCCAGTCAGTAATTTGAAAATGGTAACGGACACTTTACTTACCTACCCTGTATCTGACGCAGAGCGCACTGATTTTGTCCAGGGCATCCGCAGCCAGACGGACAAACTGGATTTCTTATTTCAGGCTCTCGTTAAGACTTCCCGCCTGGAAACAGGCGTCATTCGTCTGGAAAAGAAAGCCTGCCGGCTCTTTGATACTGTGGCGCAGGCAATGAGCGGGATCGTCTATGCGGCGGAGAAGAAGGAGATCGCCGTGTCGGTGGACTGCCCGGAGCATTTGACCTTATCCCATGACAGCAAATGGACAACCGAAGCCTTGTTTAACCTTCTGGACAATGCTGTGAAATATACCCCGTCACGCGGAAAGATAACCGTGTCTGTGGTTCCATGGGAAATGTATGTGGAAATCAAGGTAAGCGATACCGGCAAAGGGATTTCCGAAAGCAATCACGCGGCGATCTTCCGGCGCTTTTACCGTGAAGAAGAAATACACGAACAGCAAGGCGTAGGCATCGGGCTGTATCTGGCGCGCCAGATCGTGATGCAGCAGGGCGGTTATATAAAGGTAGTCTCAGTTCCCGGGCAAGGTTCTGATTTTTCCATCATGCTTCCGGTACGATAATGAAACAGCGGATAGTCCCTTCCTGGCTGTCCGCCGTACATTTGAACTATCCGCCATGTATTAGATCTGTCCGCCGTACATTTTGAACCATCTGCCCTAAATTCTGAAATGTCCGTGCCTTGTAACATTTCGCCCCAATTTTTAACAAAATTTCTTGTCCCCTCGGATATTTCTGTGACATTTGGATTTTATAATGACCTCATCAACAGGCAGATGCCTTGAAGGGAGCATTTTTGAATATGAGTATCTTAAAGACTATTGATCTGAAAAAGTATTACGGCAAAGAGCCAAACATCACACGTGCCCTAAACGGTGTGAACTTTACTGTAAAACAGGGAGAATTTGTCGCTGTGGTAGGAACCTCCGGCAGTGGTAAATCTACACTGCTTAATATGATGGGAGGACTTGATACGCCCACTTCCGGCAGGGTGATCGTCCGGGGAGAGGATCTGTCCGAAAAATCCTCTGAAGAATTGACGATCTTCCGCCGCCGCAATATCGGATTTATCTTTCAGAATTATAACCTCGTTCCGATCCTGAACGTGCATGAGAATATCGTCCTTCCTGTGGAGCTGGACGGCGATAAGTACGACAGAAAGTTTTTGAAAGAAATCGTACATTTGCTTGCGCTAGATGGAAAGCTTCGGAATATGCCTAACATCCTCTCCGGCGGACAGCAGCAGCGCGTGGCGATCGCGCGTGCACTGATGACGAAGCCTGCCATTATTCTTGCCGATGAGCCGACAGGGAATCTGGACAGCCGCACGAGTTCTGATGTTATGGGACTTTTGAAACGCACCAGCCAGGAGTTCGATCAGACCATCGTGATGATCACCCACAACAACGAAATTGCACAGCTTGCCGACCGGATCGTCCGGATCGAAGACGGCAGGATCGTAGAGTAAGGGGGGAAGATCATGATCTGGCCTTTTGAAAATGATACCAGTTTCGTTATAAAGAAGCTTGCCGACAGAAGTTTTCGCGCGAATAAAATGCGGAATGTGATCGCCATTATCGCCATCGCGTTAACCGCAATCTTATTCACCAGTCTGTTTACACTCGGTATCGGCGTGAAGGAAAGCACACGGCGGGCGAATATGATCTTATCCGGCGGCGACGGCCATGCCAAACTGATCCATATGGATGAAGCTGAATATGAGACGATCAGCGGTCATCCGCTGGTTAAGGAGATCGCTTACTGCCGGAAGCTGGCGGACAGTGTTGATAATGAAGCGCTCTTAAAACGCCTTACATTATTCGAGTATTATGATGAAATCGGCTTGAAATACTTATCTATTGAGCCCACAAGCGGGCATATGCCGATAGAGGAGAACGAAGTCATTACGGATACCGCCACGCTCGACCTGCTGGATGTACCGCATGAGATCGGTGAAGAGATCACGCTAACACTCACGGTGCACAACCAACAGATCACACGCAGTTTCGTCTTAGCCGGCTGGTGGGAAAGCTATCCCGGAGTAAATTACGGAACCATCGCCGCATCCAAAGCCTATGTGCAGGCGCATACGGCGGAATTAACAGACACCTATGACCAGGATCACGTTGAGACGGGGACAATTACAGCACTCGTCAAATTCGAAAATGACGATAATATAGAGAACGATCTGGAAACTGTATTAAAAGAATCTGGATATTCCTCAGATGTTTCCTCTGCCAGCTATATCAACGCCGCGGCAAGCCCTCTGTATACGTCGTCAGAAAGCTCAACCGATCGGGGGACAAATTCAGCGCTCGCCTGTGCATTATTGGCGTTTTTACTTTCCGGATACCTGATCATCTACAATATCTTTCAGATCTCTATTCTGCGGGATCTACATTTTTACGGAATGTTAAAAACAATCGGTGCGACAGGACGGCAGATCAACGCCGTTGTCCGCAGGCAGGCAGGACGGCTTTCTCTCGTCGGCATACCGATCGGACTGTTGATCGGATTCTTTATCGGGAAGCTTCTTTTGCCGTCACTGATGGTAAATACCGCCTTTTCTGCGAACGCCGCCACTGTATCGCCGCATCCGCTTATTTTTATCGGCGCAGCAATGTTTGCGTGGATCACGGTACAGGTCAGCACTCGGAAACCGGCAAGGATAGCATCGAAGGTGTCTCCTATTGAAGCGATCCGATATACGGATTCCGGTACGGATACCAGCAGAAAGAAAAAGAAACGCCCGCATTCCGGCCATCCGGCAAGAAATATGGCATGGGCTAATCTTGGACGGAACAAGAAGCGGACTGTTCTGGTAATTTTGAGCCTTTCGGTGAGCATCATACTCACTAATATGGTTTTTACCTTCTCCCACAGTGTGGATCCGGCAAAGGCTATCAAAAATATGATGGATTCTGATTTTTGTATAGGGCAAAGTAAGCTTTTTGACGATTATAACGTCAGTGAAGAGAGCGCTCTGAGCGAAAGCTATATAACAGCCGTTCAACAGCAGGAGGGATTTGAGATCGGAGGCGCTGAATATGGATGTATCGCAGCGTACAAAAGCGAAACCACCAAGCAGACCTTCAACCAGCAGGACGACGGCAGTTTTTCCACCCACATCTACGGTCTGGATCCGTTCCCGTTCTCTCAGCTACAATTGGTGGATGGAGAACTGGACACAGAAAAGCTTGGAACGGGCGAGTATGTGTTAGAGGGAGCATTTTTCAACACGCGCGGCGTTATGGATGCGGGAAGTCTCAATCATGCGGTCGGTGACCGGGTTGAGTTGGTGTATGACGGGAATGTCCGGGAATTTACCGTGTTAGGCCATGTCGCGGCAAATGAAACGAATACCTATGATTGGGTTGGACCGTGTTTCTTTCTTCCCGGTGACGTCTATAAACTGTTTACAGGAAATCATTATGCCATGAGCTATAAATTCGATGTGGCTGACGAGGCTGAGCTTGATGTAGATACGTTTTTGAAGGACTATACGACCGATATCGAGCCAGTAATGACATACAAGTCAAAAAATACGATCATGGCGGGCGTTAAGGATATTCAGAATACGATCGCGGCGGTCGGCGGTACACTCTCATTCATTATCGGATTCATCGGTGTCCTGAATTTTGCGAATACCATATTGACCAGCATTTTCACGCGCCGAAGAGAACTTGCCATATTGCAGAGCATCGGTATGACGAACCGGCAGATCCGCGCCATGCTTTGCATGGAAGGATGTAATTACGCCTTAACTTCGGGGATTGTTTCGGCGCCGGTCTGCTTTATCGCAGCCTTTATGCTGATACGCCCGGTTTGTGAAAATGTCTGGTTCTTAGATTTCAAAGTAAATCTGTGGCCGTTGTTGATCGTACTGCCTCTGCTTTTCCTGATCGGTATGATGATCCCATATCTCACTTATCGGATCATAACCGGCAAAAGCGTTGTAGAACGGTTAAAATAAGAAGTCATCTTAATTCATCTAAATTCTCCGGAAGTTCGAAATATATCTTCTCACCTTTATTGACAACGATACAAGGCAGGCCCACGCGTCCTGCCTCCTTGATCGCATCGAATTCCGGCCTGGTATCCCTGTATGCCAGGAACTGCTTCAGCGGCAGCATGCCTGACGATATATCAACTGCGGCATAGGGAATATCTGCCTTGGAAAGAGCCTCTTTCACCGGTGCACAGCCCGGTCAGTGCTCACTTGAAAATAACACTATTTTTTTCATGATCGTACTCCTCTCTATTCTATCGGATATCGTACACGCTTCGAAGCTTGATCCCCTCAATCTTTCCGGAGAGAACCTTCACCCTCTTCTCATCCCCGTTCAGGTCGAAGTAATTATCTGACAGGATCAGATCTTCATTCTCATTGCGTATCTCCACACTCTTTGCATACGCGTCTGCCGATACGACGATCTCGTCTCTCTCTATCCGCCAGGAAAGCGACGGATCTTCATAGCGGAAGTATTTGGGATAGGAGAAGATCACCGTGCCGTCCGAGATCACCGTACCATTCTGTCTCATCTCATAGCTTACATATTCCGAGAAGATATCGACGTCCGGCAGCAGCACCTTGTCAAGCCACACGCTGGTAAGCGCCGGAACCTTCACTTCCTGTACGCCTCCGTCCCTGATAATCTCTGCCTTTGCACTTCGTACCGCCCAGGAAACCTGTACGCTCTGCTCCTCCATCGTCTCGTTCGCCACATTCAGCCGGATGGATTTCTCGAATTCAAAATGCTCCCGGTTCATATCGGCTTCCTGCGTCATCATGCCTTCCTCCTGACAGGAGATCATGAGCGGAGCGAAGAAACGCTTCTCCGCATAATGCAGGGCCTTCCATCTTCCGCAGTAATCCACGGACGACCAGGAGATCACCGGCCAGCAGTCGTTCAGCTGCCATACGATCGCGCCCATGCAGCGTCCCCGGTTTCTCCGGAAATGCTCCACCCCGTACCGGATCGCGTCTGCCTGCAAAAGCTGTGATGCATAGATCAGAGTGTCGAAATCTGTCGGATACAAATAGGTCTGTTGCAGATAATTCATGATCTTTCCATTCGCGCCATAATTGCGCTGATGCTTCTCCATCACATAGGAGAAGATATTCATATCCTTCAGATCGTCCGTGAACGTCTCGATGGTCTTCCTGCTCGGGAAGGACTGGAATCCGAATTCCGACGCATAGCGGAAGAAATATTTACGATACTCAGAGAATGGTTTGTTGCCGTGCCATACCGCCCAGTAATGCACGTCTCCTCTGTCCGGGCTGTTGGGCTCGTCAAAGGCTCCTCCTGACGACGGGCTTGCGGGCCAGTAGAAGGTCTGCGGATCATACTCTGCCAGTACCTCCGGGATCAACTGCTCATACATGATGATATAATCCCGCACTTCCGTCTTCTTCGTAACCCAGTGATGCCCTTCCTCCACGAACATCTCCATCTCATTGTTGCCGCACCAAAGCCCCAACGACGCATGATGGCGGAGCCTCTTCACATTATCAATGAATTCCTGCCGGATATTTGCCTTGAACTTCGGCGTCAGCTCATACACGGCACAGGCAAACATGAAATCCTGCCAGACGATCAAGCCTAATTCATCGCAGATATCATAGAACCAGTCCTCCGGATAATAACCGCCGCCCCACACACGGATGGCATTATGATTTGCCGCCGCGCACTGCTCCAAAAGCTTCCGCGTCGTTTCCGGCGTGACTCTTCCCAACAGATGATCCTCCGGGATGTAGTCTGCGCCCATGGCAAAGACGGCGACGCCATTTATCTCATGGGCGAAGCTTCCCCCCCACTCGTCTTTCTCGATCCGCATTGCCATTGTCCGAAGCCCGATCCGTCTCTCCCAGACATCGGCGGGTTCGCCGTCTGCATACAGCGTTACTTTCACCGTATATAACGGCTGCTCCCCGTATCCGTTGGGCCACCAGAGCTTCGGTGATGCGATCCGGATCTCTGAAGGAGAATCCGGATAACGCAGAAGGATTCCATCCGGCGACATGATCTCTACATCGTACCCGAACTCCTCTGCAGCCGCGTCCTCGCCTGCAGCACCTATCTCCCCGGTATTACGAAGCACCTGGACATGCAGCGTCACATCTGTGTCCCTGTGCTCCTGTCTGATATAAACGCTGTCGATCCTTGCCTTCGTCACTCCGATCAGCGACACCGGGCGGAAGATCCCTGCGTCCGGAAGATGCGCCCCCCAGTCCCATCCGAACATACAGTGCGCCTTCCGGATATGGACAAATCCATCCATTGCATCCTCCGACCCCATCGTCCGGCATTTCGCGAATTCTTCTCTGATATACCGAAGCGGAGAGCGGAGCACTACCCGCAGCTGGTTCTTCTCTTCCTTCAGACGGCAGGTCACATCATATTCCCAAACCCTGTGCATATTATACGCTTCCCCGATCTGCTCCCCATTGAGCCAGATATCCGCGATCGTATCCAGTCCGTCAAAATGAAGCAAGATCCGATCCTGCTTCATCAACTCCCGTTCCGGGTCAAAATATACCTCATATTCATAATCTGCTTCCATCAAAGAAAGCGCGTGGTCCTCATTGTCCTTCCAAAACGGATCCTCCATATTCCCGTTACGCAGCAGATCCGTGTAGACCGATCCCGGGACCACCGCCGGCTGCGCCGCCTCTCCGACACGCCGCATCTGCCAATTCTTACTAATATATTGCTGTACCACCAATTTTCCCACCTTCACTACGCCTTCGGATACTCGTTACACAGCAGCCGATACGGCGCCTCATCCTCCTCGATCGCCGGGAACCGCCCGATCGGCTCATAGAACCGATTATCATGCTCGTCATCATTACACATGGAAACTTCACCCAGAAGCACGTCACCGCTCCCCTCTTCCACATGGAAATCATGATACATGTATGGATAGATCGTAATACTCTCCCCCGGCGTCAGCTTCACTTTCGTACCTGCAGGGACTGTAAATTCCCTTCCGTCACAGTTCACGGTCAATGTCATTTACTTAACGAGAATTCGGATATTATGTCCGAATTCTTTTTTTCTACCAGTAACCCAAATTTTTTAATTATTACTTGACAAGTACCTCAAAATGTGCGGCCTTTTTCTGATTACTCAGAAAAAGGCCAATTAATCAGGAACTGTTTATTCATTATTTACTTTCACCTGATTAAGGAGGTACTTTTATGA
>Ga0209694_1002797_pt1 | contig 13217 bp, 12 predicted proteins | sample GluameincwithD2O_FD_187499 | JGI IMG/M metagenome (GOLD analysis project Ga0209694, IMG submission 187499) | Mouse cecum microbial communities from Vienna, Austria - Glucosamine amended microcosms incubated with D2O (SPAdes) (version 2) | ecosystem: Host-associated > Mammals > Digestive system >...
CTCCGCCTGGTATGTCTACGCGTTCTTCGGCAACACCGGACTGACGGTGGGCCTGAACGAGGACGGCCTGACCAACTACTGCACCTGGAACAGCACAGACGGTCCCATTACTGGCGTGGACGTGGCCCAAGCCATGCTGTCCATCGCCGCCAGCCCCGGCTTTGCCAGCCGGACGGACACGGAGTTTTTGGAGGGCGTGCGGAACGGCTCCGTCATCGCCGGAGTCAGCGGCGTGTGGAACGCCGTGGCCATTCAGGAGGCCTGGGGCGAGGATGCCGGCGCCGCCAAGCTGCCCGCATTCACCTGCAAGGGCGAACCGGTACAGATGGCCTCCTTCTCCGGCTGCAAGCTCATCGGGGTGAACGCCTATTCGAAAGAACCGGAGTGGGCGGCCCGTCTGGCGGAGTGGATTACCAGCGAGGAAAACCAGCGTCTCCGCTTTGCGCGGCGGGGCCAGGGTCCCGCCAACGCCAACGCCGCCGCCTCGCCGGAGGTACAGGCCTCTCCTGCCATCGCGGCGCTGCTGGCCCAGTCGGAGTTCTCCCAGCTTCAGCGGGTGGGGGGAAAATTCTGGGACCCGGTGACGGAATTTGCCGGCAACTGCGCCAGGGGGAATCCCTCCGGCGCGTCTCTCCAGGCCCAGCTGGACCGCATGGTGGAGGGTGTGACGGCGCGCTGAGCGTTTAGGGGAATCCAATCATTTTGGAGGGGAACATATGAAAGGCAAGCTCACATTGCAGCAGCGCCTGATCCTGCCCATCGTCCTGCTGGGGCTGGTAACGCTGCTGTCCAACATCCTGGCGGTGTCCGGCATCCACAACGTCCACGCCAACGCCGGAACCATTGTGGACGAGTACATGGTCAGCACGGCCCGGCTGGAGGAGGTCCGCTGGTCCATGATGGACATCCACCGCCTGGCGCTCAGCCATATCGTGGCGGCGGATCACGCCACCATGATCCGGCTGGTTCAGGAGATCAAGGCGGAGGAGGCGGAGCTGGACGGGAAGCTGTCGGACTACGCCGGTTTCGTGGCGGAGGAGGATCAGGCGGTCTACCGTTCGCTGCTGGAGGATTACGACGCCTTCAAGCATGCCTTGGTCCGGCTGGTCTGCGCCAGCGCCGACAGCAAGACCCTGGAGGCCTACGCCATGGCCAACGGGGACGTGGCCGCCCGAAGCAGCTCCGCAGAAACCAGCATCGACGCTCTCTCTGCCTCTGTGAGCGCCCAGGCGGAGGCGGCCCGGAGCCGCCTTTTCTGGGTGTATGTCACCGCCCTTGCCATCAGCGCCGTCACGCTTTTGATGGGGGTGCTTCTGGTGGCGGCGGCCCTGCGGATCATCCGGAAATATGTTCTCACCCCCATGCGGGAGGCCATGGGCACCCTTCAGGGAAGCTCCGAGCGGATTCGCGGCGTGGTGGGGGACGTCCGCAAACGGACCCGGACCTCCAGCGGCAGCGTCCAGGCGCTCTCCGGACTGACGGAGCAGCTCTCCGCCGCTTTGGAGGAGATTGCCGGCAGCACCGCCTCCATCAGCGCCAGCGCCTCCGGCACGCAGAACGACGCCGTCAGCATGGCGGAGGAGTGCTCCGCCATCACCGCCTACTCCGCAGAGATGCGGAACCGGGCGGAGGAGATGGAACGCTCCGCCCAGATGGAGATGGAGACCGTCCAGGCCAAGACGGCGGAGATCATGGCGCTTTTGAACGAGGCCATCGAGAAGAGCCGGAGCGTGGACCGCATCGAGATTCTGACCCAGGACATCCTCTCCATCTCCTCCTCCACGGACCTCATCGCCATCAACGCCTCTGTGGAGGCCAGCCGGGCCGGGGAGGCGGGAAAGGGCTTTGCCGTGGTGGCCCGGGAGATTCGCCGTCTGGCGGACTCCTGCGGAGAGACTGCCAGCCACATTCAGGAGGTCAGCGGAGTGGTCACCAGCGCGGTGGACTATCTCTCCCGCAGCGCCAGGGAATTGGCGGACTATCTGGAAAAGGCCCTTATGGCACAGCTGGAACGCTCCGTCCAGTCCGGGCGGCAGTACCGGGACGACGCCGCCTATATCCAGGGCTCCATGGAGTCCTTCAACGCCCAGGCGGATCGCCTGCGGAGCGCTATGGCGGAGGTGGCCGCCTCGATTTCCAGCATCTCCGGCGCAGTGGACGGCGCGGTAGACGGCGTCACCGGCGTGGCGGACAGCACCCGGGTGCTGGTGGACGACATGTCGGGCATCACCGCCGGCATGGACACGAACCAGGAGATCGTGGGGGAGCTGCAGCGGCAAACGGACGTGCTGGCGAACCTGTAAAGACCTGTAAGCGGCAAGAAACCGGCGGCTTCCGAAGGGGGAAGCCGCCGGTTTTTTCCGTGAGGTCAGTCCGCTTTCTTGGCGCCGCCACTGTTGAGAGCCACGGCCTGTCCATCTGTCGTAACATTTTTCAGCGCCTTGTTGAGGGCCCGCTTGTCATCTATAAAAGCGGATGCTTTGGACTCGACGGCAGGATTCGGCCGGCAGGACCTTATAAAGCCCGTCTATCAAAAGCAGCGGACAGACCGACAGGATCTGTCCGCTATATGATTTAGAGAAACAGCTCGCAGTCCTTACGGACGGAGCACGCCTTTTTCAGCGCCAAGCCCGCCGCGGCAACCATGGCTCCATTGACCTTCCTGGCTCCCTGGGGGCAGCGGACGACGCAGCGCATGCAGGAGATGCACTTTTCTTCGCCGGCCTTTCGGAGATCGTCCGGGCGGATGGCCTGAGCTGGGCACTGCTTCGCACAGAGGCCGCAGCCGGTGCAGCCGCTTCCGGCTTTCGGAACCATTCCGACGCCTCCAGTCTTTTTGTAGGGCCGGTTCCCCGGAAGGGGAACCGCCAGCTCCCGCTTGCCCTGGCGGTATTTCTCCAGGATTGCGCGGGAAAACCTTTGCAGCTCCTCGGTATCCTGTGTGTCAGGCCGTCCGGCGGCGTATTGATGTAAGATCGAGTGCTCCGCTACGGCGGCAGCGGCGGCAGAGACGAGAAAGCCGCAGCGCTCCGCGCAGTCCTGTAATTCCACCAGCGTGTCCTCGTAAGCCCGGTTTCCATAGACGCAAACCAGGACGCAGCTGGCCCCGCCGCCCTGTATCCGGGCCAGCCGCTGAACTGCCAGCGGAGGGACCCGCCCGCCGAAGGAGGGAACCGCGATCAATACCAAATCCCCATCCTGAAAGGCTGCCGGAGGAACCGCCGGGTCCGTCAGGTCCACGGTTTCCACTTCCGCCGCCCAGGCTCCGGTGATGGCTTCCGCCACTCTCTGCGTTCCTCCGGTGGGGCTGAACAGCAGCTGCGCGAATTTCATAGGAATATCCCCCTTGTGTAAAATTTAAAGTTACAGCAAGAACAGTATATCCGCCGCCCGCTGTCATGTCAATATTTACAACGGAGTTTTTGTGTGGTATTGTAAAGCGGAAAGGAGGGAGGACTGTGCGCATCAGCACAAAGTGCTCCGTTGCCGTTCACTGCCTGCTGTTTCTGCACGAGTACGGCGAAAAGCAAAAGGTTACCAGCGGTCTTCTGGCGCTGTCTGCGGGCTGCAATCCCGTAGTAATCCGGGGCGTTATGAGCGCCTTGAAAAAGGCGGGAATCATCCGTGTCGCCGCAGGCAGCGGAGGCGCGTCGCTGCTCCTTCCGCCCGGCGAGATCACCTTGTACCGTATCTATATGGCGGTGGAGGAAGGCGGGCTTCAGAATCTGATTGGGATTCATTCCATGCCCTCACCGCTGTGCCCGATTGGGCGGAATATCCGTGCTGTTCTGCAAAAGCCCTATGAAGCGGTTCAGTCCGATATGCGGGAAAGCCTTCAATCCGTCACATTGGCGGATTTCATTGCGGAATACCGCAAGATCGAGATATGACCTTTATCCAGCCCAATCCTTGAAAATCACTTCACAGCATTGCAGTTAAGGTTTGCTCCGCAACCAAAAACCGCTCGGAATACAAGCAACATGGGCAGAAATGTGGTATCATGATTTCCAGCCCCTTAACGCCGCCGATGCAGTTGTAGTTCTCTGAAATCTCTTGTTGTGGTATAATCTGTAATTCCGCATAAATTTTCTACTTACGCCTCCATGGTTGTAAGCGGGATTTTATGAGGCGCTTGTACCTTGCTGCAAAAATAACCAGCAAGGTACGATATGAACTGTAAATCAAAATATTTGCGGAACTATAGATAATCCTCCTGGGAAAGTATGATCGCCTGGGTAACCGTACACAGCGCCGGCCGCCTCGTCATAGCTGACGCCTTTTTCCAGATAGGGGATCATCTTTTTCATAGCCGTCAACGAGAAATTCCCCGCTTTGTTGAACAACAGAGGAAGCAGAGCTTGGATTATGGCGTCTTCCAGTTCCAGGCCGTCCAGCTGTTTCCGTCTCCCCTCATCTGCGGTCAGCCTGCGGGAAGGATGCCCCGCAGCCTGGATTCAGATATGATTCAGGTCCTGGCGCAGCTTGAAATACTCAAACGTGCAGCATGCTTTGAACGCCCGCAGTTCCGTTTGTTCAAATGTGCAGCTTCCCCACTGATTTCCCTTGCGGAAGGGACTGTCCCCGCTGGGAGAGCAGAATTTCGCAATAGCGGCGCCACTGATGCCCACGAGCTGCCATTCTGCCGCTGAGAGGCAAACAGCGCTTCCGCTTCCACCATATCCCGCGCAAGATATATGCACTCACGCCTGCATCCCTATAGACATACCGGCTTTCAGAATCCGCATCATGCGGGCCGTGCTCTCCTCCAAAGCCGGCGCGGCGTTGGCCATGGCGTCCTCCAGCGGCAGAATTCTGCTCACGGCGCTCATAACACTCTCAACGCCGCAGTTCAAAAGCGCCTCCGCACCGTCTCCCAAAGCGCCGCCAATGGCCAGGACCGGCACGTCCCGAACCGCCTTTGTCCGGGCGGCAACACCGGCGGGCGCCTTTCCGAACGCCGATTGGGCGTCAATCCGGCCTTCGCCGGTGATGACCAGGTCCGCCGTTTCCACCAGCGCGTCAAATCCGGCAAGGTCCAGTACCAGATGGATTCCGGACCGAAGCTCCGCATGGCAAAACGCCAGCATGGAACAGGCAATCCCCCCGGCGGCTCCGGCTCCCTCCGTTTCCGCAGCGGCGCAGTCAAGCTGGTCCTTTAAAATGGCGGCATAATGAGCTAGGGCATTGTCCAGCTCCCGCACCTGCTGAGGGGCCGCTCCTTTTTGAGGGCTGAAAACCGCCGCCGCCCCCCGCTCTCCGCAGAGCTTGTTTTTTACGTCGCAGGCCAGGATAAATTGGCACGCGCGGGCCTCCGGCATAAGGCCCTTTGTCTCAATGCGGGCGAGCCTGGTCAATTCTCCGCCGCCATAGCCCAGCTCCCGCCCCGCTTCGTCCTGAAAAGAAACGCCCAGAGCCTGGGCAAGTCCCATGCCGCCGTCTGTCGTGGCGGAGCCGCCAAGGCCCAGGACAATCTTTTTCGCGCCATGCTCCAACGCGTGGCGGATCAGCTCCCCCGTCCCGTAGCTAGTCGCCCGGACAGCGTCCCGCTCTTCCGCTCGCAGCAGCGGCAGGCCGGAGGCCGCAGCGGTTTCCACCACGGCGGTGTCCGCGTCCAGCACGCCATATTCCGCGGTGATCGGGCGGCCCAGCGGATCATGCGCCGCAACGGCGCGCTTTTCCCCGTGAAAGATGGTCACCAGCGCGTCTACGGTCCCCTCCCCGCCGTCCGCCACCGGAAGCAGAATCGTTTCCGCCTGCGGAAACACGGACCGGATGCCGCGGGAAACCGCCTGCGCGGCTTCCGGGGCGGAACAGCTTCCCTTAAAGGAATCCATCGCGATCAGTACTCTCATCGTATTCCTCCTTGTGCGTTCGACGTTTCCATCAGACATTTCCGGCGGTCTCTTTTGGCTGTTTCAGTCCGGCGAGGTCCCGATCGTATTTGATCGCGGAGCTGTGGTCTCCCGGCCCGTCCTTTCCGCGCCGCCGGAGGACTCCCCTTGCGGCGTCTGCCATGTCCCGCACACTCGGACTGTGACGCTGCTTTTCGCAAGAGGAAAAACCGGCACTCCGTTTCATCGGAGTGCCGGTTCCGTGCTTAGAGAAACTTCTTCAGGGCTCTCTCAATCAATACATGCCGCCCATGTCGGGAGCCGCGGGAGCCGGAGCGGGAGGCTCGGGCTTGTCGGCCACCAGGGACTCGGTGGTCAGCACCATGCCGGCGACGGAGGCGGCGTTCTCCAGAGCGGAGCGCGTCACCTTGGCGGGGTCGATGATACCGGCGGCCACCATGTCGCAGTATTCCTCCTTATAGGCGTCGAAGCCATAGCCCTTCTCGCCGGAGCGGACCTTCTCCAGAATGACGGAGCCGTCCAGGCCGGCGTTGGCGGCGATCTGGCGGATGGGGGCCTCCAGGGCCTTGGCCACGATGCGGACGCCGGTCTTCTCGTCGCCCTCCACGCCGTTCACCAGAGACTCCACGGCGGGAATGACGTTGACGAAGATGGTGCCGCCGCCGGCAACCACGCCTTCCTCCACAGCGGCGCGGGTTGCGTTCAGGGCGTCCTCGATGCGGAGCTTCTTCTCCTTCATCTCCGTCTCGGTAGCGGCGCCCACCTTGATAACGGCCACACCGCCGGCCAGCTTGGCCAGACGCTCCTGGAGCTTCTCCTTGTCATAGTCGCTGGTGGTGCTGGCGATCTGAGAGCGGATCTGGGCAACCCGGTCCTTGATGGCCTGAGAATCGCCCGAGCCGTCCACGATGGTGGTGGTCTCCTTGGTGACCTTCACCTGACGGGCACGGCCCAGCAGGGAGATGTCGGCGGTCTTCAGCTCCAGACCGACCTCCTCGGAGATCACGGTACCGCCGGTGAGGGTGGCGATATCCTGAAGCATCTCCTTGCGGCGGTCACCGAAACCGGGGGCCTTCACGCAGACCACGTTCAGGGTGCCCCGCAAGCGGTTGACGATCAGGGTGCTCAGGGCCTCGCCCTCCACGTCCTCGGCGATGATGAGGAGCTTCTTGCCGGACTGGACCAGCTGCTCCAGCAGAGGCAGGATGTCGGCGATGACGGAAATCTTCTTGTCGGTGATGAGGATATAGGCGTCGTCCACCACGGCCTCCATCTTCTCCATATCGGTGGCCATATAGGGGGTGATATAGCCCCGGTCGAACTGCATGCCCTCCACGACCTCGCTGTAGGTCTCGGCGGTCTTGGACTCCTCAATGGTAATGACGCCGTCGGCGGAGACCTTCTCCATGGCGTCGGCAATCAGCTTGCCAATCTCCTCGTCGCCGGAGGAAACCGCGCCGACCCGGGCGATGTCCTTGGAGCCGTCCACGGTCTTGGCCTGCTTCTTAACCTCGGCCACGGCGGCCTCAACGGCCTTGGCCATGCCCTTCTTCACCACGATGGGGTTGGCCCCGGCAGCCAGGTTCTTCAGCCCCTCGCCAATCATGGCCTGGGCCAGGAGGGTTGCGGTGGTGGTGCCGTCGCCGGCCACGTCGTTGGTCTTGGTGGAAACTTCCTTCACCAGCTGGGCGCCCATGTTCTCAAAGGGATCGTCCAACTCGATTTCCTTGGCGATGGTCACGCCGTCGTTGGTGATAAGGGGCGCGCCGTACTTCTTATCCAGAACCACGTTCCGGCCCTTGGGGCCCAGGGTGATCTTGACGGTATCAGCCAGAGTATTGACGCCGGTCTCCAGCGCCTTGCGGGCGTCCTCGCCGCGCTTGATGAGCTTAGACATAATAAATCTACCTCCATAGCAGTGTTTTGTCAGAACCGTGAAATCAAAGGGCGAAGCCTCTTTGATTTCACCGGGGTCCAGGGGGTGTCCCCCTGGTTTCTCCGCCAAGCGGAGAAAAAAGTTCTATCATTTTCCTGACAACATGCGCGTCAGGAAAATTCCCCGACCCGTGCGCCCTGGGCGCACACACCGGTGACGCCGCGTCACTGGTGAGGGGGGATTCTCAAGGGGGGCGAAGTCCCCTCTTGAAACGCGCAGCAGCGCGTCTTGCATTACTCCACGATAGCCAGAATATCGTTCTGCCGGACGACGGTGTACTCCACATCCTCCAGCTTCACCTTGGTGCCGGCGTACTGGCTGGTGATGACCTTGTCGCCGGGCTTCACGGTCATGGTGACTTCCTTTCCGTCCACCATGCCGCCGGGGCCGACGCAGATGACTTCGGCCACAGAGGGCTTCTCCTTGGCGGAGCCGGTGAGAATGATGCCGCCCTTGGTGGTCTCCTCGGTCTCTACCATCTTCAGAATGACACGGTCTGCAAGCGGGGTGAGTTTCATTTGGGTTTCCTCCTTAAAATATAAAAATTTGAAAAAACATAATCACTGTTAGCACTCAAATACCAGGAGTGCTAACAGTGATTATCATAGTACAGCCGCCCCCATTTGTAAAGGGGGATTTTCTCAAAAGTTATGAAGAATTTGTAAATGTTGCAGGAAGTTCCATTTCAGGAAAGCGCTTCGTGCCGGCGCGTCTACTCCAGCAGCCAATCGTCCACGATGTCCCGCAGGGCCACGGGCGTCACGCCGCCCCGGATCAGCGACGCCAGCAGCTCCTGCACCTTCTCCCGCGAGGGGCTGAGGTCCCAAACAGCCGCCTCCTCTCCGTCAAGCTCCACTTGAATGCCATACGATGGCTCTTCCGGCGTTCCCTCCAGCAGGTAGTACCGCGCCTGAGACGCCAAACACTGGGTTTCTCTCATCAACCGCTTCTGCACGCCGCCGCCCCCTTTTCATATTTCTCTCGCTTCCGTTCAGGAAACGAGCCGTTTCTATTTTCAGGATAGCATGGGCTGTCCAGCAAAATTTGTCGAATTTTGTCGAATCCGGTTTACCGGTTCGTCCAAAGCGCAAATTTTGTCGAAAAAAAGGCGGCGGAGAAGGCGGCATGTCGAAAAAGAGGACCGCCCGGGTCACAGGCAATCCTCCTGTTCGGAAGGCGCTTTCGACAGCAGCGCTTCCAGCTCCTCCCGGCTGAAGAGAAGGTTCAGCGCCTCCAGCAGTCCGTTGGCCGTCAGATGTTCCGGCAGGTCCAGGCGTTTTAGAAGGCGGCGGCGCCGTTCCGCGCTCCCCTCCCCGCCGCTGAGTCCCAGGACAACCAGGTCCGCCTTGGTGAGCCCCCCCCTCTCTCCGGCGGAGGGCTCGTCCTCAAACGTCGCCCCGGCGCGGCGGAGCGTCTCCAGCAAAACGGCGGGGGACATGCCTTCCACTCCCAGCTTCCCCTCCTTGCCGCCCCGGCGCTTCCGGCGCTCCTTTCCCTTCACATCGGGGATATACGCCTGCTTCACCCGTTCTTTCGGCAGGGCTCCTTTGAGATAGTTCCGGAGGAGAAACCCGGCCCCGTCGCTGTCCGTGAGGATGATGAGGCCCTGCTTCTCCGCCAGGCGGCGCAGGAACGCCAGCTTTTCCCGGTCGTTGAACACGGCAAAGCCCCCCAGCGTGACGACTGTGGCGTCCACCACCTGGGAGATCGTGTTCTTATCGTAGCGGCCCTCCACCACAATAACTTCCCTGATTCGTTTCACGGCTCATCTCCTCCTTGCCGCCAGCCGGACCAGCAGCAGCTTCAGCTCTCCCGCGCTGTCCACGCCCCGCTCGCTCTTCATCCGGCGGTCCAGGACCTGGCACTGCCGCACCGCCTGGGCGCACCACTCTCCCGTGGTCCGCCGGGCGGCGGAGAGAAGCAGCTTGGCGGGATAGTCGCTCTTCATGCCCCACAGCTCCATCAGCCAGTACCGGTCCCGCCCGCTGTCCAGAGCCAGCCGGGCCGTCCAGATGCGGCGGAGCTGGCTGCCCAGGGCCGCCAGAATCAAAATAGGCTCTGTCTGCATTTTCAGAAGGTCCCCCAGAATGGACGCCGCCTGATCGTAATTACCCTGGAGCACCGCGTCCGACAAGCGGAACACCTCCGCCGACAGCACCGGGTCCGCCACGGCGTCCACGTCCTCTCGAGTGACGGCGGTTCCCTTGGCGTAGGCGGCAATCTTTTGAATCTCCGGCACCAGCCCCGTCATCAGGCCGCCGCAGGTGAAGACCAGGTACTCCGCCGTCTGCCGGTCGATCTCCTTTCCCAAGGCCTTAAAGCGGCGGGAAATCCAGGGCAGCAGGTCGCTGTTCTCCGCCGCCGGAAACTCCACCGCCTCCACATACGTGTCCAGGGCCTTGCAGAGCTTTTTCATGGTCCGGTTGGGCTTGTACTCCAGCGTGTCATAGACAAAGACCAAACAGCAGTAAGGCGGCAGGTCCTCCAGCAAAGCGATGAGCTTTCCGCGCTGCTCCTCTCCCAATTTGAAGATATCATAGTCCGTGACGGCCGTCATCGTCCGCTCCGCCATCATGGGCATGGCCTCCACCGTCTCCGACAGGCTCTGCGCCGTGACGTCCTTCCCCTCCAGCGCATGGTAGTTGAAGGTCTCGAAACCCGGGGGAATCAGCTTTTTGCGCAGCTCTCCCAGATAGTACTCCCGAAGATAGCTCTCCTCTCCGTAGAAGATATACGCGGCGGCAGGCGTGCCGGCGGACAGATCCGCCTTCAATTTTTGAAGGGCCGCGCCCCGGCGGGGGGCTCTTTTTGCATTAGCCATGGGATTCCTCCTGATTCCAGGCGAGATGGATGGTTCCATGCAGGTCCGTGCGGTAAATTTCACAGCCCTGCCGGGCCAGACGGAGCAGCGTCTCCCCGGCGGGATGCCCGTAGCTGTTGGGCCCGACGCTGATACAGACCGTCTCCGGGCACAGCGTCTCCAGCAGAAGCTGAGATGTGGCGTATCTGGACCCGTGGTGCCCCGCCACCATTCCCTCGATTTCCGGCAGGCCGCAGGACTCCAGCAAAACCGCCTCCGTGGCGGCGCTCATGTCGCCGGTAATGAGAAAGTACCGGTTCCAGGCGGAGGCCAGCAGGGACAGGCCGCGGTCATTGTCCCCGGCGTTCCCCAGGGGCGGGAAAACGGTCAGCGTTCCCTCCCCAAAGTCCAGCCGCTCCTCCTCCGTTACAAAGCGGATCTGGACGCCGTGCTCCCCGGCGGCGGCCCGCAGCGCGTCCTGGGGCCCCGGGCCGTCTTCCGGCTCCGGAAGCAGCAGCGTTTCCACCTCCAGCCGGGCCAGGAGGCCCGTCACGCCGGAGATATGGTCGCTGTCACAGTGGGTGAGCACCAGCCAGTCCAAACGCCGGCATCCCATGCTGAGAAGCTGCCGGGCGGCGGTCTCTCCGGGAGCTTTCCAGCTGTTGGCGCTTCCGCAGTCCACCAGGGCGAAGCGCCCGCCGGAGGCCAGCGCCACACTCTGCCCCTGACCCACATCCATTACCAGAATCTCCAGGCCGCCGCGATACCGCTCCTCGCCCAGCCGGACGGTGAGGGCCAGCGTCAGCGCCGCCAGCGCGGCGGCCAGCGCGTACTTCCGCCGTCCCGCCCGCCGGGCCAGATAAGCGGCGGCAAAGAGGATGTAGACATAAACGATCCAGTATTTCAAATAGGGATTGGCGGTATACACCGCGTGATAGGGAACCTGGGAAAGGCCCCCGGCGGCAAGGAGAATGTAAGCCGCCGCCGCTTGTGCCGGAAGAGCCAGCAGCGCTCCCAGCGGCGGAACCACAAAGCTGGCAAACACCGACGCCAGCCCGAACAGGAACGCTCCGCTGGCGGCCCAGAGGCAGAGCGCGGCGCTCAGCGGCGCAATCAGCACCAGCGCGCCGAAATAATACGCCGTCAGGGGCACGGTGAACACCATTGCCCCCATGGACACGGAAAAGGAGACCGCCAGGAAGCGGAAGCCTCTCCCCCGCCTCTTCCCGTTCTTCAACCATTGGTAGACCTTCGGCGACAGCCAGAGAATCCCCGTCATGGCGGCGAAGGACAATTGCAGGCTGACCGAAGCGGCGGCAAAGGGATTGGCCAGCAGGATGAGGAACAGCGCCGCCAGCAGAGACGTGGGCCCGTCGCTCTCCCGGCGGACCAGAATCGCCAGCAGCGGCAAGGACAGCATCACACAGGCCCGGAGCACCGAGGGGCTGCCCCCGGTGAGGGCGGCGTAAAACGCCAGCAACGGAATCCCCAGCAGGGCCTGTAATCTCCGGTCCGGCAGGAGAAACCCCGCCAGAGCCATGAGAAAACCGCAGTGCATCCCGGACACCGCCAGGATGTGGCTCAGCCCCGCCTCGGTAAGCGCCGTGTAAGCCGCTTCGGAGACCTCTCCCCGGTCCCCCGTCAAAAGGGCCATGAGAAACCCGGCGGCGTCGCCGTGGAACAGGTCCCGTATGCGCCGCTCCATCGCCTGTCTCAGGCAGACCGGATACCACCGGGGACTGCGGCGGCTGCCCTCCTCCGCCGTGAATTCCCCCCGGCCATAGGCCAGCAGGAAAACCCCCTTGGACGTGAAGGATGTGACGTCCTCATCCCGAATGCGGGCGGCGCTGCGGAGAAGCGCCGTTCCGGTCACCGTCTGTCCCGGAGCCAGCTCCAGCAGCTCCTCCCCGCCGTAAAGCACGGCCTTGCCGGGAAGGCCCTCCAGCCGTACCGTCACCCGCGCGCCAAAATCGCCGGGCTCCGGGTATTCGCAGAGCGTGGCGGCGACAGGCTCCGTTCTGCCGGCCAGCGCCTCGTTGGGCCGCTGCACCTGCCGGGCATAGAGCCAGCTGTAGCCCAGCCCCAACGCCAGCGCCGAGGCAAATACCAGGACCCTCCTCCGCCACGTCCCAGGCAGGGCCAGCGCCAGCACGCCCAGGGCCAGGCTGGCCAGCGCCGCCGCCAGAGGCCAGCCGCCCTCCAGCAGGTACTGCGCCAGAAAGATACCCAGAGAAACGCCTCCGGCAAAGACCGCCAGCCGCCTCACGGCCGCCGGTCCGCCGGAACGCGATATCGGATTCCCATGTCCATCACCCGGCCCCTTTCCGAAAGTCTCCCTTGATAAACGGCGGAAGCTCCCGGAGGGATTTTCCTCCGGGAGCCTATCTTCCATACGGACCCCGTCACTCCGCCAGAATCAGGCGGCTGCCCGTCAGGGACGGGCTGTCTTCCGTCAGCTCCGGGATAAATTGGACACCGCCGTCCGCTCCCCCCGCCTGGGACACCAGATTGGACAGCGTCTCCACCTCCTCCGGCGCGGCTTCGGCGTAGATGCGGTCCACCCGGCCCGCCAGACGGCTCAGGTCCAATCCGGCCGTCAGATCGGGTCCCTCGGCAATAACCGCCTTCG
>Ga0209694_1002798_pt1 | contig 13214 bp, 18 predicted proteins | sample GluameincwithD2O_FD_187499 | JGI IMG/M metagenome (GOLD analysis project Ga0209694, IMG submission 187499) | Mouse cecum microbial communities from Vienna, Austria - Glucosamine amended microcosms incubated with D2O (SPAdes) (version 2) | ecosystem: Host-associated > Mammals > Digestive system >...
CCCATTCTCATTTCTCGTGCGGTTTTTGCTTGCCATTTTGGTTCATTTGATGTAATGAACCAGAAAAAGGAGGTCAATTGGAAAGAAAACGAATCAATTTTGATATGACGCAGGAAGAACACCAAAGTCTCAAAATTTTGGCGGCGAAGGAAAACAAAACAATAAAAGAATTAATTTATCAGGCGCTTGATAGCTTATTTCCAAACTGGCGAAAGGAAGGGAAAAAGGAAGATTGAACCAGCTCAATTTTGAGCCCGTTTAGTAATTTTAAATAGTTATAAAAAGAGCGTGAAATCGTTGCCAGCGATTGCACGCTCAACCAAACCACTATACAGGAGACAGTGAAATGGCAAATGAAAATTTATCTGAAATGCCTATTGATATCAATGACCCGCAATTTCTCATTACCGAACGCTTTAATGGTAGACCGGCTATTCTTTCCACGCAAGTGGCAGACCGATTCTTGAAAAAACACCAGCATATTTTGCGTGACATTGGCAATTTGCGTGGTATGTTACCGAAATCATTTGACGCGTCCAATTTTGGACGCGTTGCACTCAAAGATAAAAAAGGCGAAAGCCGCCCTGCCTATCTGTTGACTCGTGATGCTTTTTCTCTTCTGGTCATGGGCATGCCTGGCAAGGCCGCGATAATCTGGAAGCTCAGATACATCGAGGCTTTCAACGCGCTGGAGCGGGCGGCTTTGGAGAACCAGGCGGAGCTGGCCCGCGAGGCCGGTTACCTGGCCGGCCGGCAGGAGGCTCTTTGCCTGCCAGTGATGGAGGCAGAGCGCAAGCAGGGCTATCTGGAGGGCCTCAAGGAGGGCAAGAAGCTGGCCGAAAAAAACGACAGGCTCAAGCTGCTGGAAAAGATGGCCGGCTACATTCAAAAGGGCCTCAACTACACCGAAATCGGCAAGATTCTTGGCTTGAGCAAGGACGCTGTGGCAAAGCGCGTGGCGGCGGCGAAAAAGAAGGGCTTCTGGCCGCTGCGCGAAAAGACTTGCCAGATAAATCTGCCGGGGGTGATGTGATGAAAGAGGAAAAGCTGGACGCCCGCGATTTGCTGGATGTGGACAGATTGCCAAGAATTGAGGCCATGGTCGCCTTTATAGCGATGGCCTCTTCCGCCCTTGGAATGCTGGACAAAAGACACTGGGACGGTCTTTTGCCGTCGGAACCCTGGAAAGCCTGGGAGGGGCTTGCCTGGATAACCGATGAAATCAGGAATGAGCTGCATGAATGGATGGAGAAAGTGAAATAGGCAAAATCTCGCGCATATCGCGCATGGTTTACAGGCAAAACCCCTGATTCTGGTTCATAACAACCGGAAACAGGGGTTTTTTGTTTTTAAGGAGTCTTTTTTATGAAACGGAAATCAGGCTTCATGAGAAAAGTGAAAGACGATGACTCTGTTTGCAAGTCCTATGGGCCGGAGTTCCCTGCGACTCTTCAGCAGACAGCGGGCATCCTGCAGGGGAACGGCTGCTCACCGAAACATATTCAAGCGGCCCTGCTTTCCATGTGCGGTGTTGACGCCGGGATCATTCGCCTTGTTCTTTTTGGTGTTTTTTAAAGACTTCAGCCAGCTCTTCCAGAACCCGCGGGATTATGGCCGTATCGACATTTTCCGTCTGAACATGAGCGAGCAAAAGCGAATAGGCCATGATAACGGCAGGATCAAAGCGGTCTTTAAAAGCTAGAGCCATAGCTGGTATTTCAATGTCTTCTTCCATTTACCGTCTCCTGTGGAGCCCGGACAGGCCGGGGCTGAAATGATTTGGATAAATGACAGCTGCCACAGGAGACAAAACCCTTCAAACGGGAAGATATGAGCAAATCAAGCTGGATTGAAATAGCCCGCGCAGGCACATTCACGGATTCCGCGGGACGGCCGCAGACCTTCACGGATTCCGACCTGGACGCGATAGCCAATGCCTACGACCCGGCAAAGCGTGATTGCCCGCTTGTTTTCGGCCATCCGAAAACGGATGCCGCGCCGGCCTTCGGCTGGGCGGAGAAGCTTAAAGCGGAGGGCGGCAAGCTTCTGGCCCAATTCGGCCAGGTGCCGGACGCGGTCAAAAAAATAGTCGCGGACGGGCATTACCGCCATGTTTCCATGTCGCTCATGCCCGACCGTGTGACATTGCGCCATGTGGCGCTGCTGGGCGCGGCGCAGCCGGCCATTGACGGCCTGAAAGCCGTTGAGCTTGCGGCAGCCGTTGCCCCGAAGGGGCTTACGGATGGCGACCGCAATCCGCTAAAAAATGTGGATGTTGCGCCGAGCCGCGAGGATGGAATAACAATTGAATTTGTCAACAATACAGGAGGCAATATGCCGGAAAGTGAAGCCCAGCGCGAAATTGGCGCTTTGAAAGAACGGCTGGCCGCGCTTGAAAAGGAAAACGCGCACTTGAAGGAGCAGGCCAAAGGCCACAAGGATGGCAAGGAAAAGGCCGAGGCCGAAAAGAAGGCGGCCGAGGAAAAGGAAGCCAAAACGGCCGCCGACTTCGCGGCCTACAAGGGGGCCATTGAAAATGAAAAACGCGAGGCAAGGGTTGCGGCGCTTGTCGAATCCGGCAGGGTCAAGCCGGCCGAAAAGGCTGACGTCCTGTCTTTCGCAATGGCTCTGGCAAGTCAAAATACTACTGTGGATTTTGCGGCCCCGGACGGCAAAACAGAAAAAGTCAGTCTGGAGGAGCGCTACTTCCGCGAGCTGGAATCCCGCAATCCCGATTGCCGGATAATCGAATTTTCCGCCCAGCCCAAACATGCGGCGGAGGCCAATGCGGCATCATTTTTCGATGCCTCTGAACTTACGTCAAAGTTATAGGCGGGGAACGCCCGCGCAGGAGTTTTTTATGTCTGTGGAAGGAATGCTGGGCAAGCACGTTTTGAATGGCGAGCGCGCCGCGACTGACGACCATCCGGCGGTGTTGCATCATCTGCCGCTATCGGAAACGGCAAGGGAGAAGGAAATCCCGATTGGCACGGTAATGAAGCGAGTGGCCGGGGCCGAGGGCAAGGTTGCCTATGAGCCGTATCTTTCGACTGATGAGGAAAGCGTCAAGCCCGTGGCCGTGGTTGACGATGCCTGCGATGCCGGAGACACAAGCGCCCTTTGCCTTATGCATGGCGGCGTGAAATTGCGGATGCTCAAGACAGGCGACGGCAAGGAACTGACCGATTTGCAGATTGCCCTTCTCAATGAGCAGGGCATTTATCCTGTCTAATTTTCCTTAGCGAGGCGCGTTAGCGCCGAAGCGCGATAAAAGTCTTTGGAAGGGGGGTTCGGGGGGAGAACCTTTCTTCAGAAAGGTTTCCCCCCGAAAAAAAGGAAAAAGCAACAATGTTAGCCAAACTGAAAAACTTGTTCGCGCCGCAGGAGATAGCGCAGAGCCTCAAGACCCTGCCGCCGATCGAATCCACGATCATGACGCGCTATTTCAAGAACCGGCCGGCGCATCCGTCGCCGATGATTGGCATTACCGACCTCAAGGCCGTAATCCAGACAGTTCCTGTCGTGCGCAGGGACGGCGCTCCCCTGCCGCTGATTGAGGAATCGATTGAAACCCAGTTCTTCGCGCCCCTGCCCATCAAGGTGCAGATTGCGGTGACGGCCAGCGAGCTGAACGATTTGCGCGTCATAATGGGCAATCAGGCCGCGCTTTCCGCATGGCGGCAGCGCAAGATCGAGCAGATCCGCCAGACAGTCCACAATTCCACCGAGGGCATGTGCGCCACGGTGCTGACGAGCGGCAAGTTGAGTTGGCCAGTGCAGCTTCCCGGCGGACGCCCCGTCGAATACGGGCTCGATTACGGCGAGCCGCTTGCCTACGAGTTGGCTACCAAGCTCACGGGTGAGACGAAACTTTCCGAAGTTTATCGCCTGCTTGAGGCCATGAAAAAGCAAATCCGCATGGCCGGGCTTGGCGGCAAGGTCGAGTTCATTTGCGGCTCGGACGTTGCGGCCGTCTTTATCGACATGGCCGAAAACTGGAAGTCCACCGCCCAAAACGCGCCGCTTTCCATCCGCCTTGGCAATGGCGAAGTCTCGGTCGGCGCAAGCACAATCAGCTTCATGGACGAGACCTATCCCTCGCCAATTTCCGGCGAATGGGTGCCCAAGCTCGACCCGAAAACGCTGATGGCGATTGCAACCGATGTGCCGGGCACAATCTGGTATTGCGCCATCGATTCCATTTCGGCCAACAATAGCGCCGTGCCGCTGCATATCGTGCCCATCCAGCGCGATGACGATTCCGGCATCACGCTCATTGGCCAGACGAAGCCTATGCCGGCGAGGCCGTCAAGGTCGGTTTGTAAGTGCGTTGCTGTTGAATAAACGCGGCAAATAGCCGTAAACGGCCCTGTAAGGCCCCGTGTTGCAAATCGGGGCCAAATACGGGCCAGCATAGCCAAAAACTTTTTAGACTAGTCTAATACCAGTCTAAAACGCCGTAAAAAGGCATCTGGGGAATCAAATGAGGCTTTGCAACGAGGAGCATGTAAAAGACCTGCTTCTGGATAAATATATTCAGGCTTGCGAGGAATTGAACAACGATTTGACCGCTCGCACGATTGACGCCGTTTCCGGCGAGATTGGCGATATGCTGGCCTATCGTTATCCGCAGCCCTGGCCCTGCGTTCCGGAGCTTGTCCGCTACATCGCCTCCGTGATTGCCGCCTACCGCGTTGTCAAAGCCATAACCAGCCTTGTCGACACGGAAGCCGATTCCGAAAACGAGTGGCTGCCGCTCCAGAAACAATGGAAATACGTCACCGACCTGCTTGAGGACATCGCAAAGGGGCGTCTCAAGCTGCCATTGGAAGAATCCCACCCCGACCGCGAGGATCCGTCTTTTGTCGTTGTGACAAAAGAACCGTTTTTTGACTTGAGAGGCTTATAGAATGGCTCAAAACGGCGTGTCCCTGAAATGGAATGGCTTTGACAAGGCCGTGGCCAAAGCGGCCAAAAAGATGGCCAATTCCAGGCTGCTTATGGCCAGCGTGGGCGAGGCCCTTGTTTCCGGCACAATCCGCCGCTTCAACGATGAGGAAAGCCCAAAAGGCGAAAAGTGGGAGAAATCGGGCCGCGCCATTGCGGAAGGCGGCCAGACCTTGAGCGACACGGCCCATTTGCGGAAGTCCATAGATTTTACGGCCACCCCGGCAAAGGTCATGGTCGGCAGCAATCTGCTTTACGCCCGCATCCACCAGCTTGGCTGCACAATAAAGCCCAAAAAAGGCAAGGCGCTTAAATTCAAGGGCAAAAACGGCAAGGACGTTTTCGTGAAGGAAGTGAATATGCCTGCCCGTCCTTATCTTGGCGTCTCGAAGGCGGATATGGACGAGGTAAGGGCAACGATGGCCGCGTTTATCAAGGGAGCTTTCCATGCATAAGCTTGTATTTGAAGTTGTGGAAAAAGCCGCGCTGGAAGCCGGGTTGCCGCAAGGGCGGGTAATGGCGCAGGTCAACAAGGACAACCTTACGCTTGAGCGCCCGCGCATCGAGCTTGCCTTTTTGCCGGAAGTCTATCGGCGGACAGGCCGCACGCTCGCATGGGAAAGGAAGTTTGCGCCGCCAGGGATGGCGGCGGCCGCGCAGCGGAGCGAGCCGGATTTTACATCCGGCGAAGCGACCCCGAGTGTCGCGCAGGACGCGCGACCGAGGGGTATGCAAATCAGAAAACGTGAGCTTTATGAGGCCGATCTCACGGTTTACGCGAATGTGCTTTCCGAAGACGAGGACTGGCTTTCGGATTTCAGCCATGCCTTTGTGGCGGCGCTGCCCAAAGGCGTCAACGACAAACACGGCAACTGGGTGGGGATACGGGTGGAAAAGGCGACCTTTTCCCGTCCGCCGGACAAGCGCGTGGGCGACACGGTTATCGAGGTTTTCAAAAAGGCGGACAAGCTCTTTGAACTGAAGTTCACCTTTCGGATCACCAAAGACGAGAAACACGACCTTATTCCGGATTTCAATATACTACCCAAAACAGGAGCTTGATCATGGCAAGACAGGCAAAAAAAGAAAATACCGAAAACATGGACGTAACGGATCAGCCGGACGTTGAAACCACAGTGGCCGAAAACAATGCTGAAAACATTGTTCCGGATGCGGAACAAAATGCCGATACGGAGGAAAGCAAGGATGAAGGGCGCATCGAGGCTCCAGCAGCCGGCGATGAAGACACGCCGCAGGAAAAAGAACCGGAAAAACCAACCCTTGAATCCCTCGCCGTTCTGGCGGATCGGCACCGCGTGCCCGGATGGCAGCAGGCCGCTTTGATGCGGATGATGGGTTGGGACGACGGCAAGGCAGTTTCCGATGAAGAATACCGTGATGCTCTGGACAAGCTGCGCAATCGCCGTCTTGGCGGAGGGAGGCTTGCCTGATGGGCGACGTAATCCAATATCTCATTGACGGCACAAGCGGCATAGCGCCTGGCGGCGTTGACGGCAAGGCGCTTGTGGCCGGAGTCTGCTCAAAGGGTCGCGTGGGCAAGGCGTATCTCCTCGGCAAGAGAAGCGACCTTGAATCCCTGCTTGGCCAGGGGCCGCTTGTCGAGCGCGTTCGGGAAATGCTCGACACCGGCGGCCAGGAGCCGTATCTCGTGGCCGTTCCGGTTCAGGGGCAGCCGGCCGGCTATCTCACGGAATTGCAGCTGGACGGAACCGGCCCGCAGGCGCGGCTTTCGGGCTACCCGGCCAAAAACGCGGATGTGAAAATCCGGGTCAGGACTGCCGGCCCGGTGGCCGCCGACGATTCGGAAGCGGATGCCGCCGAAATCGAAATAAAGCTTGGTGACCAGGAATGGGGCGAAGCCGCGAAGGCGCTGCCCCAGAATGTCATCGGCGATACGGGCGCGACCCTGCTCTTCAGCGAGGGCGACATTCTTGTGGCCGGGGACGTCTATTCGTTTTCAACCCGCCTGCCTGTCGGGCCGGTGGAAAGAACCGGCGACAGCCAAAGCCCTCTGGTTGAAGTGGCCGAAACAGGCCAGGGCGTTCTGGCGGCTGCGGAGCTTGTAATCAGGATAACCAAAGGCGGCGGCCGCAACGAGGGAAGCTTCCAGCTTTCCATTGACGGCGGCGACAATTACCAGAAGGCCAGGACAATTCCGGTAAACGGCGAATACCAGCTTTACGGGCTTGGCGTTTCCCTGAATTTCCCGGAAGGGACATACGCGACCGGCACGACCTACGAATGCCGCCTGCTGGCCCCGGCCCCTTCCATTGTCGATGTGCTGGACGCCCTGGATTCGCCGCTGAATATCCATGACGTTGAATTTGTCCATGTGGTCGGGGAATCGGATTCCGTGGACTGGATGGCCTGCCAGGCCAAGGCCGAGGAACTCTGGAATCTGCATCGGCCGACATATTTCAAGCTGGAGACGCGCCTACCAAGGAGCGGCGAGGATTTGAGCGATTACGCGGCCTGGCTGCTGGCCGAGCGCCAGGGCGTTTCCTGCCGTTTTGTGACGGTCTGCGCCCAGTTTGGGGAAGTGGTCAATTCGGACGGCTATTCGCGCCTGCGCAATGCCGCCGGCCTGCAGGCCGGGCGCGTGATTTCCATTCCCGTCCAGCGGGCGACAGGCCGCGTCAAGGACGGCCCGGTTTCGCAGCTTGCGCTGCCATTTGGCTGGGAAGCGGCCCAGTCCGCCCTTGAGGACGCGGGTTTTTTGACCGCCAAAAAGTATGGCGGACTTGAAGGCACATACTGGGCGGATTCCCGCACCCTGGCCGACGACACCAGCGACTATCGCTATGAGGAAGTCCTGCGAACCGTTTTCAAGGCCATCCGCCTCACCCGCATCGCGGCCCTCAAGTCCATGTATGACGAGGCCGGAGACCCCCTGCGGCCGAATAATGACAATGGCCTTGCCTATCTCAAGGCCAATCTTGAAAACGCGCTGGATGTCATGGTCGGCGACAAGGAGCTTGCCGCCTACGTTGTCGATATCCCGCCAGGACAGGATATCGTGAACAACGGCGTTTCTGTTGAGCTTTCGCTCATCGGCATTCCGATTATCCGCGAAATAAAGCTTTATAACCGCTATATTTACGCGGGAAGCAAGTTTGACCCGCGCAAGGAGGAGATGTGAGACTCGTCGGCAACGCTTTCAAGCTCGCCAGAGAAGAGCTTTATTGCGAGCTTTATGGCAAATATCTTCTGGAAAATGGGCCATATCTTGGCGAGCCGGAATTTGACGAGATGTGCAAGTCCAATCCACTCGTCCGCAAGGCGGCCATTTTCGCAAATGACATGGGGCATATCAAAGTGAGCCGTCATGGCGGTTTAAGTTTGACGCCGTGGGGAGTTCTTTATGTGGAGGAAGAATACTTGAAGGAGAGCGTGCTATGAGCGCCAACGGCATCCTGTATGACTGGGAATCCATCACGGTGACTGGCCCGCAGGGCGAAATCGCTGGCATAAGCGAAATCAAGTACGAGGACGGGCAGGCCGTGACCGCCCGGCACGGGCGCGGCTCGATTCCGCGCGGCTACGGGCGCGGTAACTACGAGGCCAGCGGTTCCATGACGCTTGACCGCGACGAATGGGAAAAGCTCAAGAAAGAGCTGGCGGCAAGCGGCGGCGGAATTTACGACCACGAGCCCTTCACCATCGTGGCCTCCTACGCCAACGACAATATGCCGACCGTCACCGACACCCTGAAAAACTGCAAGATCACCAAGTTTTCCGGGGCAGGCGGCTCCCAGGGCGATGACAACACAAGCCCGATGACCTGCGAGTTCATCATCCTTTCGCCCATACTCTGGAATGGTGTTCCGGCGAAGAGAGACCATAAAAACTGGAATTAAGGAGAAAATATGTCCCAGACAAATGAAAACGGAATTCCTTCCCGCAAGTATGTGCCTTTTTCACACAGCTTTGAAGATCCATGGGCCGGGGAATCAGCCGACGAGCCCGGTTCCGTCACCCTGACTTTCCGCTTCGCCAAACCCACGAAGGTGCAAATCCAGCGCCTGCAGGACAAGGCCGTGAAAAACGCCGCGCAGGCCGCGAAAAACCTGCTGCTGGACATCGTCCACCCGGACGACAAGGCCGCTTTCACGGCAAGCATGGAGGAATACCCGGGCATTGCCTCGACATTTGCCTCCTCCATCATCAAGGGCGTGGGGATTAGCGCGGAACTGGGAAACTAGAACCGGACGGCTATGCCCAAGCCGACGCCATGATCCGCTTCTGGCTGCATGAGGACCCCAAAGAGGATCTGGACGAATGGCGCCAGCAGGCCGGCATGGCCGTCTGGATGGAGAAAAGATTCTCGGTAGTTATGGCCAATGCCTTCTGGGGCAAGAAAAAACAATAAGTCATGGAAGTTTTCAAAGTATTCGCCACGCTTTCATTAGTCGACATGATTTCCAATCCCCTGCGCAACATCCAGGGTGGACTCAAAAATGTTGACCTTGCAGCCGCCGGGCTTTCCACCCGCATGGGCAATCTTGCCCTGGCGATGGGGCCGCTGGCTGCCGGGGGGGCTCTTGTTGTCGGCGCGTTCGGCAAATGCGTGGCGACTGCGGCAAGCTTTGAAGACCAGATGGCCAAGGTCGGCGCTGTTTCCCGAGCCTCGTATTCCGAGATGCAGGCTCTGGAGGCGGCGGCGCGGGAACTTGGCGCGACCACCCAGTTCACTGCCTCCGAAGTTGGCCAGGCCGAGCAATATCTGGCAATGGCCGGTTTTTCGGTCAAGGACAATATCGCGGCCCTGCCCGGCGTTCTCAATCTGGCTGCGGCAACGGCAACCGACCTTGGCCGGGCGGCCGATATTTCCAGCGACATCATGTCCGCTTTCGGCATCAAGGCCACTGAAATGGGCCATGTGGCCGATGTGCTGACGGCTACCTGCAATAATGCCAATACTGATATGGCGATGCTGGGCGACACCATGAAGTATGTCGGCCCTGTAGCGAGAACAGCGGGACTTAGCCTTGAGGAAACCGCGACAATGGCCGGAATTCTGGCAAATAGCGGCATCAAGGCCAGCCAGGGCGGCACTGTGCTAAGGGGAATGCTCAACCGTCTGGCCGCGCCAACCGGAGAAGCCGCCAAAACGCTGAAAAAGCTTGGCGTAACCACGCAGGATGCTGCCGGCAACCTGAAGAAACCCATCACTATTTTGCGGGAAATGGCCGCCAGCATGAAGGGCATGGGCAATGCCGCGCAAATGGCATCCCTGAAGACCGTCTTTGGCGAAGAGGCAATGGCGGGCGTGTCCGTTTTGCTGCAAAATGCGAACGGCGACTGGAACAAGCTGTTCGAGACCTTGTCCAATGTCGATGGCGTGGCGGAAAAGACGGCCAAAGCGATGAACGACACCCTGGCCGGTTCCATGCGCGGCATGGGCAGCGCTTTCGAGTCCGTGCAGATAACGGTGGGCAAGCTGTTTTTGCCGGCTGTTCGCAAGGTTGTGGACGTCATAACATATCTTTTGCGCCTCTTCGACCAATTCGCGCAAAGCCCCATAGGCGCGGCCATTCTCAAGGCGGCTGCGGCATTCTCGATTGCCGTAATCGCGGCCACGGCGCTCGCGGCCGCAATCTGGGCCATAGGCAAGGCCGCGCCAATGGTCGCCGCCGGATTCAATGTCCTCAAGGCAGCCGCGCTTGGACTTGGCGCTCCTGTCTGGATGGTCATAGGGGCCGTGACGCTTCTTTATCTGGCTTTTAAAAACAATTTCGGCGGCATAACAACCACATTGAAAAGCTGGTGGAACACGGTCTCGCTCGTTTTCCAGGGCGTGGTGGCCGCTTTCAAAAGCCTGAAAGGCGCGAATTTCGAGATACGCGGCGAACTGGCCGAAAAAATCAGGGCGGCCGGGCTTGAAGGGCTGGTGACCACGGTCGGCAAGATTGTGTTCCGCATCAGGGCCATGTTCCAGGGTTTCTGGACCGCGCTGACAAAGTCTTTCCACCGCGTTGGCGGCTGGCTTATTCCCGTGCGCATGGCCGTTGCCGACCTCATGAACAGCCTGAAGGGACTGTTCGCCTCCTTTGGCTCCGGCGAAGTCACAAGCGCGGTTTCCGTCTGGCAGAAGTTTGGCGAGACTCTTGGCGAAATTGCCGGCGGCGTTCTGGAGGGTGCGGCGCGGGCTCTGGTCTATCTGGTGGATGGCATAAAATTTCTGGCCGGCATCCTCGGCCATGTAATAGGCTATGTCTCATCGCTCTGCAGCGGCCTGTTTTCCCTTACCGGGGCGACATCCGCCGCCAATGACGCTGCGGACCCGACTTCCTGGGGCGCTCTTGGCAGAATGCTCGGCATTGTTCTCGCGGCAGTAGTCGCCGTGAAGGGGGCCTTTCTTGTCTGGAAAGGCGTCATGCTTGTGGTTTCCGCCGTCACAAAGGCTTTCGCGGCCGCGCAGTGGCTTTTGAACGCCGCAATGACGGCCAATCCCATAGGAATTGTAATCGCCCTGTGCGTGGCCCTGGCGGCGGCAGCGGGCTGGATAATCGCCAACTGGGACACGGTGAAGGAATGGTGGAACAATCTCTGGAGCGGAATCTCGGACGCCGCCGCGAACGCCTGGGCAAATATCAAGGCAGCGGCCATAAGCGCCTGGAACGGCCTGCTGGAATGGATTGCCGGGCTTGGCGCTTCCATGCTTTCCGGACTGCAAAACGCATGGAACTCGGTTCTGGAGTATTTTTCCGGTTTAAGTCTTTTTGAATCCGGCTCGAAACTGCTTGGGACTTTTGTTGACGGCCTGAAGAGCATGGCAGGCTCTGTCGTCGATTCCGTCAAGGGCGTTTTCCAGAAGGTTCGCAACCTGATGCCCTTTTCGGATGCCAAAGAAGGCCCGCTTTCCACACTGACGCTTTCCGGATCGCGTCTGATGACCACATTTGGCGAGGGCGTGAGCCAGGGCGGCCCGGCCCTGCTTGCCAATGTGAAGGGCCAGCTTGCCGCCGTGGGCAAGGAGCTAGGCAATACAACGCTTCCCGCTCTTTCAGGTCAGATTGCTTTGCCGGAACCGGAGATGCTGGAAGCCACAATGCAAGTGGGGGCGGGGAACGCCCGCGTAGCCGAATTTGCCGGGAACGCGGGCGTAGCGGGGATCGCCAGCGCAGCCAAAAACGGCGTGTCTTCGTTACTCGACACGCTTGGCCAGACGTCAATCGGGCAGGCCGTTGGCAATCTCTGGAACAGAATTTTTGGCGGCGCCCCCGAAATTCCCGAAATATCGGCGCCGGAGCCTGTGCTTCCCGACCCGCCGGAGGCCCCGGAGCATATAGCCCGGATTGCGGAAGAATCCAGAACGCGGGGCGAAAGCCCACAGCAGTCCACGGGCCGGGTATTCAATATCAGCAGCGCGACATTCATCCTCAAGGATGTGAAAGACCCGCAGGACTTGTTTTCGCAGATTGAGGGGGCAATCACTGAATATGGGGAATCATGCGAATGAAACTATTAACATTTGAAGATGGTATGGTGCGATTGAACGGCGAGGAATTGCCGGGCATTCTTGCCGACATGAAGGTCGGCTGCTCGGTGCGTTTTGACGAGCAGAGCGTGGACAAGGCCAGCGGCAAGAAAAAAACGCCGCAGGGCTGGGAAGATGCCGACATATCGCTTTCGCTCTATCTGCTGACCGATGAATCGGGCACCTGCTACGACAAGCTGGACGCGCTCAACGGCGTTTTCAAGGGCACGGACGGCAAGGCCAACCCGCAGATATTCACGGTCGCAAACCGCCATTTGCAGGCCAGGGGCGTGAGGCAGGTTGTGTTTTCCAAACTCGATTCCTCCGAAAGCATGGCCACGGACGACATCAAGGCCAGTCTTTCCTTCGTGGAGCATAACCCGCCGATAGTCCGGCAGGAGCAGGCAATTGCCAAAGTGGCCAGCCCCGGCGAGCTTGCCCAAAAAATAGCGGAAAAAGCCATCAAAAAGGGTGGCGAGGCCATAAACCAGGCCATCAAGAAACCGGAAGCCGTAATCGGGGGCAGCCTTGATTGAAGGACTTGTAATCAGATGCGACATCGGGCCGGTGGAGCTTTTCCGCAGCCCGCTGATAGAGCTTGTTTCCCGGCGCAGGGCCGTGGTTTCCAGGGCGAAGGTCGTCATTCCCGACCCGGAGGGGGCTTGCCGCAACGCGCTGGCCGTGGATCAGAAAGTCGTCATCCGTTTCGGCTACCGCGGGGAAAGCGGCTTTGAGCAGGAATGGCGGGGAACGATTGAGTCCATTT
>Ga0209694_1002800_pt1 | contig 13186 bp, 19 predicted proteins | sample GluameincwithD2O_FD_187499 | JGI IMG/M metagenome (GOLD analysis project Ga0209694, IMG submission 187499) | Mouse cecum microbial communities from Vienna, Austria - Glucosamine amended microcosms incubated with D2O (SPAdes) (version 2) | ecosystem: Host-associated > Mammals > Digestive system >...
TTTTCTAAACATTTACGACTATGGCACAGAACTCAATGAAAGGAACTCAGGCGTTCCAAGACACAATCAGAACTTATCTTGACAATATGGCGGAGTCTGACGCATTGTTCGCCGTCAAGTATGCCAATCCCTCAAAGTCGCTCTCTGAGTGCATCACCTATATAATCTGCCAAGTGCAGAAAAGCGGGTGCAACGGATTCGAGGACGACGAAATATTCGGAATGGCAGTCCACTACTGGGAAGAAAGCGAGATAGAGGTCGGAAAGCCTGTCAACTGCCAAATGGTGGTCAACCACACGGTAGAACTCACCGAGGAGGAAAAGGAGCAGGCACGGCAGGACGCCATCGCCAAACTCCGTGACGAGGAATCGTCCAAAATGCGCAGACCCTCGCAATCCAAGAAGGCGACAGAGAACAGACCCCAAGTTGAACAACGCAGTCTTTTTGACTTCTAACACATTCCAACTATGAAACCGAGAACGAAATTTGAAAAAGCGGTCATCGCACAGAGTGGGCATCTTCGCCCACTCGCCACCGCTCCCCGTCGTTGGGCGTTCAGAAACGCAATCGACCACTATGCCTACCGCTTGCCGAAAGGTCGCACCACTTGTATGGACTGCGGACATTCGTGGCTGATGACCGTACACACCGACAAATGTACCTGCCCCAACTGCAAGGCTAAACTTGAAGTCAAGGAAACATTAGAGCGTAAATGTCAGCAGAAATCCTATCTCAACGTGATAGCCACCTGCGGAGAGTATCAGATACTGCGAATGTTTCTCATGGAGGTGAAAATGCTAAAAGGGTTCAAGGCTTCGTCCGCCTTTCGGGAAATCGGGCAGTATTGGATTGCCCCCAACGGAAAGACTGCGCTTGTGGCTATTCCGCGCATAATGGGCTGGCATCTTGACTGCTTTGCCTTCGGGTATCCTATGGAGATAAGAAAAGACAACGACATCTACCGCTATATCTCCGACCAATATCTATATCCGAAATTCAAAATAATTCCGGCTCTCACAAGAAACGGATTTGACGGAAATTTCCACGAAATCCGCCCAATCAAACTTTTCTCAATGCTCCTTTCCACACCGCAAGCCGAAACACTGATTAAAGAGGGCAACACAGATATGCTTAAATATATGGCATATCATACCGACGAGGTAAAACACTTCTGGGCATCATATATAATCGCCAAGCGTCACGGATATGAAATCCCCGACCTCTCAACGTGGTATGACTATCTGCGTATGCTGGAACGCTTCGGACGTGATACCCACTCGCCGAAACTTATCGCCCCCGCCAATCTCTCTGACACACACGATGAATATGTGCAGAAAGTACACCGCCAGCGAGAGAAGGAGCGCAGAGAAGCTGACCGAATCAAGGCGTTGGAGAATGAAGAAAAGTTCAGGGAACTGAAAGGTCGTTTCATCGGACTTGTGTTTACCGACAACGAGATAGAAATCAAAACCCTCGACAGCGTTGACGAATACTACGAGGTAGGCAGGACTCAGCATATCTGCGTCGGCAGTAGCCAATACTATCTCAAAGCCGAGAGCCTTGTATTCTCTGCCCGAATTGACGGCAAGACAGTGGCTACCGTGGAGATAGACCTAAGGACGCTCAAAGTGGTACAATGCCGTGCAGCCTGCAACAAGGTGAGCGAGTATCAGCAACGGATAGAAAACACTATTGCAAGCCACCGAAAGGAAATCAAGGCGAGAATGACCGCCTAAATGTATAATCCGACCTGCGCCTGCAATGGCGCAGGTCACAATACCCACTCATTATGAACATGACATTTGAACATCCGACCATCATATTTGATGACAGAATAGCCGAAATCATCATAGAATTTGTGAACCATATTCTCTATGCCGACAGCGAGAAAACACTACGGCAGATAGTAGCCGATTTTGCCGACAAGTACGACCTTGACCGATACTTCGTATATGGCTACGGCAGTCACCACCTTTGGCTTTATCTAAAGAATTATATAATCACTACTTTCAAAGTTAAAAATCAATAATAACCTATTAGTCAGCGGCAATCGCGATAACTATCTTGGGATAATATATGTATTACTTATAGAACCCCATAATATTGTCAAGATATGGAAAACACGATTATTCCCACTGATAGTTTGATAGAGGTTTGTGAAAAGGCTGTTGAGACCTTTCAATTGGCGACTGATGTCAAAAGTCGGTTTATGAGAGGGATTGGAGTGCTATGCAGGCATTTGCAGCAGGACGGTGTGTTAAATTATAAACCGGAAGAAGGAGAACGGTATATAGTTGAGATATTTGAACAAAACCTGTCTAAATACAGAAAGATGCAGATAATACCTGCAATTCGGGCTGTCAATGCCTATCTTAATGGTGAGGCGACCTATACGATTCCAAAGGCGCAACGCTATGTTCATAAATTCTATCGTTTTCCCGGAGATATTGGTGCTGTTGCAGAACAGTTCATAAACGAACGCACAGACGAAAAATATCTAAGCCTGAATACTGTTCGACAATATAAAAGAGTCCTCAGCAAATTTGCGGTTCTTATGGAGCTAAGGCATAGAACGCTGTGGGATTTATCCGAAGCAGACATTGTCGCGTTCATTAGTTCGACCCACAACAGTGATTTCGACAGGCTTTCTATACTCCGGTTCTTTATGTCTTATTTATACGACAACAAGATTACAACCACAGATTTGAGCCATCCGTTGATTGGGAAATCGAGAAGAAGGCCGACAAAATTACCTTCATACTATGAAGCGCACGAAATAGCCTCCATAGAAAATGCCATATGCAAGAGCGGCAAGAAAGGACTCAGAGACTATGCCATGATACTGTTGGCATCCAGACTTGGATTGCGCAGCTCTGATATATTAGATCTTAAATTATCTGATATAGACTGGGATACCAATGTTTTACGGATAATGCAGCATAAAACGAGAGCCCCGATTGAGTTGCCCCTGATTCCAATTGTAGGGAATGCCATAGCATCATATCTAAGATACGGGCGACCAAAATCAACCCTTAAAAATGTTTTCCTTTCCTGTAATTTCCCCGTAAGACCTCTTATGGAAGGTACATTCCGTGAAATCGTGGTGGAATATATGCGTAAGGCCGGTGTGGGATATGATGGCAAACATCACGGCCCCCATAGTCTTCGCCACAGTCTTGCATCACGGATGTTAAAAAATGGCGTGGCGATGCCTGTAATTTCAGAAGCCCTCGGACACCAGTCCACAGATACCACCATGTCCTATCTCGCAATTGATAATGAATCATTGCTTCTCTGTGCAAATGACGTGGTATTGGTCAAAGAAAGTTTTTACACACAAAAGGACAAGTATTTTTATGGATAGCAATAGAGTTTTCAACAGTGACCTCGCCGCATACCTGAAAGGATACATAGCGGAGAAGGAGTCCCTATGCCAAAGCACAGAATCGTCTTATTGGTGCCTGCATGAATTTGACAAGTATCTAATTGAGATTGGACATGCCGGTCTCAACATATCCAAGCGTACATATGATGGATGGCTTGAATGGGCATCTATAAATCGAAAAAGATCCACGATACACTGCAAGGTTCTAATCCTCACATCCTTTATGAAATATATGTGCTCAATGGGTAATGATTGCTACGTTCCTCCACCGCATAAAAACCACGCATCGGATTTTGTTCCGTATATATTCTCAGATGAAGAAATAGGGCGTATATTTGAAGCCAGTGACAATTTGGCTCTTGCATATTACACCGGACACAACACTGTGCTTTTCTCAATGCCCGCTTTAGTCCGATTCCTATATAGCACGGGCGTCAGAATATCAGAGGCTCTTGCTATAAGAAACAAAGATGTAAATTTTGACAAGAGACAGATTTTAATTGAAGGCCTCAAAAATAAAATGCAACGTCTGGCGCCAATCAACCAATCTCTTGAGAAAGTGCTTAAACAATATCTTCAATATAGAGACATGTTACCGGTTCCCGGAATTGATGAGCCGGAGGGCTTTATGTTTGTTTCAGGATTAGGACGGCAAATCAAAAGGAATACAGTCTCAAAATGGTTCAAAAAAATCATATTGGCTGCCGATATACCCTATAATGGTCAACAGGAGGGACCAAGAATCCATGATTTGCGTCATACGGCCTGCGTTCATGCGATGTCCCGTCTTGTGTCAAAGGGCTACGATATATATTGCGCTCTTCCGATGCTTGCAAGATATATGGGACATAAAAATCCCACAAGTACCGAGTCTTATGTCAGATTGACACAAAGCATGTATCCGGATGTATTGCTGGCGATTCCTTGACTCAGACTATTCTTCATAAATCTCTTAATTCAAAGGATATGATACATAAAAATAATTATCTTGACTTTGCAATATGTCTGGAAAAGTTCTTTTCTGACTATCTGATAAAGGAGCGTGGCGCGAGCAACCATACTATACGCTCTTACCGTGATACGTTTATATTGCTGATTGATTACTTGTCAAAAGAAAAAAGTATAAAGCCGTACAATATATGCTTCAGTCAGATTGGGAAAGAATGTGTCTTGGAATTTCTTGACTGGCTCGAGTGTAAGCGGGGCTGCACACCGGGGACAAGGAATCAGAGATGTGCTGCGTTACGCTCGTTTTTTCGATATATGATGTATCTCGACCCTACACATATGTCCCAGTGGAAAGAAATATGTAAAATCAGGCTGAAGAGATATGTGAAAGGCTCGTTGGCATATGTGTCAGTGGAGGCATTGAAATGTCTTTTGGATTATGTGCCGGTAGATACCCGAAAAGGGAGAAGGGACTTGGCAATGCTGACTTTAATGTACCAAACAGGGGCGCGTGTTCAAGAAATAATCGACTTGACTCCAGCATCAATTAGGCTGTCAAAGCCATTCACCGTCGAACTTCTCGGAAAAGGTTCCAAAAAACGAATAGTCCCGATTGATGGGAATTCGATGGAACTTGTGAGTTGCTATATCAAAGAGAATAATCTTGATGATTGTGCCAAACGTGTTTTCCCTTTGTTCTTTAATTGTTGGGGCGAGAGGTTGTCAGCAGCAGGAGTTGCATATATTCTTGAAAAATATTATTCTATGGCAAAAAAGGAACATGAAGATTTGTTCCCAGACAAGATAAGCCCTCATGTATTGCGCCATTCAAAAGCGATGCATTTACTGCAATCAGGCGTAAACTTGGTATATATAAGGGATATCCTTGGTCATGCATCTATTAAGACTACAGAAATATATGCAAGAGCGGATTCCAAGTATAAACGAGAGGCATTAGAAAAAGCCTACGTTGATGTGTGTAACGTCCATACGGAATGTGAATGGGAAAAAGATGATAAACTCAAACAGTTTCTCAAAAGTTTGGCATAGATTATAATCACAAGAATTTATATAAAAGACTATTGATTTTACAGGTGCTTATTTCAGATATACTGACTAAGTATTGATTATATAACTCTTTAGATAAAGCCAATTATCCAAAGCTTTTGATAATTGGCTAAAACAAAGGAAGATAACCAACCCCGATATATCTTTTGGATACCGGATACTGATTGTAGAATACTAAACCGCAAAACTATGGCAACAAAACTCACCGCCAACGGAGTAAGCACAACTACTATTCCCGGCACAGAACAATACGAGGTGTTTTACACCGGCTACCGCTCACAGCGAAAGAAACACTACCAATATGATTACCGCCACACTGATGGAGAATTATACTCATGCGTGGCGGACACTCTAAACGAGTGCAGACGCCGCCGTGATGAATGGCTTAACAAGAAAATCAACAACTCAAAATAAAATCGTTATGGACAACCAAGTAGCAAAAATCATACTCCAACAAATCGGAGGGCGCAGGTTTGTGTCAATGACAGGAAGTCACGATTTCATAAATCTCGGCAACGGACTGAGAATGAGCCTTGGCCGTAACAAGACATCGGCTAATAGGTTGGAAATCATCTATGACGAGGGCGCAGACCTCTACGACCTGCGTTTCTACCGTCAGAGTATGAACCACAAGACCTTTGAGGTCAAGACAAAGGATATCAAGACATACGAAGGTGTCTATTGCGATATGTTGGAGGACATCTTCACTGATGTGACGGGGTTATACACCCGATTTTAACCGAACATTTGCCAAGTCGTAATATAGAGAAGGTGGGCGACCTCGTGATGAAGTTGCCCACCTTGATTTTCAAAAATTTCGGCCGCCAAAAGGCGGCGATGTGGGTATTAGAATAACCGGATTGCAAGCAGGATGTCGGCGATGATTGCGGCGGTGGAGAGCCATATAGCGGTTGTGGAGCGTCGGCGGAGGCTTCTCCATTTATGTAATGGCAGGTCGGTGACCGTCTTATGCAGGCGGATATAATGATTCTCGTTGTATCGCCTTGAACCATATACAAGCAGGGCGATATACAGTGGTAGTATCGGCCAAAGGATTATGTCGGGATAATACGGGCTTATCGCCGGAAATATCCTGCATAACGGTAAGTTGCCGATTGCCAGGATTAGCAGCATTATCCATGCCAACTGAATCACGGCCATTATCACGAAGCATCTGTCCGGGAAACCTCCAGCCGGAACCGTGCGCCATAGCCGGTAGAAAACTCCGTCACTTATCGTAACCTGTCGCCTCATAATTTATTTATACTTATCTTGACTGCGACTAATCTTAATTATTATACCGACTGAGATCATCAATTATGTATGCCGTGAGGTATTCTTCCAAATCTTTATATCGGGCCATGCCGTTACAGTCATACACCAACAGTTCCGGCTCATCGGCATTGTCAAGCCATAGAAGATAAATCCGTTCAAGAATGTCAGGGCTGCCGGCAAACAGGCTTAACCTTTTGGGAAGGAACAGTCCGTAGGCGTCATTCGCCCAGTTATCGGCCGCAGCTTTCACGTTGTCGGCTATTCGTTGTATGTAGTCATCCTTTTTGTCAGACCACAGACTTTTCATTTCCGATACACTCAGCCAATCCCCGTGAGTTGAGTTCCTCCAATAACTGAACAGTCCGAATCTCACATCAAGCATCGGGGTTATGGCTCTGTAACAATCAGGCTCTAATGTGGGAATCCTGTCGGTCTTGACCTCTGCCGGGCCTGTGACTGATTGCAGAGAAGATATGCTGGCGTTGATATGTATTGCTTTATCTATCAAAGTAAGCAAGCTGTCGGAATTTAAGCTCATAAAAATCTATCCTTTCTTTTCAGGAATGTTATTCCGGTTTTGATAACAATGTTTTTACTTTTTTCGGCCTTTATCTTTTGAGATTCACAATGGTCGTTATAGTTCCCTCTCAATAATAAATCTCCGTTGGAGTCCCAACCTTTGTATTATCTTTGCCAGCAAATCGTCATATTGTTTGATTACTTCTACAATACTTTCTGCGTCACTGACTGATTCATTAGGCATACGGCCTAATTTTTTCAATTCCAATATCTTTGCTCTCACTGTACTACTGTTAAGATTTTAAGACATACAGACTATCTAACACGCCATCCGTGAAATAGTACTCTATGTTGTCAGATGTAACGCAACCGTGTTCCACATTTTCATGTTCATGAAGATGTTTTCTCACAAAATCTTTATCAGAAAAGATAGCTATATCATCAAGGAAAGAAAGATATTCATTTTCTACAGTATGCTTGTTATATTGTTCCACCAAGAAAAAAATGAAATCACTATCTTTAGAAAAGTAAAACTCCAATTTATATTCACCCGACTTTACAAGATATGTAGTTCCTCTTTTGTTTTGGAACTTATCGTCACAGATTGAACTGACAAATGATTCATCTTTCAATCGTTCATCAATATCCTTAGATTCTAATATTTTCGATGTGGTTATTATCATAACGATGACATTACAAAACTTACCATTCGTACTTTTGAAAATTGTATGCGGATGAAGACCTGTTACTCACATCTTTTTCAAAGTACCATTATGGCACTATATCGTAGGGAGTGGTGTCGTTGTTGTGGAAGACGGTCTTTATGAGCTGTTTGCCGACTTTGGCTATGCTGTCAATGTCCGCGTCTATACGGAGGCTGAGAACCGGGGCCTGTGCCGGATTGTCAAAGTCAATCGGCGTATTCCCGTATGTGGTATCGACAACGCGGTAGCCTTGTCCCACCGCATACTGACGGATCTTGTCTATGTATGGAAGTTGGTCTGCCCCAATCGCCTCATAGTCGATATAGAATCTGCCATCCTCCTGCATGAAGTATATACAGGCAACCGGGCTGGAGCAGATGCCGAAAAAGCCAAATTCCATCTGTCCCTCCTTCAACCGACGTAACGCGTCGGGCAGCTCGTCGATAGTAATCTGTTCGGCGTACTGCATCTGTTGAGCCTCTGGCGTCCCAGACCTGTCCGCCTCACGTTGGCCTCCATTGCCACACCCGGCGAAGCCCAGTGCTGAAACAGCGATTACTATGCAGTTGAGAATCCTTGTCATTTGATATGATTAAAATCTATAATGGATGGTATCTCCTTGTGCAAAGTTAACGAAATTATGGCACAAATGGCACGGTATGAAGTGGTTTTATTGCGCATAATCTCCCGATTGTCAGCGAAAATCGTTAAATTTGCATTTTCAATCGGCAATCTTTATCAGCAATGAACGGAATTACTGAAATATGGGAGGCTGTCAACAGCAAGGCGGGTGAATTTTTCGAGTGGGCGCAGGCTAACCCGAAAATCTCACATCTGTTGGGCGTAATTCTGATTGCTTTTTGGCTGACGGGGGTGTTGCTGCGAAGGAAATGGGCGTGCCAGTGGACGTATTGGGGAAAACTGTGGTTTTTCGACGACTGCAAGCCGAAAACAAAACGCCGCATATATATTGTACTGCTCAGCACAATATTGATTTTGTGCCTTATTGATTTGTTCTTTTTGTGGAGTGAGGGCTAACATGAAGACGCAGAGGAAATATCGAGTTTGCTTTCTTGATCGTATGTGGTATATGGCCGAGAGATTCAGCGAGAGGGAGCATAACAACCTTAACGGCGGTATGCTGCTGTTCATGTGCTGGCTCTTCGTGATTATAATGCCGCTTGCACTTACGTTGGGCTATTTTTTCGGGCCGGCGATTGCTATGTCTTCGCTGATTCTCGTTCTTTTGCCCTCGGTGTTCTGCAAACTCCGTTATACCCCCGCACGGCGCGAAGCTCTCCAAGAACATTACCGTGAGATGAAGCATCCCGACCGGAGGCTCATCGGAATAATACTTATAGCCATCCCCTTGACGGTTGCCAATCTCTCACTGATCATATATTTATGCCGATGAAGCCACAGGAACGCAAGCAACGGTTTTACCTCTGGGATTATCTTTGGTGGCAGGGTGAGATGATTAGGATTCATCTGCTCCGGCCCCAAACGCGAATGGGCGGTTGTTTGATTTTGTTCGGATATATTATGGCGCTAATCATCGTGCCGTTGTTGATTTTATCGTTGCGAACTTTCTCGGCTGACACGAAAATAGCACAGCTTATCATATACTGTATTGTTGTCCTTGCCGGATTCAGTTGGGTTGAATGGATATATCACCGTCGCGGAAAAACCGTGATGAAACATTACTCCAAGCGCAGCTTCTATCCCATCATCGGTATTCTGCTCTTCCTTATCCCTTTCGCAATAATATTTACTATGGCGTATTATTTTAATATGTTGTTTCGCGACTAATCATCATTAGTCATGATTTGTCTGACGACAACATTCTCGTTATGTTTCGCTTATTCAGTCGGTTTGCTGTTTGTGAGCAACCTTATTTTTACCAGATACCAACTTCACACATACCGTTGAATTTATCTAATACCATTCCGTTTTTTTTATCACTTCCCAAATTTACACTTATATGCTTGAGGTTAGGAAGATTTTTAGGGATTATATTATCTAATATATCAAAAGGCAATTGCAAGAGTAAGTTTTCTAAATTCTCGTGGTATAAAGGAAAACTTTGTAGCCGCTTCATATTGGCGAGAGACATACTGGTTAAAGAATGAAGGCTACTTAAATCCGGCATTTCTTCAACATTGCTAAGTCCGTCTAAACCAATAGATCTTAGTTCTTTCAAGTCCAATAAAAAATTAAGATTCAATATTTTCGGAGAACGGCATATATGTATGTTTCTTAAATTTGGCACTTTAATACCTAAATGTGTCCCATCTTTTAAATTAAAACAAGTTAATGTCTCCAAGTTTGGTAGGCAGGACAATATATTTGAATCTAACCCTTTTATATTTAATCGCTTCAGTCTGTTCAGCTTGTTCAATGTAGGATATTGATATTTCGTTATAGGATAGAAACTCATACAGAGTTCTTCCAATTTCTCCAATGAGACAAGTTCGTCAATACATAGTTTATTATCATATAGAGCATCAATAACTATATTCCTCAAATTTCTGAATATTGAAATTCCTTCAATTGTTTTCAGAATATTCTCGGTGTAATTATACGATTCAACCCCTATTATATTGTCACTTATGCATTCAAAATTGGAGAAAGCAATCAGATTGTTGTTATTTGAACGCATTACCAATGTTACTTCTGTCGTTTCATTGATTATAGCTTCTTTTAGAGTTTGCAATTTCTCTATGTTAGGTTGTTCTTCTATCAACAATCTCAGCTTATTATCTTCATTCTTTAATCCGATAATCTGTCCTTCTGTATATTGATTTAATTTTTCAATGAACATATAATTTGTATTTACATGGTTGCTAATATCCGGCAGCGTTCAGCATTTAATCGTTAATGCTGTCTGTGAGTGATTTATTTATGTTTTCAATCTCCATATCAAGATAGCTTATATACCATTCCATAAATGACATCTTGTGTCCATCCTTCATTTTCGGTACAAGTCCACTATAATCAGCTCGTTCGTCAAACCATATATGTCCTTTTTCATCTCCATTCACCACCAACAGAAATGTACATCCATGTCCGAAATGACTTATTTGCAGACAGCCTGCAATATGGGCGGTACTAATATAAGCATCTACAATTTCCGTTTCCGGATATTCTTCCTCCCAATCAAAAGAAGCAATCCATTCTTCATTCCAGTTATCTGAATATGGAAATTTCTCATTTAAGGAAATATTAGGTTTATCTCTTAATTTGAAATCAACAATGGCTTTATCGAGAGGCAACAATCCATGTCCGGGGCCGAAACCGCCATTCCCCATTTCAGAAATAAAGGATCTGTAATCTTCATGAAGAGTGATGCAGTGTTTATGTTCAAATGTTACTATATCTTCCTCTGATAAACAAGGATTATAAGATACCTCTTGTTCCTTTGCTCCAAAAGATGCTGATTCTATATGGCTTTTTATGAAAGCCAGTTTTTCTAATATTTCCTTTTTCCAATTCATAATCACTAATATCCGGCAGTGTTCCACTTTTTCAGTCGGTCTGCTGTACTAAATTTTACACATCGAATAGAGATTCATTTTAGCTTTGAATATCTGTTCCGGTTCTTTCCATTCTTTGGATTGATAATATTCAAGTAAAATCTCCGGATGCTTATACAGTAAATAATAATCTATTAAATTTTCCGCGATATGAAGATAATCATACATTTTGCAACCTTGCTTATACTCGTCCTCCGACATTTCAAGTTCATTTAATATATAATCTCGCTCCGATTCATCGATAATAATTTCAGTATTTTCATATTCCAAGAAATCCTGTTTACAAAAAGCCTCAAAACTATCTGATGAAAGATAAATATATAAATCTTTTATTGATATTTCTTGAAAGTTGCACTTACGGAGCAAAGTATTACATTCGGAGATATAATCTTCAAGGTAATCAATTCGTGCTTCCTCCGTAGAGTCATCTTCTTCATAAAAATGAAGCTGTGGCAACTCTTGTTGAATTGTTTGCCATAGTTCCTTCAATTCCTTACTTTGAAGTAGTCTTTCAATTTCTATTCGATTTACCATATTTCTTACAAGTTAGTAATGTCCGGCGGATAATCGACTGTTAAGGAGATTTATCCGCTTGTTATCTGCCTGTTTTATTTCTCTTCTTCAATAAAATGATTTATAAAGTAATTGAATGACTGGGCGATGTAGCGAGTACATATTTCAAAGTTACGTTCTTTTGAAACATTTTCGTCCCACTCATCATTCAAATAATAGTAAATCTTTTTATTCTTCAAGTTCAAGGCATAATAGTTTCCGCCAGAATCCATCGCAAAAGGCAATAGGTTGCTTGGCATTAGATTTCTGCTCCACATATCTTTGGCAATGACTTCGATTGTTTCAAAAGCATTGGTGCGTTCCTTTATCGGGAAGAACGCATTTGTTTCCACCCAATCCGAATCATCGTCCTGCGTTTGAAAACAATATGGCGATGGCATACCACCGTTGAACTTGAGATAAAAGTTTTTCATGGCTGCCGGAATCTTTACATTTAACTCAACCTCAAAATTCTTTATATCTTCTTTTGTTAGCGGAGCCGAAAAGTCCGAAAGTTCAGGCATTACACCTTCTGCTTCTGTTTGAATATTTTCGATTTCTTCTATTGTTGAAATTGCTTTGTGTCCGTCCAAAACAACGAGATTGTCAAAAAAGTCATCTATTGAATCTGCAACCAATTGAGGTTTAGCGAATATAAATGCACGACCTTTCGTCGCAAAGCCAATAATTTTATAAAAATATACTGCCCCATTACTTATATTGACCGCAATTCGACCTATATTTTTCAAATTATTCCGCCCAATAGCAAAAAACAGAATACGTTCATCAATAGAATCAAAATCTCGATGTTCCAATGTTTGACCTTCTACAGAATGAAAAGGATCATTCTTAAACATCTTGTTATATTTGAAAGGAAGAAACGTATTAATTTCCACTTCTTGATATTTATTTATGCTTAAGGTTTGCTTCGTAGAACCTCCATTATATTGCAAATAGAACTCTTTCAGTCTTTCCGGCAAGGCATGACCCAACTTGCTCTCAATTTCTTCAAAATCTTTGAGAGTAAGACATTTTTCGGTATTTTCTAATCCTATTTTCATATTTCGTTTTTTGTGGGCAGATAATGGCTAAGCGGGGAACGCTGTTAGGCGTTATCACGCTTTGTTAGCTACCTCTTTTGTATTTTCCAATTCTTCAATGGTTCTCAAACACATTCCTTTAATGCTTTTGTTTGAGGATTT
>Ga0209694_1002814_pt1 | contig 13108 bp, 13 predicted proteins | sample GluameincwithD2O_FD_187499 | JGI IMG/M metagenome (GOLD analysis project Ga0209694, IMG submission 187499) | Mouse cecum microbial communities from Vienna, Austria - Glucosamine amended microcosms incubated with D2O (SPAdes) (version 2) | ecosystem: Host-associated > Mammals > Digestive system >...
GGAATGCATATGAATCCCGAAAACAGATGGGTTATCGGTACTTACAGCGAACCTCTTCAAAATGCAGAGGAGGATTCTCTGCGCCCTGTTAAGTCTCTTAGAAGGCTTCCCCGAAGAGATTTCGGGGAAGTTGGTAATGGTGACTTAATCAGCAGGCACTAAATTATAATTACTCGATGATAGTAGCAACACGTCCAGAACCTACTGTACGTCCGCCCTCACGTTGCTACGGTACGTTTGTCTGTATCGCAAACCATGATAAAATGGGGATTTTTTTATCTATATTATCCCAAATATCATCTGATTTTTCTGATTATTAAGAATTTTAGAAGCACGAGCTTGGATAAACCTTGAGTAAGTCTTGGGTAAACCTTGGATACCGCTTGGGTTAATTTATCTTCATCATTCGTCTTTAAATTGCCAGCCATTGGCTGGCGATTTACACGCGGACTTCATATAACGATTCCGTATTACCTATTCCCGCTACCCTATGATTGTTTCTTTCAACAATTTTAATTGTTTAAATCTTGAATAACCTTGGGTAAAATCTTGAGTAAACCATACTCAACCCAAGACATTACCTTAATACCCAATTAGATTGTTGCTGATTTTCGGAATCCTTACCAATAATTCCTTGCTTTTTCAATGAAGCAAGCAAATTATGAATCTTATTTTCTTTTTGAGTATCACTCAAAACATTTGGCAACTTATCCCATAACAATTCCCGAATATCTTTCTTTTTGGCTTTTTTATACTGTTTCAGATATTCAACAATCAAATCCTTATAATACTTGTCATCAAATCCCTTATTTTTAATATAGTTTGTACTCTCATCAATGCTTTTAGCTGCCGATGCCGATAAATATAAACTTGTTATCCTACCTTCTACCAGCTTCAATGCCCGCAATCTGTCTACATCCTCTTTTTCTATCACTAAACCTTTTTGAACCCTATCAAGTAAGAACACTGTCTGTAAATCTAAATCCTGATGGTCATACAATATATGCATATAATTATCATTCAAGGTTTTACCATATACCGTCACTTCAACTTGTGCCCCCGAAGATACATTGTAGTCCGGCAGTGGAAAATATTTCGCCTTTTGAATATTATACGCGCGGCGGATTCCCAACGTTGCAGTATCAATCATATGAAATGCCATCATAGAATCCGCTAAAAGTTTATTCCTATAAAATGGTGGACTGTAGCTTACTTCCAACACATTTTCTATTTTCTGTGGAATAAAGTCCCCCGGATTCGTAAATTTAATTTTGTCTTCAAATTCATTCACATAAATCCTTCCGCCTAACTGATAATTCGTATGAGCAATACAGTTATTAAGCAGCTCTCGAATTAGCCAACTATTATATTGCTCTGTTTCCATCGGAAACAGTGTCAACTGATTAGGCATATAACGATAAGTCAGATTTCGTACTTTCGCAAACACCTTATCCACTACATTGATAAATGGAATCTTAAAAATTGCATAATCTTTATCCATTCCATCTGCACCATACAGTCTCCACATAATACTCGGTGCTGTCTGAAACATATAATCAAAATCAGAATTTCCCACCAAGAGCATTCCTGCCTGTGTAATTTTACCATCTATCATGAGCTTAATCTTTGTAAGAAACTGCTCATCACTCATAGCATCCACTTCTGCTGAAATATGCTCTTGATTCATTTTTTCTTTATATTTTTCTCTTGCCAAATCTATTGCAGTCTTATCCAAATGCTCTATTGTTGCCTTTTCTAACACCTGTTTTGACCAATCTTTACGTTCCTGTGAACGAATCGCGTCTATCTTATACTGTTTCAATGCAACAAGGCTTTCCCCTGCCCGTTCATAGTAATTCGTTTTCCAGTCTGTTGGAATGCCCGTCGCTGCCGCAGGAATTTTAAACATAAGCACTCGGTATTCTTTGCCATTCACAATCGGAAATATTTCGATAATATCATAAAATGTCATTCCATTGGCAGTATCTCTGGAAATCTCATATTTGAAACGCTCAAGTAAACTTTTATCACCCTTTTTAAATGAGGTTCCGACTATCTGTTTTGTCTTATTCTGCTCACCAACTCCAAAAATAAGCCATCCGTATTGCTGCTGACGCAGATTTGCTTCATTACTTATGGCAGAAAAATATCTTCCGATTTTATCTGTATCATATCCTCCTTTGGCTTCCTTAAATTCAACAATCTCATATTCCCAACGTTCCATGAGCATTTCAAGAATTTCAAAATATTCAATATTCTTTACAGACTTACTATATTCAAAATATGGCATAACACACCACCTTAATATGTTTTTAATCTTTTTTCTATTCAAACTTTACTCTTGGAATATAACCAAAGTAATGACAAATTATTACTTCTAGGCTTTTAAATGAATATTCGTCAAATGAAAATATATCTTTTTCATACTGTTTCATTATAAATTGCACTTTAGCAGAAAACTCTTCAAAGGTTTTCTCAATAGTAATTTCTATTCCTTCGCCCGCCATATTCATTGCAAAAGGTTCATAAAAAAGAAACTCCTCCTCTTTTTTCAGAAACCATACACATTTTGAAACATTCTTAAGATCAACTTTTAAAAATTCTTTTATCGACTCATATAATTCCTTAGAACTCATTTGCTCTATCAGCAAAAGATAATATCCCCAAAAAGCAGAAACTTCATAATTTACCTTTTCACCACTTTCTTCTATCTTTACCGCTTCTTCAAAGGAGTCCGTTTGTGCCGGAAATTTGCTTTGTGACTTATAATGCTCTACTAAACTATATGCTTGGTTCGTCATTAATGTTTCAATCCCATCTACGTAATTATAAAAATGCATAATTTTACAAACCTGTCACTTGCTCTCTCGTAATCCCTGATCCTCTGTAAATATCGGTTGCAATGTCCTTTAGCTTTACTTTGGGTATAGATATATCAAATTTAAGCAGATTATCCCTATAATATTCATATTGTTTCTTACGAGCTGTTAGTTCTGCTGTTAGTTCTGTAAAATTGTCAAGAATACGGACAATTTCACGTTGAACTTCTAAAGGTGGTAGTGGAAATTTGAATTTTACAAACTTCTTCATATCAACAGATGCAAAATTCCCTTGATTTAAACATGCAAGACAGTATTCATCCAACCTAAAGCAGTAATAATAAATAAATTTAATATCAAACCTATCTTTATATTCATCCTTTAGCATTAAGTATGTAAATCTCTGATTTGCAAGCGATTCTACAGTAACCAATGCGTGTTCACCAATCGTTGCAGAAGTTGCGATAATAATTGAATTTTTAGGGAATGCTTTTCCCTTTAACGCTTCTTTCGACACATATTGCAAAGCAGCATTAAGAATCCTCCCATTTACTCGAATATCTTCCATTCTAAACCAAGGAATAACACCATTTTCCCAGAAATCCTTTTTATTCTTAGACGGTGTATACCCATTCCTTGTATTAAATATTTCTTCTAAAAACTTATATTCAACCCCATTAGGACAAAGTTTTGTAAGTAATTCTTCAAGTTCACTCATAATCCTCCTCTTTTCTCTGCATAGAGAATCTTTGTTCAAATTCCATCATTCTATATGCAATATCTTCACGAATAAACGATCTAAAAACTGGAGAATCTATTTGCTCATCATCTTTTCTCTCCCAACGTATAATGTAATCACCTAATACATCCAGCATCATTTGTGTTCCATATGTTGTAACAAAATTCTTGCCTTGTTTTCGATATTCAAGTGCCTTCCTTAAAGAATAAAACATGGCATCAAGCATAAACTGTTCATTTAGTTCTTCATCTGTGTGTTCAATGACAAATGATATTTTATCACCATCAATCTTGTAGCGCGGTTCATTTCTCACCTTTCTTTGAGTAACCTCAAAATCAGTAAAAATCAAATCCTCGCCTGCATACTCGTATACGGCTATATTTTGCTTTTCTAACTGTTTTCTTATGTCCTCAGTTCTTATAGCTATCACCTTAATCTTATCAGTATATATCGTTCCACCCATGCACAAAATAATATAATCTACTTTATTACAATCAACTTTTTCTTCCATCAAGCGCACCATATCTTCAAATATTGGTGTAAAATTGTTCTTCTCCCTGTATGTTCCTCTTTTATTGTTTAGAAACAAGTTCCTAAATTCCGAATGAATTTCAATTAATAACGCTAACTCTGTGTTGTATTTTTCTTCAGACAATTTTTGAAGATTCGTTCTATACACATCAATACTTTCAAGATGTTTGTTCAAAGAATACTCAAACGATTTGAAAAATGTATTATACGATGATTTTTCTTCCTTATGTATTTGCGCCGCAACTAAATTAGCAATATCGCTAACCGCTCCCTCTGGTATCTCCTCTGATGTTGTAACTTCTTCATGCCATTGTTCATATATTTCATAAACTGCCTTTTCAGTTACAATTCCTGTCGATGCAACTCTACCATCTTTCTTTTGTAGCGAAAGACGATCAACACGAAAATGTTCTATTCCTATTAAAGTTCCTTTTTCATTTTTCGATGTTGGTGGGCAATATCTTACAAAGTCTGGACGTTCTGTGTCTATTCTATCAAACTCATTTCCGCTTATTTTATCGATAATTTGCTGACTTTCTATATGCAATGATTTCTTTGCTTTTATCACTCTATCTAAACACAATAATTCACTATTTTTCTTATCTAAATTCACTAACTATACCTCAATTTCCGCAATAATCTTATCAATTTCCGCTCGAAGCATTTCTTCTCTCGCTACAATCTCTTTAATTTCTGCATTCAATTTCACAATATCAATCTTTTCTCTTGTATCTTCCTGCTCCACATAGGACGAAACCGAAAGATTATAGCTATTCTCCGCAATCTTATCATTCTACACTACTGCTGCATAATATTGCTTGTTCTCTCTTTTCTCATATACCGTCAATATATTTTGAATGTTTTCCTCTGTCAGCTTATTATTATTCGTAATTTTCACACATTCCTTAGAAGCATCAATGAATAATGTACTATTTTCCACCTTGTTCTTTTTCAACACCATAATACAGGTAGCAATGCTTGTCCCAAAGAAAAGATTATCTGGAAGCTGTATCACACATTCCACATAGTTATTGTCTATCAAATATTTACGGATTTTCTGCTCCGCACCGCCACGATACATGACACCGGGAAAACATACGATAGCTGCTGTTCCATTTGTCGCAAGCCATGACAAGGAATGCATGATAAACGCTAAGTCCGCTTTTGATTTCGGCGCAAGCACACCAGCGGGAGAAAAACGCTCATCATTAATAAGAATAGGGTTATCATCGCCTTCCCATTTAATAGAATACGGCGGATTGGAAACAATCGCCTCAAACGGCTCATCATCCCAATGCAAAGGCTCTGTCAATGTATCTCCATGTCCAATACTGAATTTTTCATATCCGATATCATGCAAGAACATATTGATACGGCAAAGATTATATGTAGTAATATTAATTTCCTGTCCAAAAAATCCCTGACGCACATTTTCTTTTCCTAAAACTTTTGCAAATTTCAGCAAAAGCGATCCGCTTCCACAAGCCGGATCATAAACCTTGTTGACCTCTTTCTTGCCCAATACAGTAATTCTTGTTAAAAGCTCTGAAACTTCTTGTGGCGTATAATACTCTCCGCCACTCTTTCCTGCATTGGAAGCATACATACCCATTAAAAACTCATAAGCATCGCCAAATGCATCAATGGTATTATCCTGATAATCTCCTAACTTCATATCCGCAACACCATTTAGAAGCTTAACCAGTTTTTCATTTCTCTTAGCTACAGTGCCGCCCAATTTATTACTATTTACATCAATATCATCAAATAATCCCTTGAAGTCGTCCTCGCTCTCATGTCCCTGTGCGGAACCTTCTATATTTCTAAACACGCTTTCCAACGTTTCATTCAGATTTTCATTGTTTGGTGCTTTCTCTTTTACATTACAAAATAGTTGACTGGGCAAAATAAAATATCCCTTTGACTGCACCAAATCTTCTCTTGCTTCCTCTGCAACTTCGTCATCTAACTTTGCATAATCAAAATCTTTATTGCCAGCTTCTAACTCTCCAACATTTACAAATTTAACAAAATTCTCAGAAATATATCTATAAAACAGCATACCCTACACATACTGTTTGAAATCCCAACCGTCTACACTGCCTCTAAGGTCATTTGCCATATTCCATATGGTACGGTGAAGCTCATCTCTCTCTTGTTCTTTCTTGTTGTCAATCATTAGACAACCTCCTTGTATAATTTTCCAAATTAATTTTACTACAAAATATCCAAATTGTCATTTAGATTCTTCTTAAAATTGCATAAAACTAACAAGTTATTACTGCCTATTTTTTTCCGGAAATGCTTGATACTGTGTTTTTCTCTGACGGTTGTGTTCTATATCCTTTCCCCGTTCATATTTCACTCTATACATATCTCTACCTTTCCTGAAAAATACTCACGCTTTGCCATAAGTTCCTCCTACTTATCTTTAAGACAGGAAATGGAACATGTCCTCATAATTACTAAGGAAAGAACCGGAGGTGTGTTGAATAAGAGGGCAATCTTTTTTGCCCCCTTATTCAGCACACTTTCGGTTTTTCCGAATTGAACAAAGTCGCGTCCGGTATGGGGATTCAATGACTCCCGTTTCCATCGGCTGACGGCTATTTCAGCTATTTTTCCATAGAATTTCTGACAAGTTTTCCCCGCTTAGGGTATACTTCCCCCTTACCCCCAAATCTTATGTTCTATATCCAGTTGTTTTATGGTCAGGCGCTGTTTCTTTTGGGAGCGCGTTCAGTGGCTTCATAGGACATGGACCCGCCGCAGCATGGGCATATGGTGACATCCTTTTTGTACAGTATCCTGATTGCCTGCGCCTTGTCATCTTTCCTGAACCGTCTTAGAAACTCACGGCAGCCGATCAGATTCCTGCATATGGGGAGTAGCTTCCGCTTGTTCTGGCTGCTTAAGATCCCATAATGCCGTATCCTGACAAAACCTTTCGGAGGAACATGCATCAGAAAACGACGGACAAACTCAATGCCATCCAGAGTCAGTTCTTTCCACTGGCCGCCATTTTTGTAATCTTTTACCTTTATGGTCACAGTCTCCCCATCCATGCGCAGTATTCGGCTGTTGCTGATCGCTATGCGGTGTGTGTAACGCCCAAGGTAATGCATCACGGTCTCCGCTCCAGCAAAAGACTCCCTGATATCCGTAACCCAGTTTTTTCCGTAGCAGATATTCAGCATTTCCTGAAATTCATATTGGTTGCGGTATCTGGCTGACTCTCCCTCATAGGTGAGATTTCCCGCCTTATGCAACGCCTTCAACCCGGACAGGAACTTGCCCCTGAAAAGTGCGGCCATCGCTTTTCCAGGCAGGAAGAAGCCGCCCTTTTTCTGATGCCAGTTCCGATCCGCATCAAGTCCACCGCCTGTACAGAGCATATGGACATGGGGATGGTAAGACAGGTTTGAACCCCATGTATGCATGATGCTGATAAAACCGGGAGTGCCTCCCAGATGCGCCGGGTTCCTGGAAAGCTCCATGACCGTATCCGCCGCCGCATGGAAAAACAAGGAGTAAAGATCCCTCTGATTGGAGTAGATCAAGGGATTCAGTTCAGTTGGACAGGTAAATACCAGATGGTAATAATCTATATCCAGAACACCTTCCCTTTGTGCGTCGATCCATAGTTCATTGGAAAGCGCCTGGCACATCGGGCAGGATCTGTCACGGCAGGAATTGTTATGGATCTGTATATGACCGCACTGGATGCATCTGGAAACATTCACCCCGTACGCACCCGTCTTGCAGTTCAGGATGTGGACCGCCGTCTTTGCCTGTCTGGCATTGGGATTATATTTCTCCAGGTACCTGGGGTAAAACTGCCGCAGGACATCCTGGACAGTTGGATTACCTGCCATCGCTGCAGACCTCCATGCTGCTTCTTTCAAATGTGTCAAACGGACTCCTTATTCCCATGAGAGCCTTGGAGGTCATCTGCAGGTATACATCCGTGGAGTTTGGGCTTCGGTGTCCTAATAACTGTTGGATAAATGTATGGCTGACACCGTCTTCAAGCGCGTGACAGGCAAAACAGTGGCGCATCGTATGCGGCGTTACGTCTTCTGGAAGCCCAAGCATCCGGACATGCTTTTTCATGTACAATTGTACTGCTTCTGTCGTAAGTGGTTCCTCCCTTACTGTGCTGGGGAACAGCCACCCCATCGGCCGCCATACCGGTACCAGTATTCCGTAAGGAGATAGCACCAGTGTTAAAGGTACATAAACAAATCCAGGGAGAAATACGCTAAAAAGAGCAACCATAAATGAATGGATTGCTCTTTTAACATGTTTGGAAAGTATTGCATAAAAAATTCAGTTTGCTATAATTATTTTAAGATGTTTTCATATTAGCAAGAAGGGAATGGAAAAGGTCGTAACAGATGGATATGCATATTTTGATTTGTGATGATAACAGTGATGCTGTAGTGCAGGAGGAGTTTGTCATTGAAGAGGCAATGGATGCCATAAAAAAGCACGGCAATATCAAGACATTTACATCTGCGAAAGCATGCCTGGCTGCTGTACAGGAAAATAAAAAGCATTATGGTATTGTTTTTTTAGATATTGAAATGCCATATATTTCAGGAATAGAATTAGGAAAAAAAATAAAAGAAATTAACCCAATGATACAGATTATATTTGTTACCAGCTTTGAAAAGTATTCATTATCGGCATATGATGTACATCCATTTCATTATGTCGTAAAACCATTGAAAACCGAAAAAGTGAAAGAGATTCTGCTGAGTGTAATGCAATATGAAAAAATTGGAAGCTTAACTATTTCTAACGGCTCTAAACTAAAGGTGGAAATAAACAGGGATATTATATCTATACCGACAGGAAGTATCTGTTATATAGAAAAAGAAAAAAATATTTGCAATATTGTGACGGAATCCAGAGAATACCAGACATATGCCAGCCTAAAAGAACTTGAGGAACAGATTATGAATTTGAAGGTAGAGGGGCTGTACCGCTGCCATCAGTCTTTTATTGTGAATTTAAGATGCGTACAAAGATATGAGGGAAGTGGGTTTGTTTTAGAAAATGAAATTACTGTTCCGGTCAGCAGAGGGAAAAGAACAGAAGCAAAGAAGAAGTTTTATGATATACTCAGGGAGGGATAAGAATTATGCAGGTAATTACACCAGTTTTTTTAGATATTTGTCTCTTCTATTGCTGTCTGGATACAGGACACCGTTTAAAGATATCGCAGGCAGAGGCCGGTGTCTGTATTGCACTGCTGGCTTCTCTTAGCTCATTGGCTGTTAATACACTTCCGAAAATACCTTTTATTCAACTTTTCGTATATCTTCTGATTATGCCGCTGATTGATGCATTGTTTTATGGAAATAAATGGATTAAGGCTGCTAGCTATTTAAAATTACTTTTGGCACTGACGATACTTAACCTACTGAGTGCGTATATGCTCAATCAAATAGAATGCGACGAGAATGAAAATAGTAGTTTTATTATTTTTGTTGTTTTTACGATAATAACCAGACTGTTAGTCTATATATTTTTGAAAGAACGTCGTAAGCAGAAGAAAATAAACTATTTTGAAATTATATCTTGCCGCTATATTTTAATAAAAGCTATTATTTCTATTATATTACTGTTTGCTCATTCCTATATTGTGCTAAATGAGGAGATGTTTCATACTGAGATGTTATGGAGTTTACGGGTCATTTTATTAGTAATACTGGTTGTATTGGTCATTAGTATTTTTGAAGATATTGAAACGGAAGCGCAAAAAATTGTGGAAAATATGCGAAATGAGCAACAGATGGATATTGAAAGAAACTATCTGAATGCAATTACCCGGAGGACGCAGGAACTTGCAAAGATACGGCATGACATTAAGGAACATATTTTTATGATTTATTATTTGGCGGAAAAAGACGATATACAGGGGATTAAAGATTATTTAGGAAAAATTCCAGTTGTAGAGGGAAGTTCATTAATAACAGTTCCTCAGAAGGAGTGGCTTGGGGCACTTATTTATTCAAAAGCTGAAAAGGCAAAGAAAGTGGGAGTCGAATTCGATTTTGAAAATCAATGGAATCCAGAACTTGTAGTCATGGTAGATAATATGGATATTCTGAGCCTGACTGCGAATATATTAGATAATGCAATTGAGGCGGCACAGAAGGTAATGGACAAAAAGAAGAAAAAAGTCAAAGTTGTTTTAAATCAAAACAGGGGATATTTATTGATTGATGTATGGAACCATTATAATAAAAGCTATTTGGATATTGTAGGAAACAGGTTTAAAACCACGAAAAAGGATAAACAGCTTCATGGAAAAGGGATAGAGATTATTCGGGAGACAGCAGCAAAATATAAGGGGGATTTTTCGTATGATATGAAAGAAGATGAGATTGTAACGAAAATAACAATACAGAATATTATGGTGAGATGACAGCGAACTGCTAGATAGAAGTAAAAATATTACGGCTATCTGGCAGTTTTTTTACAAAATATCACGACTTTTCAACCAAATATCATTTGGCATACATAGATAAAAGTGTATAGGCTATAATGAAAGCAGTTCAAGAGAAAAGCAATATAAAACAGAGTAATCGGAAGGGCAGGACACGTAATGAAGGAAAGCGAGCTGTTAGTAAATATTTCACATCTGAGGAAATCGTATGGAGAAAAAAAGGTTTTGAGGGATATCAACTTGTCTATTGCAAAAGGGGAAGTAGTTGGACTATTAGGGGTAAACGGCGCAGGGAAAACAACATTGATGAGCTGTATTGCAGGAACGGTGCCATTTTCAGAAGGAGATATACAGTTTCATGGTAAAGATTTGACAAAAAACTGCCATGAACTCAACAAAATTGGCTTTCTGATTAAGGTAAGTTTTTGGGAGTATTTAACTGCGGAGGAAAACTTAAGAGTACTTGGAACATATGCAGGGATGTCTAAAAGAGAATTAGATAGACTGGTACCTAAGGTATTAAAAATTGTTCAGCTTTATGAAAAAAAAGATGAATATACAACGGGTTTTTCGTTTGGCCAGCAACAGCGTCTTGGAGTTGCTCAGGCAATTTTAGGAAATAAAGATTTTTTGGTTTTAGATGAGCCATTTGTAGGATTAGACAGTGATGGGAAAGAAATGTTGGAAAAATTGATTCTGGAAAAATCACAAAAGGATGGAGCGGCTGTACTTCTTTCTTCACATGATATGGAAGAAATTGAAAAGGTATGCGACAGAGTAGTGATTATGAAGGATGGGAATGTTGTTTTTGATGATACTTTTAAAGTAAGTACGGCTGCACATATTCAGATAAATGTAACGGGGGAAGAATTTAAAAAATATTTGAATACATTTCCAATGAAAGAAAAGGTTGCAGTATTAAAGGATGGGGTAATAGAAGTAAAAGATATAGAAATACTGGGAGCAGTGCTGAATCAATTAGGAAAGGATGAGGTAATTTCCAGACTATATATGAAAGACACATCAATTCAGGAACTTTTCGACAGGATAACAAGAAAGGTATTGTAATCATGAAACGGTTGGTAAAAACAGAATTTTATAAGCTTTGTAAAGCAGATCATACACTGCTTATTGCATTGCTCTTTTTATACCCGGTTATGTGGTCGGTCTTAGCGTACCGGAATGAAATTGTTTTGGTTGAAAATGGGCATAGTATGTTCTCATGGATTCTGATACAGCTCTTTTCCATGGAAAAATCGTTTATTCTAACCTTAGTATTTGCCCTGCTTGTGAATACGGTTATTGGCGAAGAGCAAAGGAAGATGTATCTGCCGATGGTTCAGAACAAAGGAATTCCAATAGAAAAGTTTTACCTATCAAAGGTTGCTGCAGCAATAGGATATCTGTTTCTTATATTGTTGGCAGTAATAACAGGAACGGCAGTTTGTTATATGGCTTTTGTCAGAAGCAACAGTATAATGGCCACAGGGAAAATTTGGAATAATACGAGGGAATTGGTATACAGTATGAAAATTTTACTTATATGGATTTTGGACAAATGTGTTCTGTTCCCGAGCGTATTTATTTGGCTTTCTAAAAAGAGGAGTATGATAAAAGCGTTAATAATACTAATCTTATTCAGTTTTTTTGACAGAGGAATAGCGATGCTGTCAGGGATATCCTTTTTAAGCATTTGGAATGTTTATGAAAACGCAGAACATTTTGTCAGTTTGTGTGGAAACGGAAATTTAGAAATCCATATGAGCATTATAATACAGATTATAATATATGTAAGCATTGCATTTTTTTTGATAGGGAGACGAAAGTTGGGTACAAAAGATGATATAAGCAAAGTTAGATTTCCTGTTGTGTTTGATGGAAAGAGGTGACAAAGAAGCATGAATGGAATAAGAGCAGAATTATACAAATATAGAAAAAGAAAAATTTATGTATTGGCATTTATATTATTAATTATACCGATACTTTTAGCATTAAACAGCATTTTTTTAACAGACCCATATGCTGCCGAGAAACAAAGCCTGTTATACTGGTGCAGCATGGCAATCTTTATGAATAGTATGATGTACGTAGTTCCTATTGCGTTTTCCTATACAAGCGGCATTAATCTTTCAGAGGAAATTGAGAATCATTTCTTTGGAATGACCAGTCAAAGGTGTAATAAAGTAATCGTGTACAGGACAAAAACTTTCGCTACGATTGCTATTGCGGTACAGCTATTTCTAATTGAAATGGCAGGATGCATTATCATATATTATCTGACGTATATTGCTGGTGGAATTGATTTGACTGGCAGCATTTGTGGATTGGGCTATACCACTGAAACCATTGTTTTTATCATAGAAATGTTTCTTTTTTATTGTGTTCTTATTCCGTTAATCATAAATGGGGTCAGCGCTTATATTATAAATAAAAATGGTGTTAGTCAAAAAATATGTTGGTCTTGCTGAGTGTCCAGATTTTGGGACACCCAAAGTAGTATCATATGATTATCTAATGAATTTTGAGGTGATAATCATATGAAAGATAAAATCAATACGCTGT
>Ga0209694_1002816_pt1 | contig 13101 bp, 12 predicted proteins | sample GluameincwithD2O_FD_187499 | JGI IMG/M metagenome (GOLD analysis project Ga0209694, IMG submission 187499) | Mouse cecum microbial communities from Vienna, Austria - Glucosamine amended microcosms incubated with D2O (SPAdes) (version 2) | ecosystem: Host-associated > Mammals > Digestive system >...
AGTGCGTTCAAAAATTGACTTGAGCGGAAAAACACATCATAAAACAGGATTGAATCAGATAAAAAGCATAGAAAAAGGGGCTGTAAATCTCGCTGATGAAAAATCAGTCGAAATTTAACAGCCCCTTCTTTGCTTTCCAGACAATAGTAAATCAATTACACATTAAGACTATATCTATTTAGATTAGACTTTCTCAATCGTTTTTTTGCTATAGATCTTTTCTACCAATGGTACAGCCACGAGTATTGCCATATAAAATAAGGCAGAACCTCCTGAACCATAGTAAAGTAAAATATCAATCATTCTTGCAAATTCTCTATTCACAAATAAGAATTGAGAAAACCAAACTATTCCAATTACATAACCTACACTGATTCCACACAAAACAAACACTAAAGTCATCTGGATTGCCAACTTAGGATCCGTTTTGATTTTTTTGCAGATGGTGAGTATCAATACAACAAACCAGCTTATGACACCAACTACAAATAGAACCGGTGTTATATAATGGTAAATTTTATAATCTATTTTCGCTATCTTTGCTCCAATACTTGCTTTTCTTTCCATTTCTTCAACACCTTTTTCGTCGGTTGGATAAGTTAATGGCTGTCCAAGTTTCATTTCGTAGTTTTCAAGATCTGGAGTGAACTTTACTGGATAAACAGGTGCAGACGAAAAATCATTAAATGTCAGAGATTGAGCAAAAAAAGCAATTAGAGGTTCAAATAGTTCCCCTACTTCTTCCCAGGTTCTTCCACCAGCTGATTTTGTCAGCTGTATTCGATCGTCCTTTTTCAAAATTCCCTTTTCAAATGCGTCTTCCAGTTCAAGGTTAACATCCTTCATAAAGGCATTGATATTTGCTGCGGTTTTAAGATTCTCATCTTTTGTCAGTGCAGTAACCATTACCCAGGAAAGAAAATCTCCCTTTATTTCTTCAGCGCCTTCCTTAGTCCAAGGACTATGAAAAACAGCATCCTTCAATCCTGGATGATTAGTAAGAGTTTCAGAAGCATCGAACGCCTTTTCAAGGGCATCATAGGGAGCCCAGACTTTAATTGAGCGGTCATTCGATTCAATTGAATAAACTTTGTTTATAAAATCAGCCAATTCTCCATTTGTCCTCAAAGTATATTCAGCATAGTTAAAATACTTTTGGTTTGCCTGCTTATAGGTCTGCCCTGCAATTCGATAACTGCAATAAGGCAAAAAGCACATCAATAACAATCCAACGGATATAATGATTTTCTTTGGAGTCTTCTTCACTTTGATTAAATTAACTATAATTCCAGCTATTAAGCCTGCCATCAAAAGATATAAGACAGGCATCATCCAGAAACTGTCTTCCTTGATGAAATAAACAAAAGGAAAAACGAGGGCCAAAGTGATCTGTAAAAGAATAAAGGTGATGGAATTCTTTTTTGTATTTTTCTCCCATGCAATTAACAATAAATCAGCCATCAGGCCAAAAAGAATATAAAACGACTGAGCGATAATAATATTTCGATACAAATGAACACAAGTCCTTAGATCAAACCCCTGAGGGGCAAAAAGAACAAAAATATAAGCCAACAAGGCCCAGTATTTTCCTGCACACCGTTTTACTGGGAGCCAGATAGCTAACGCTGCCAATACCCAGGATAATCCATAAATTGAATTAAAGCTCAAACCAGTCCAGGAAGGAACGTTTAACAACCACGGAAATGACATATATTTCAAAAGGCTGTTCTGATTTTCCTGAGCAAAATAAACCGAAAAATCAGAATATCGAAACATTAATCTTTCATCTAAAATTCCGTTTACCAGATAAACAGGCGATCTGAAGTGAGCTGCAAGAACTCGCAGGGCTGCCAGGACAGTCATAATCACAAAAATAATCAGGACAACTCTATTTTTCTTTGTCCATTGGTAAAGACCTTTCATGTAAATCTCCTTAAAATAAAATCCTATAGGAAAAAGCAGAAGAATGGGAAAGAACCCAAGTCTTCTGCTTTTAAAACAGAAAATTCTTCCTGTTTTTCCAATTTATATTCAATACTCGTCAGCTCTGTACCACTTGTAAAGTGTAATTTTGTTTAGTAAATAACTCCAGGGCTTCAGCCAGTGACATTCTCAGAGCAGATAAGTATTCAACATCAACTTGTGCTCCATGCATTTGTAAATCATCCATACATTGATATTCACAAAAGCCAAGTAAATTCTGATTTACTCCGTAATAAACAATACATAGAGCATTTTCTCCATACTTCTGAATATCGTTGTTTAAATCATCTAGTATATCTGCTCCAGGAGTTCGAATACTTGGATAATCATTTACTGTATCCAGAATGATATTCCATACTTCCGATTTGGCGGTATCACTTTTAGCAGCTTCTTCAATCACTGAAAGTTGTAATCCAGTCTGTCCAGCTAAATCTGCCATAGAAAAACCGTTTTGATTCAGTACTTGAACAAGCCATTCATGTCTGTTGGGATTCATCTTAATTCCTTCTTTCTTAAAGCATTTCTAAGACAATAATTTTGTGCTCTATTTTAGTTCTGCTATGGCTACTGTAGCATTGAAATACAGAAAAATGGAAATAATGACTCTTCAATCCATCCCCAAACTATTCATTATGATGAAATGAAGTGAATCAGCTCAACCGCTTCGTTGATGTTTTAATGATTTTTGGATTCCAGAGTGACATATGTCTTCGAAAATAAACAAGACAGAAAACAGCCTGAAATAAGGAACCTATCGGGGCTGCCAGTCCCATCCAAAACAAAGATTGTGGAAAATATATGGAAGCCAGCCATGCCAGAGGAATTCGAAAAAGTATCACTGATAAAGCATTTTGAATAAAGGAAATCATGGATTTTTGATAAGCGCAAAAATAACTGGCCATGCAAAAATGAATTCCTACTCCAAGGGTATCAAAAGAGTAGCTTCTAAAATAGGCTGCCCCCGCTTCGACTACCTGGCTGTCTTTAATAAACAAAGAGATCATCCAGGCTCCGGCAATCCATGCCAGAAGTACAACCAGAGCACCATATCCAACGGCCGTAATGCATGAAATTTTTAATGACTGCATCGCTCGACCATACTTTGCAGCCCCGATATTCTGCGCCGCAAAAGCAGAAAGAGACTGACTAAGGGCAGAAGGAACCATAAACAGGAAAGAAATTATCTTTTCAACGATTCCAATCGCTGCAGCATCTGTTAAGCCGCGCATATTTCCAATCATTGTTATGATCAAGAAAGCAACCTGAATAAACCCATCCTGGCAGGCGATAGGGACACCTATTGAGAGCAGGCTTTTCATTGTTTCAGGATCAGGCTTAAAGTCTTCTTTTCTCAATTGAATAGGCAGTGGATGTCTTTTCAAAAAGGTGAGGGCGATGATCACACTAAAGAACTGAGCCAGCAGTGTTCCCCATGCCGCTCCTGAAGCATCCATGTTCATTGGCCCCACAAAAACAACATCTAATCCGATATTCAAAATGCATGCGGCTAGAACAAATATGGTCGGTGATACAGAATCGCCACAGCCTCTGCAGATACAGCTGACCAGATTATAAGCAGTTATAACTGGAATTCCTGCCAGACAGATTCGCAGATACTTAAGACATTCGTCTATCGAGTCCGCAGGAACATGCAGAAATGTAACAATTAAATCAGAACTCATCAATAAAATAATTGATAAAGCTATAGAGACTCCCAAAAATAACGTTAAAGTATTCCCAGCTGACCTGGAAGCTTTCTTAAAGTCCTGGGCACCCATCCATCTTGAAACCATAACCGTTGTTCCCATGGATAAACCAATAATCACAACCGTCACCATATGCATAAATTGTGAACCAATGCTTATTGCAGCACTCACCTGTGTTCCATCAAACTGACCGGCTATGAATAAATCTGCCAGCCCGTAGAGTTGCTGTAAAAAAATTGTAATCAGATATGGCAGCGCAAATTGAAAAAGACTACTGGCTATAGGACCTTTAGTCAGATTGAAACGATTTTCCATGTTAACTCCCTTCCACGGTCAAAATTAACCAAACTTCTTTCCAAAATTTTCTGTTTTATTCTACATTTTCCCCTTTTCTCGTCAATACAAAAAAACAGCCATCCAATTATTGGATGACTGTTAAGGTATATATTTCGAATTTTATGGTTGAGCTGCGCTATGCTTCAATTAAATGGTCAGCCAGTTCTTCCATTGCCGGAATATTCGCTTTTCTTAAGGAAGTAGTAATTGTTACAACTGGTTCAACAAAAGTGAGATTCTTGCATGGTTCGAGAATCGCTTTCATTGTTTTAGCTGCTGAAGGCGCCCAGGAACCGTTCTGTACCATTCCAATAACACGTTTCTGGAAGTTTTTATGACTTAGGATCATCAGAACACGTTCCATCGGAGGGAACAGTCCTGCATCATATGAACAGGCCATCAGAACAATCTTCGGATAGCGGAATGCCTGAGCTACACATTCATGGGTATCAGAACGGGTAACATCCATTAAATGTACTTTCTGCCCTTTCGCTTCAAGAATCTCTTTCATTTTTTCGGCGGCTACATTTGTATGACCATGAATTGAAGCAACAAGAATCAGTACTCCTTCTGTTTCTGGAGTGTATGTACTCCATAAGCTGTAGAGATCAAGCACATGTGGAAGATCTTCTTTATTAAGGAATGGACCATGTAAAGAAAGCACCTTTTCAATATCCAGTCCAGCCGCTTTTTTCAGTACAGCCTGAACCTGAGGTCCATACTTTCCAACAATATTCAGATAATAGCGTCTGCTTTCATCATCCCATGGTTCATCTGCATCACGGGTTCCAAATTTCCCGAATGCATCTGCGGAGAACAGAATTTTATCTTTAGCATCATAAGTCATGATAACTTCTGGCCAATGCACCATTGGTGCAGTGATAAAGGTAAAATCCACGTTTCCAAGTTTGAGAGTTTCTTTATCCTTAACTGCAATAGTCCGTCCTTCGGTCGGCGAATCAACAAAATTAGGAAGCATTGATATTGCTTTTGCAGAAGCAATCAATTTTGCTTTCGGGAATTTTTGAAGAACCCAGTCAATTCCTGAAGAATGGTCAGGTTCAAGATGCTGAACCACAAGATAATCCAGTTCTTCTCCATTGAGAGCCTTCAATACATTTTCTTTCCATTCTTCTTCTTTTCGACGATCTACCGTATCAAAAAGTATATTTTTTTCATCCTGAACCAGATAGGAGTTATAAGCCATTCCGTTTGGGACTTTATACTGGGATTCAAAAAGATCCAGATCAGAATCATCGCAGCCTACATATGTAATTGTATCTGTAATTTTTTCCATAAATTGCCTTTCCATTCATCCATTGAAACTAATATCCTGCTCAAACAGGTTTGATCATATTTTATCATTTCAAGCCGAATGGTTGAGTGCCATACGGTTATCCAAGCAAAAAACTCTTTGAAAATAGATCCCCCTTAATTTAAGCGGTTTCTATCTTTGTTAATTCGCCATACTATGCATTCTTCTGTTTATTATTTTTATTTGGATCGTTTTCATCCGATTTGCTTTTCTGAATTTTCGTTTTCAATTTTTGAATCTGATCATCAGAAAGCTTATCCAGATGTTCTAACTGCCATACCATTTCCGAAACAGTTTCTTCGTGACCCATTCTTACTTTTTCAAACAGGTATGTGGCTCCCACACCACAGATAAATCCACTGAGCAAAATACCATAGGAAGCAAGTAAAGCTGCAATTAAGCGCGATACCCAGAATGTGACGGTGTAGTCACCAAATCCGATCGTGGTTACCAGCATAAAACCAAACCACAAAGCATCCCAATATGTTGTAATCGACGGGTCTGTCATCCAGATTAGTCCACAGGCGATCAAAAAGAAAATCAGGAACCCCCATAAAAATCGACTCATATGAGTCTGCCTGAAGACCAGGGAAAAGAGTTCAATATTTTTCATCGAGCTTCTCTCTCCTTTCTGAGGGTTTCAGATAGCTGCTTTTTTTGGAAAGAGTTCATATTGGTCAGATCATCGAGCTCATCATAATGCTGTTCGATGCTCTGATTGAGATTCATTCGTGTCTTTTCAGAATAGTAGGAAGCGATCAGACCCGGAATAAAAGCTACAATAATTACTCCATAAATACCAAGCAATATGGCGCAAATACGCGCTGCAGGCGCTGTAACAGTATAATCTCCAAGTCCAATGGAAGTTGCTATATTAAATCCAAGCCAGAAAGCATCTCCAATATTGTCTAAGCCAGGATCAAATATCCACAGGCATAAGCAGTCAATGATATAAAAAATGATAAATCCTATCATGAGACGATCTCCGTGAGTTCGTTTCATGATCAGCCAGAAGAGTTTTAGCGATTCCATATCTCATCCCCCAATCACTGTTTTCATTATAGTCTTGGAAGAATTGAACTCGTCTGATGTAGCCCACCAGGTCTGCTGACTTCAGAGCACTAAGAAAACAAAAAAACGGCTTTCGCCGTTTAGTTATCAAAATGGAGCAGGTGATGAGAATCGAACTCACGTAGTCAGCTTGGAAGGCTGAAGTTCTACCATTGAACTACACCTGCAATGGTGGAGAGAGGCAGATTCGAACTGCCGAACCAAAAGGAACTGAGTTACAGTCAGCCGCGTTTAGCCACTTCGCTATCTCTCCGTATAGATGGTGGAGGCTAACGGGCTCGAACCGCTGACCCTCTGCTTGTAAGGCAGACGCTCTCCCAACTGAGCTAAGCCTCCATTCGTTTATTTGATTAACGCTTTATTATTGTATCTGATAAATTCTTTTAAGTCAAGATTTATTTAAAATCTTTTTAAATGATTCATTTTCAGATCGCTTATCCACTTGGACGTCCTTGATTATAACAGGTCTTATGAAAATGCCAACCCTTTATTTAGATTTTTTTATTTTTTTCAGATCAGCCCAATTCAGTGCCCCAGTGATCAAATCAGGCGATTCTCATTTCTAGAGATTTATAATGAAGTCATGACTACTCGTCCTGTATACACTCCGAAATCAACAAGACCTTATTATAAGCGCGAAATGGTTGAATTTGATTGGAATCCCGGAGTATCACCCACTCAGAAATTAAAAAACTCAACCGCATTACGCGAAGCTTATCTTAAGAAACACCCAAATGCAAAAATTCTTGAAGTTTCAACAAAATCTGATCTGCCTGCCGGACAGGCGCTGTCTCCTTTTAATCTGAAATTAAATATCCCCGCTTTGAAAAAAGCATTCCCTGTGGAGAATATTTATCAGGCATCTAAAGTATTTACTCATGGCGGTCCTTACTACGACTTATTAGGCTGCACCCCTTTACAGGCTAAGAGAGATGAACGTCTTGAAAACTCCGGAAGATTAGCCCATTTCAGCTTTTTAGATCAACAGTTTCCATCATGGCCTGCAAGTCTTTTTTATAACTGGCTATACATTCAGGCTCTGCTCGAAAATAATGGAGCCAGAGCCGCCATTCCGAATTACACCGCATTTTGTGATATTGAATTCAACCCTGAAACAGGAATTAATAATCAGGCCAGAGCCTGTGCGGCTTATCTTGGTCTTTATCAGGCCGGTTTGTTGGATAAGGCGAAAGATTTTGAAGAGTTTAAGTCCCTCTTTCTCGAATCCGATATTACCGAAACCGAAGAACAGCATGCTGAAGCAAAAATTGAAAAAACACTTTCTGAGCGTGCCGTTGGCCCTGCCAGAAGAACCATATTCAGCGTGGGACAATGGCTTGATCATCCTGGAATTGGAAAAGGAGAAGTTTATAAAAAGACCAAAGATGCCTATGTCATTAATTTCAAGGTCTCCGGACCCAGAACAATATCCAAAGAATACGTAGAAACTCACTGTAAAAAAACAACACCATATTGATGAGTGTTCTAAAAAGCAAAAAGGAATTCCACCTGCAATCAATGAAGATTGCCTGAAGGAATTCCTTTTATACTCATACAGTTTAAAAATTTAAACCCTAGTCAATTGGTTTCATTGTAGGGAATAACAGAACTTCACGAATCGTTGTCTGATTCGTTAAAAGCATGACAAAACGATCAATTCCTAAACCAACACCACCGGTAGGAGGCATTCCATATTCCAGTGCCTCAACATAATCGACATCCATGTCACTGGCTTCATCATCACCTAAGGCGCGCAGTTCAAGCTGTTTTTCAAAACGTTCCCTCTGATCAATTGGATCGTTCAATTCAGAGAATGCATTCGCATATTCATGACCCACAATAAATAGTTCATAGCGATCAGTAAACCGTGGATCCTCAGCGTTCTTTTTAGCCAGAGGAGAGATCTCCACTGGATAATGATAGACGAATGTTGGCTGCATTAATGTTTCTTCGACATATTTATCAAAGAACAGGGCAATAATATGTCCAACTGAATTATGTTTCTTTTCAAGTTCAATTCCATGATCAGCTGCGATTTTTGCCGCTTCTTCAAAGGTCATATCCTGTTCAAAATCAATACCTGTCTTTTCCTTAACCGCATCAGTCATTTTAATACGCTTAAACGGTTTTCCAAAATCGAGTTCCACGCCCTGATAATTAATAATATCGGTACCTAAAACCTCATTAGAAACATTGCGGAATAAGCCTTCAATCAGATCCATCATTCCTGAAAGATCAGAATAAGCCACATAAGCTTCAACAGTTGTAAATTCGGGATTGTGAGTAGCATCCATTCCTTCGTTTCTGAAAAGGCGTCCAATTTCATAAACACCTTCAAGACCACCAACAATCAGACGCTTCAGATTCAGTTCAGTCGCAATTCGCAAATACAGATCAATATCCAGGGTATTATGGTGAGTTACAAAAGGTCTGGCAGCAGCTCCTCCGAGAATCGGGTTGAGAACCGGTGTTTCTACTTCAATCAGCCCCTGCGAATCCAGATAATGCTGAATCGCGCGAATAATCTTTGGACGAGTTACCGCAACCTTACGAGCTTCATCGTTCATAATCAGGTCAACGTATCTTCTTCTGAAACGCTCTTCTGTATCTGTTAAACCATGGAATTTCTCTGGAAGCGGACGCAGAGACTTTGACAGATGCGTATATTCTTTTGCTCGAATTGCCAGATCTCCGTGATCTGTTTTCATGAGTACTCCGGAAATTCCAACGATATCCCCCAGGTCATTTTTCTTATAGATTTCATAAGCATCATCGCCGACTTCATCTTTACGAACGTAAATCTGGATTCTTCCATCCACATCCTGGATATGCATGAACCCTGCTTTACCCATTCTGCGCTTTGTCATGATTCGACCGGCAACACATACAGGAATCTGTTTTTCTTCCAACTCTTCCTTGGTACATTCCTGGTAAACTGGAATAATATCTGAAGACTTATGCGTTCTGTTATAAGCTTTTCCAAAAGGATCAACACCCATCGAAATGAAATCATTCATTTTCTGACGGCGTACACGCTCCTGTTCAGGCAGCTTATTTTGTGTTTTATTTTTTTCAGCCATGTTCTACCCTTTCCTTACTGATTGATAACGACAAATTAAAAGCACTTCGGAACGAAGTGCAGCTAAAGAATGTCGCTTTACAGGGAGTTTCTTCAGCGCAAAAAAGCCCTTTTCGGGCTTATTCGTTCCATGCCTATGGCTAAAAGGTTAAAAGATCGAAATTGTGTTGTCAAATCAAAACTCCGCTCCTTGTGAAGTTGCTTATAAAAGCCTAAAATACAAACGGTCCGTAACGGAGGATACTATGTATAATCCCAATGAAGATATCATACTCAAATCTATAACCGCACTGATGATGGTTCGCCGAATGCATGATCATTCTCTGGCAGCCCTTGATGACAAGTATGCCCTGACACCGATCTGCGCAGACATACTTGTATTTCTATCCAAGAATCCACATTATAATACCGCCACTCACATCATCGATAAAAGGCACTTTACAAAATCGCATGTATCAACTGCGTTAAAGCATCTTGAAAAAGAAGGCTACATTACCCGTTTCTATGATGGAACTAATCATAAAACAATTTACCTTTCCCTGACCCACAAAGCATTACAGGCACTTGATGAAATCGAACCCCTTCATTTCAACTTCCTTCAGAATCTGACCGAAGGAATCAGTCCAGAAGAACTGGAAACGACTGAAAAAACCCTCAAAACAATGATCGAAAATGCCAGAAAGCATTCCCTAATTCGAAGAAACGGTTAAATTATATGAAAACTTAAGGACAGCACGACTTGATTCTTTCAAAGTTATGCTGTCCTTTGTTCATATTTAACCAAACTGCCCACAAACTTAATATTTACTGCCTTGTTATCAAAGTTCTGTCTGTATATCTTCAAGACTAAGAGGACCTGGCCGCAGGATTTGCAGTTCTGGTTTTGTACAATCTAAAATGGTGCTCGCCTGTTGATTGCTGCAGATTCCTTCAAGAATCCCATAAGCATGAGGTAACGCTTCAATTGCTTCTTTTATGTTCAATGCAGCCGGCTTTCCTGACTCATTGGCCGAACTGACTAACAGTGGACGGCCAGTCATTTCAATGACTTCGAGTAAATTCGGCGCATCTGGAATCCGAACAGCAATTGTATCCATTCCATTTGTATATTCTGCAGGGACAATCTCTTTTCTTTTCAGTATTAAAGTCAGAGGACCTGGAAGAAACGTGGAGATGATTTTCCTTGACCGATCATCAAGTATCGCGATTTGTTCAATCATCTTTGCTGAGGCCACCATAAAAGGAATCGGTTTAGTTTCCGGACGGTGTTTGATATGCTTCAAATTATGAAGATCGTCTAATTCACCATAGACAACACCCGCCCCATAAACAGTGTCGGTAGGAAGAAGAAGAATTTTATGATCTAAAAGATCCTTTGCTGCTTCAGGAAGCTGACTATCTGTATATCTTTTCATTGAAATCTCCTTTGCCAACTAATTTTCAATCCATTATGTACCATAATGAAAGAATGGATCCAATTCAAATGCTGGACGCTGATTTATTCAATTCAAAAAATTCAGAAAGAAGGTTTTTTATATGTTCAATGATACAATCGCAGCTATTTCAACCCCACTAGCGGCCGGGGCCGTTTCAATCATTCGGCTTTCTGGAGACGAAGCCATCTCCATAGCCAACAAAATATTCAGCCGTGATCTGCAGAAACAAACTTCACACACGATTGCTCATGGCTTTATCCAGGAGGATGGCACTCCAATAGATGAGGTTCTGGTCTCCGTATTTAAAGCGCCAAAATCCTATACCTGCGAAAATGTAGTTGAAATCAATGCTCATGGAGGACCTTTTATTACCAGAAAAATCCTTGAACTGACTTTAAAAGCAGGAGCCAGATTAGCTAAACCTGGAGAATTTACTCAGAGAGCGTTTCTGAACGGACGTATCGATCTTTCACAGGCTGAAGCAGTCGAACAGATGGTAGAAGCATCCAACACCGCTCAGGCTAAATCCGCAATCACTCAGATCAGAGGAAGTGTTTCCAGAATTCTTGAACCAATGATCGAAAGGCTTTTGAATATCATCGCCAGTATTGAAGTTAACATTGACTATCCTGAATACGACGACGTTGAAGTAATGACTCATGAAAATCTGCTTCCTGAAGCAAAAGTACTTTTAAATGAGGTTAACCAGTTGCTGGCACTTTCCAAAAGAAGTCAGCAGCTGAATCAGGGAATCGAAACAGTCATCGTTGGAAAACCCAATGTTGGAAAAAGCTCCTTGCTCAATTCCTTGCTCGATGAAGAAAAAGCGATTGTTACCGATATTCCCGGAACAACCAGAGACATTGTAGAAGGACAGATTCAGGTTGGTTCTGTCGTTCTCAGGCTTTCTGATACTGCAGGAATTCGAGAAAGCGAAGATCTGGTAGAGCAGATTGGAATCAGAAAGTCGCAGAGCCTGCTTGAAAGAGCCCAGCTTGTTTTACTTGTGTTAGATGGATCAAGACCCCTTGAAGCGGAAGATCGAGAACTGCTTGATGCAACCCAGAATTCAAATCGAATCATCCTGGTAAACAAACAGGATCTGAAAACAGAAATCGAATTTGATGAAACCTTGGAATATATTCCAGTGTCAGCCGCAAATCATGATTTAAGCAAACTTATTGATGAACTGGAAAGGCGTTTTGAAATTATGGATACTCCATATGAGCAGTCGCTGGGATCAGAAAGGCAAATTGGTTTATTGGAAAATGCGCGCAACGATATAATGAGAGCGATAGAAGCCATGGAAGCAGAAATAGAGCCCGATCTGATAGAAATCGATCTCAAGGAAGGACACCACCATCTTAAGGAGATTCTCGGTGAAGTTCATCAGGACGATTTACTAGAAGCGCTGTTCTCCAATTTCTGTCTTGGCAAATAATCGCAGAGAGAGGTTTTATTCATGTATTCATATATTCCGCTGCCTCTGCTGCTTGAAGAAGACTATATGTCGAATACCACACGGATCGTCCACCTGTTTGTCATGGATGTGGCAAAACTTTCCATGTACATTCTGGAACTTCTGTCCGTTATCATCATCGTTTATTCGACATTTCGGGCTTTCTATAAACTTTTCAAGCATCAGTCATATGCGCGTGTCTATCTTTTACACGGTCAATCGGTTGGGCTGACTTTCAAACTGGGCGCTGAAATTTTGCGAACAGTTGTAGCAAGAAATATCAACGATATCTGGGAAGTCGCACTGCTGATTGTCATCAAGGCCGCGATGGTTCTTCTGATTGAATGGGAATTAAAAGGTATTGAGGCTTCATATGTCGATCACGACAGCGAAGAGCATAAGATGCCATCTCATGGATTTGAAAACCCACGACATGTTTACTTAAAGAAACTAAAAGATAAAATTACTAAGAATTCCAGGAAATCCGAAGAATCGACAGAACCGAAAGGTACGGAAAATATCGGAATATAGTGATTCATGGCTGCTTACGGCAGCCTTTTTTTATCCATACTGGCTTTATATACAGCAAAAGGGGCTGTTAAATTTCGACTGATTTTTCATCAGCGAGATTTACAGCCCCTTTTTCTATGCTTTTTATCTGATTCAATCCTGTTTTATGATGTGTTTTTCCGCTCAAGTCAATTTTTGAACGCACT
>Ga0209694_1002830_pt1 | contig 13002 bp, 11 predicted proteins | sample GluameincwithD2O_FD_187499 | JGI IMG/M metagenome (GOLD analysis project Ga0209694, IMG submission 187499) | Mouse cecum microbial communities from Vienna, Austria - Glucosamine amended microcosms incubated with D2O (SPAdes) (version 2) | ecosystem: Host-associated > Mammals > Digestive system >...
GGCAAAAGAAGGATAAAGGGCAAGGTCGAGATAATCATCGACAAAGGAACTGACAGTAGTGAAGACAGAATCCATCTCAATATGAGGGAAGAGAGAATGGAGCAGTGGCAAACGGCCCTGAATCGAGTTATAGTGTGTTTGGTAATTTTGTTTATTGAGCATGAACATATTTTACCAAAAAAGGCACCTCATCCATTACGGATCAGGTGCCTCTTTTTATTTTTGGACTGTCAGAAATTTAACAGCCCCTTCTCATTTTTGTTCTGAGCCAAGGCTCGTTGATTTTTTACAGGTCAAAAATGTTCCAGAAAAAGTCATAAAAAAGACTTCATCCAAAATTGTAAGATGAAGTCCTTGTCTGATTCTTCTGAATCATCTATTTCTGAAAAATTCTAAAAATTATAGAATTTGATGGATGAATCTTGATATTTCTATTCTAAATATTAGTCTGAATTTTCATTCTAAAATTTAAACCTGTTTAGTTTTTAGAATCTTCTTCATGAAGATCGGCTTCAATGGCATTATGAAGAGCCGTTGAAAGAGATTCTTTTAACTGGATGGCTTCGATGACCGCTGCGCAAAGAGGAGCAATGGAAAGAACCACCATATTATCGTATTCTGCCTTATGTTCGTTCTGGTCAATCGTATTGGTTACGATGAATTCTTTTAACCGAGAGGATTTCAGACGTTCAATCGCAGGTCCGGAAAGAACCCCGTGAGCACAGGCGGCATATACGTCCTTGGCTCCCTTTTCATAAAGCATATTGATGCCACTGGTCAGAGTACCAGCAGTATCGACCATATCATCAATGATAACAGCTGTTTTGCCGCTGACATCTCCCAGAAGATTCATAGCTACTGCCACGTTTGGTTTTGGTCTTCTCTTGTCGATAATCGCTACAGGCGCGCCAAGCTGATCGGCAAGTTTGCGGGCCCGAACGGTTCCGCCATGGTCAGGAGACACGACAACAATATCTTCAGGATTGAGATCTTTTTTCTTCAGGAAGTAGTTTCCGATGATGCTTAACGTGCTGATATCATCCGCAGGCACGTCAAAGAATCCCTGAATCTGAGTGGCGTGAAGATCCATGGTAATTACGCGGTTTGCTCCAGCGGTTTCAAGCAGGCTGGCAACCAGTTTACTTGTAATTGGCTGACGAGGTTTTGCCTTTCGATCCTGTCTGGCATATCCAAAATAAGGAATGACGCAGTTGATTGATCTTGCGCTGGCCCGTTTGCAGGCGTCAATGGCAATCAGCAGTTCCATTAAATGCTTGTTGACTGGCTTATTGGTTGACTGAACAAAATAAACGTCTTTCCCGCGAACAGAAGCGCCTAATTCAACCAGGATTTCTCCATCCGCAAACTGAAGGCATTCGCATGGTGAAAGTGGAATATCTAATATACGACAGATCTCTTCTGCGAGATCGTGACTTGAAGACAGGGCAAATACAACGATATCTTCTCTAAGCTGTGCATGTCTGCTCATCTCTGAATTCATATTTTGTGTTCTGTTATTTGCCGGAAACGCGAATCGCATTGGGTCCGACAACCTCTCCTTCCTGAACATCTGCATTTTTTAAATAAGAACCTGGCAAAATTTCTGCATAATCACCTACGACTGTGCTGCCAAGTAATTCTGTATTGGGATGAATGATCACATCATGTCCAATCACGACATCCTTACCAATGACTGTGCGAGCCGGATCGACGATTTGTACGCCTTTTTTCATCCAATTTTGATTGATTCTGTCTTTAACCCATGAATAGGCGGCATAAAGTTCAATTGGATCATTGATTCCCTGCAGCTCGTCGGGGTCTTCAATTGGAATCGCCTTGACTTTTTTTCCTTTGCCTTTGAGAATTTCTACCAGATCAGTCAGATAGTATTCATTCTGAGCATTGGAACTGGTCAGCTCCTGAAGAGATTCGAAAAGATCCTCATTATTAAAGCAGTATACTCCTGCATTTATCTCATTCACTTTCTTTTCTTCCTCTGTGCAGTCCTTCGCTTCCCGGATGGCCAGAAATTCTCCATTTTCATCACGCAGAATCCGTCCATAGTGAGCGCCTTCATCAAAGACGCAGCTCATCAAAGTCAATGCGGATCCCTGCGCCTGATCAAACAAGAAGTTCAGAGTTTCCGGCTGGATACAGGGGCCGTCTCCATTGATTACCAGCGTATAACCCTTTTCATCTTTTAAAGACTGAGCCTGCATCACGGCATGGCCGGTGCCAAGCTGAGGTTCCTGAAGGGCAAATTCCCGGCCTGGGAATGCCTTTTCTACCTGTTCAGCCTGATAGCCATCAATAATCACCACCCGATTTACACCTGCCTGATCGATCGCTTCAAGCGTATAGGCAAGCATTGGACGGTCAATGATCGGATGCAGCAGTTTGCTCAACTCGGACTTCATTCTGGTTCCTTTTCCTGCAGCCAGAACAATAGCATTTTTATTCATCAAACACCTGCTTTCCGCGTCTATTCTATCACAGCAAAATCATACTCCAAACCTTCCATATCAGGATCGAATCTTTATGTGAACGATTGTGGCAATAGAAACAGGGACAGTTTCAGACTCTTTATGTAATGCCATTCAATTAGGAAATCTTAGATGATAGAATGATCCTGGAAGGATGATTCTATTGTTTTTGCGTTTGTAGGTAGATCGTAACCATTAAAGTAATAAATTGTTCAATTCAAATTTCATCTTCATTCTGTCAATATATAATCTTATACGTTTGTTTAATTCTCATATTTTGACATTTGACAAGCCCCCCTCATCCATAAAATAGGGTGATTAGATTGTTTATAACACATCTAAGAACGGCATTAGAATTTCTCTGTCTGGCTGAATTTACTTTGGATTGATTGTCATTTTTATTCTGGCGAAGATTCGAATTTCCTGGTTCAAGTGGAATTTTTTTAACGGATATTTCCGGGCCAATTCCCGCAGTGATTTCTTCCGGACTGCATTTATTCAGGGGCACAATGGCACCGTAAGAAACCAACTGAGAATTTCTCGATGAGCCAGGATTTTTTTTGCTTCCGTATCATACTTTGCGCGATTTTAAGCATTCACAATGGTCTGGGCAACCGGAGTCATTTGTTTTTTGTATATCATGATGATTGCCTGCGCTTTCGTATTTCTTATCCACCGTCAAATCATGTTTCGAAACAAATTCGTTTACGTTTTTTTAATATTTTTATTTATGTATGAAATATATAGAAAGACAGATGATTTATATGAAATGACTCAGAACAATGAATCGAAATGCTGCGATTAATCCTGGATAAACCTCTTTTCTCTTCAATCACTTAACCTGATCATGATGCTTTCTGCTTAAAGTCAATAACTTTCAGAAGATAAGACATCAAAATAGCCATAATTATCATTCATATAGTTTGAATTATAATCTTTGATTGTTTTTTAATTATTATTTGGATATCTTCAGATCTTGTAAATACTGACTAAAGCCATAAAGAAAAGTAAAAAAAGATCTTAATCCAGCATCGATAAAGATGTCTGGTTAAGATCTTCTGATTATTTAGAAGAAAAAGCAAAAAAGTATGAGATTTAAAACAAGCAGAAATCAATCTAAGGATTCAAGTTCTCTCTGATATTCAGCAAGCTGTGAGTTAAGAGCGTCAAGATCTGACTTAATAGGAGCATCAGAACCATTAATCTGATCATATTCATCTTTCTTCTGATCCATAGTCAGCTTGGCAGAATCCATAATTCCTTTAAAATAAGCTGCATCTGGATTCGGAGTATTCATTTCCTCAGTCAAGCGGTTCTGTTCATTTTTATTTTCGTTAATCTTATCCTGAACCGCCTGAATCTGACTTTTGAGATCATTAATCTCAGTCTGGTTATTTCCTGGATTATCTTCATCCTCGTTATCATCTTCATCATCACCAGGCGTGTTTTCCAGATTTGACAACTCACCTTGAAGATCACTCAGCTGAGTATTCAGTTCAGTCAGTGCAGAAGCCAGCTCATTAATCCGATCTGTATTATTTACCGGAACATTCGCATTGTTATAATTTTCAGTTGCTTTGTCATAGTCAGCTATAGCGTCCTGCCAGGCCTGATAAGCCGCATTGATTTTTCGAACTTGTTCGTTGTATTCTTCCTGCTTCTTAGCAATGCTTCCCTTAAGATCCTCAATTTTCTGTTTCAGTTCGCCTTTCTTTTCTGCGATCTGAGTCATATTTGAATTGGAATCCTGCTTCTTATCTGATTTGGCCAGTGCAAGCAGTTCATCGAAATTCTTTCCAGTCATGGACATGAGAACCTCGTTGATTTTTCTTTTCTGTTCATCATCGAGCTTATTAAACATTTTTTCGAAGTCAGCGATTTTCTTCTGATCTTCTTCTGAATACGTATCATATTTTTCAGCCCAATCCATCACCTGATCAAACAGACGTTTACGTTCTTCTATTTTTTCTGTATCTAAATTCGAAAAATAATTCGTGAAAAACTGAAACCCACCATATATCAGAAATGCTCCTAAAATCACTCCAAAAACCGTCACAGGAAGTTTCCAGGATACTTTTTTGGGCCCATAACCTCCGCCATCTGGCGAACCTAAATATCTTGAGCTGTAACGTTCTGGTTCAGCATCATAACTTCCCTGATCGGAACGAATGTATTCTCTTTTTAAAATTGGCTCATCCTGCTCCAGCAGATTTTGAATTTCATCCTCGTTCATATAAACCGTGGAATCATCCCCTTCATCTTCCAGGTTTATCACGCGAGTTCTTTCTATTCCTGCTTCAGATTCATTCACCGATTTTGCCTTTTTAAATACAATGGTTCCATCACCCGGATCAGCAGCCTGAGCCTGTCCACTGGATTGTTCATTTTGATTATTGCTGCTGCGTTGAAGAGAACTGGATACAACTCTGGTACTTCCACCAGCCTCCTCCGGATCCAATGATGAATGAGACTCCGATTCAACAGGAACGCCTTTCCAGGATGGAGAAAGCAGATCATTCATCCTTTCTTCGCGTTCTTTCTGTCTGGCTTCTGTGGAGAATTTCGACTGAAAATCGGCTGAAGTTTCTCTGGCACGTTCAATTCGTTTCTTTCTTTGTTTTGTTCTGGCAAAATCATTAATCTTCTTTTCCATCGTATCATCGTTATTGATGGAGTCCAGAAGTGAGTCCAGAACATCAAATTCATCTCTATCGTTCACAGAACCATCCCCCCTTTTTTCTGTATTCTAACAAATGTACCTCAGATTGTCAGAGTGCCAAAATTGATCATACAACCTGAAGAAGCAATGCAAAAGTAAATCTATTTTAGAAATTTCAATTTGGTCTGCTCCAAATTGCAATTCAATAAAATATCGTCTTCTGAAAGCAGTCTCTCTTTTTATCTGTTGTACTGATCAAGTTTTTATTCATTTTTTTGAGGAGCAAGTCTGAGCAGCCTTGATTCTAGAACAGGGTTATGATCAGATCCGGTTTGATGTCATCAAAGAACTGATCGACCAAATTCATCCTTAAGTCAAGATCCTGCCTGCTTATGTCTGGTTCGGTCAGAAAAACAGTTATTCTTTTCTTCTTTATCTTTTCAGTCTGTCTGTGTTTTCTGATTGCTTCTGTCTTTTTATTTAATCTTCCATGGTTTGCTTTCTGCTTTGGTTTTACCTTCTGAATATGACTGGCAGGTACGATTTGATTTCTTTCATCCATGATTAATAATGGAAAAACAAAACAGTTCTGTGATCTGAAGATCTCAGAGATTGGAGCATACCCTTTGCTCAGCCATTTTGAATCCATGATTTCAAGGGTATAGATAGCGCAATGTTTCAGCTCTTTGATCAGATTCTGTTCATGTTCAAGAAAACAGCGATTGAGCACTCGGTCATTCAAAAATGTGAACTGTTCAAACATGGATTGAAGATCTTCTGTCTTTTCAAACAGAGAAAGTGGTCCTGATTCTTCTTGATCTGACAAAGATAAATCCTGTCGAAAATAGAATTTATCAGAATGCTTCTTTCTTTTTGAAGATTTTCTTCTTTGAGTCCATCCCTTCTGTTTTAGTACCTGATGAATTTTTATCCGATCTGGCTTATTCTTCTTAAAAATTTTGTCCTGACATTCCTGACAGAGACTCTGATCTGCAAAGAAAATCCATCTGGCATCAAAACATTCTTCCATTTCTTTCTGACACCATAAGCATCGAGAATGCGAAACTTCAATTGTATTGATCTGCTTCTCAATCTGTTTTAATGACGGAAAATGTGCAGCTAAATAGAGATCCAATGGTTTGCAGAAAACTCTGACCATTTCAGAGACTTTATTTATTTTGTTATATATTTTGCTGGATGGATTCATCCAGTTCTGATTTTTCTGTTGTTTTATCCCATTTCTATTTTTATTCCGATCTTTATTCCGATTTTTATTACGACCTGTCCTCATCCGTTTTCGTTTGATTCTGGTTTGCCTTCGCTTTTTCATCAATCTTCATCCTCGTATAACTCAGCTTGTAAAGAGGCATTCATTCGTCTGAGAATAGATACACATTCCTTCATGGGTTGAGATTTGCTTTCGCAATAACAGATTCCTTCTCCATATGGATTATTAAAAGCCCGTCCGACTCTTCCAAAGATCTGTATTAATGAAGCGCAGGTAAACACAGAATGATCTGATCGATACACCAGAACCTGAACATCCGGAACTGTGATTCCCCGTTCAAGTAAAGTCGTTGTAACCAGAATTGGATATTCCTTCTTTCGAAAGCGATTCATGATCATATCCTTATCTTCAATCTGAGAATGAATCAATTCGCAGGGGCCAATCAGGGATAAAAAAAGTTTCAGCCATTTTCCATCAATCTTTCTGGGGACAAAAACAAGAATCTGCTTTTTTTCATGGATCAGTCTTTTGCACTCGACTGCAATCAGGAAAGACTGCATCCACTTTGAACATTTTTTAATCTTGGGAACACACAATGGTTTGCCATGCGGTCGTTGAAACAGTTCGCAAAGAACCATCTTTTTCTGTTCAATCGCATCCATAATCTCTGCATCTGGTGTAGCGGATAATAAAAGCCTTTCCCCTTTACAGGCGCGAAGGGTGATAGCCTGCAGAGTTTCATTACCGGCATAGGGAAATGCATCCACTTCATCCATGATCAGCAGATCAAAAGAATGCGGATAGCGATACAACTGATGCATTGTGCAGACAATCAGATCACTGTCATATAAATCCTCCTTATTTTCTGGATATCCCTCACAGACTGCACTCACTTTCAGATCCGGAAAATAAGCAGTCATTCGATCCGCAATCTCTAACACCACCTGTCTTCTTGAAATCGCAAAACAGACTGATTTTCCATTTTTTAAGTAGGTACTGATGCTTTCTAAGACGATTTCGGTTTTACCCGATCCAGCTGCTGCATAAATAAAACAATCTTTATGAGACAAGACCGCCTCTAAAGCCTGTCTGGAAATCTTCTTTTGAAATGGAGTTAGTTCAAATTTCAATTTAGGTTCATAAACCGATGCATTTTCCTGAATTGAAATAGAGTTCTTCTTTTCTCTTTGATCTTCTTGATCTGGTTTTAACCAGGAATCTTTGCTCACTGCAAATTTTTTTAAAATTGGAACTGGATCCTGATCGCCAAGATTCAATCGTCCAAATTGAATGCATCTTCGACAGTAAAGAATTCCCTGATCGTTTCCAAAGAGGGTTAAATCTTCATTCAGACATCTTAAACATTTTGTTTTCATACTTTCTTATCCACCGGAAATAAAAAAAGCTCCCAAATTTTCCTGTATTTGAGAGCTTTTTGTTAAAAATGGTAAATAAATTGTACAAAACGAAAAAAAACCAGCTGGAGAACAGCTGGTGAATAAGGTTGATCCCTTACTTGTTGTCGTCTTTACGGCCATATTTTCTGTTAAATTTCTCAATTCTTCCCTGAGCAGCCGCAAAACGCTGACGTCCAGTAAAGAAAGGATGGCAGTTGCTGCAGGTATCTACACGCAGAGTATCACCTTTGATGGTTGAACCGGATTCAAAAGTGTTACCGCAAGAAGAGCAAACAACTTTAACAGTATGGTAGTTTGGGTGAATTCCTTTTTTCACGTCGCGTACCTCCTTCCGCCTTAAACCCCTTGTGCGGGTTTAAAGTAAGTGCCAAAGCATTGTATCAGGATATTTGTCGAGAAGTAAAGAGATTCGAATTCTTTTTTCTATCTTTTTAAACCTGGTTCAAGCCTTTCAAAGAGTCGGGATTTCAATCTGCTTTTATATTCTTCTTTGTTTTATGTTTTATTCATTCAAGAGTATGCTTTTAGGTATGAATCAATCGCAAAAAATAATCGGACATCTTTCTACAATCAATCGGCATAAAGCAAAAGTTACTTCCCTGTGTTTTCGGTGCGGACTGATCAAACAGGGCCTTCTGCACGATCTTTCCAAGTATTCATGGGAAGAACTCAAAACCGGATTTAAATATTACCAGGGATATCGGTCACCCATCGATGCTCAAAAAGAAGCTGAAGGCTGTTCGACCTCCTGGCTTCATCATAAGGGTCGAAACAAGCACCACTGGGAATACTGGCTTGACCACAATAAAGACGGAATTTTTCCTGTAAAGATGCCCTTTAACTATGTTGCGGAAATGTTCTGTGATCGAACCGCTGCAAGCATGACGTATTTAAAGGACAAATACAATGATTCTTCTGCTCTTGAATACTACAGGAAGAATCAGGCAATCACCATGTTTCATCCGGATACTGAAAAGCAGTTAGTCTACCTGCTCGAATACCAGAGAGATCACGGACTGGATGCCACGTTAAAAAAAATCAAATCAATGCTTTCAGAATTTCGAAAAACCGGAACAGTCACTCTGGATTGATCCTTTATGGTTATGCTTCATTAAATACCGCCAATCAAAGCAAAAACAATAAACAGTTGGAAAAACACGAACAAGGCCAGAATCAATGCGGATTCTGACCTCGTTTTTTTATTCCGAATTCATTTGATTTATTTTCAGATTCTGGATTACTCGACTTCGCCACCGTCTTCGATCAGAGAAAGTTTTTCAAGAATTCGGGTAAGATCATTTTCATCTTCAAAATGAATCTGTATCGAATTTGGTTTGATTTTCACAGGAGTCTGAAAGAAATCTTCAAGCTGGCGATGAGCTTCCTGAACATAAATGTTATCCATTGGATCAGGCTGAGTAATTACTGGCGTTAATGGGTGCTTTTTCTTTTGAACGGCCTCACGGACTGCCTGTTCCATTTTACGAACAGACCATCCCTCTTCAATCGCCTGAGTAGCCAGCTTTCTCATCAAAGCCGGTTCTCCCGCTCCTAAAAGAGCCCGGACGTGTCCCATTGACAGTTTCTTTTCAACAACATATTGCTGAACATCTTCAGGAAGTCTCAATAGTCTTAAAAGATTGGTGACATGTTCTCTTGATTTACCAACCCGGCTTGAAACCTGCTCCTGTGTGTAATGATACGTCTTGATCAGCTGATCATAGGCTCTTGCTTCTTCAATCACATTCAGATTCTCACGCTGAATGTTCTCAAGCAAAGAGATTTCCATCATTTGCTGGTCATCAAAATCAACAACTATCGCTGGAATGTTGATCTGACCTGCTAGTTTGCTGGCCCGAAGTCTTCTTTCACCCGCGATCAAATCGTATCCGCGAACACTCTTGCGCACAAGAATGGGAGTAAATACTCCATGGGTTTTAATCGATGAAGCCAGATCCTCTAATGCACCTTCATCAAATATTTTTCTTGGCTGATAAGGGTTGGGACGAATATCAGCGACGGGGATTCGAATCTGTTCAGATACCCCGGTTTCAATCTGACCATTCTGGATGTCATCAAGCATTTGTGAGACATCCGTTCCAAAAATGGTTGAGAGTCCCTTGCCAAGTCTTGAACTTGAACTCATGCCCGTCTTTCCCTTTCATTAATATGTAAAATTTCTTTGGACAGCTCCATATAGGCTGCTGCTCCATTACTTCTTGGATCATATTCAAAAATGGATAAACCGCGGCTTGGTGCCTCAGACAGTTTGACATTTCTTGGAATCGAATTCTGATAAACCAGCTTGCCGAATGTCTGTCTTACTTCCTGAGAAACTTCAACAGACAGCCGGGTTCGAATATCGAACATCGTCATCAGGATCCCTTCAATGCTCAATGCCCGATTGCTTGTCTGCTGAACCAGACGAATGGTTAGCAACAACTGGGTGACTCCTTCCAAAGCGTAATATTCACACTGAACAGGAATCAGAACGCTGTCCGCAGCCGTCAGCGCATTGGTATTCAACAGCCCCAGACTTGGCGGACAATCAATAAAGATATAGTCGTAATCATCACGAATAGGTTCAATGGCCTTCTTTAACAAGTGCTCTTTGCCTGGACCCATCTTATCCATTTCAAGATCTGCACCAGCCAGAGAAATGGCCGCCGGAATAATGTCGATATCCGGACTCGTCTTATGAACGATCGCTTCACTGGCCGGCACGTTTTCTAAAATGACATTGTAAATGGTGTTGACGATTCCTGAATCCAGAGCATTGAGACCACTTGTCGCATTGCCCTGCGAATCAAAATCAATTAACAATACTTTCTTTCCATGACGGGCAAGACCCGATGCCAGGTTGATGGCAGTCGTGGTCTTTCCCACTCCGCCTTTCTGGTTGCTTACGGCAATCACACGGCTCATTGGACTTCCTCCATTGGCTTTTTCTTAATCATTCCATAGTTTCTTGGATATTTTGCGGGTGTTTTCGCATTCTTGGTAAAGAAGAAAACGATTCGCCCGGACTCATGTTCTAGTTCAAAAGCGTCGGTATGATCGAGACTTACTTTCAGTTCCCTTAAGGCAGGAGCAGCCTGAGTCAGTTCTTCCATACCATTTCGGCCTTTTAAGGCAATGAACGTTCCGCCTTTCTTCAATAATGGAACACAAAGCTCTAAAAGAATTGACAAACGTGCGACCGCTCTGGCGCTGACGGCATCAAATTCTTCCCGATGATCCCGGGCATAATCTTCTGCTCTGGCATTTTCAATCCTGACATTGTGAAGGTTCAGCTGTTTTTTTACTTCTTCGAGGAATTTGCAGCGCTTGCCCAAAGGTTCAACCAAAGTAAATGTTCGATCTGGGAAAAGGATCGCTAAAGGAATTCCTGGAAATCCTGCTCCACTGCCCACATCACAAAGCATTTTGAATTCAGCCTTGTCAAAAGGACGAATGGAGTCATAAAAGTGCTTTTCCCAGATTTCTGAATCTTCTGTAATTGCCGTCAGATTCATTTTTTCATTCCATTCTTTTAATAATCTTGCATACTCTTCAAACTGTTCGAGCTGCGTATCGGAGATTGGAATGGATAAAGCTTCAATTTCTTTTTTGAATTCCTGCTTGTTCATATTTTTCACCTGTTTTTTTGAGCATTGGATCGATTTGGGATCCAGTAAATTTCTGATTTTATCGATTGATCTGTTTCCTATCCAAATATTATAGCTTTATTTAATATTCCTCACGGATTCTATGTTTAAAATTCCAGCCGATTCCTGATTCATTCCTATTTGTCCTGCTTTTTCATGCATTCAGAGTCATTGATTTCATTTCACTGTTACTGCATCTTAAATGAGCTCTTTATGTTCCATATATGAATTTGCGGATCCATTTTCAGATCAAATCGTCTGCATATTTCTTTGGATTTATCAAATGAAATCAAGATCATCCAAAGAGAAGACTAAATCTGATTTTTATCTGATTTATCCATCTGTTCCTATGATATTCAGATTTTTCAAAATTGAAAGTGTAAAAAGCAAGTTTCTAATGAAATTTTTACGCAATCGCAATTGATTTATTGAATTTACAGGAACATTGAATAGTTTATGCTAATATTTTGATATGAAAAAATTGAGAACTTCGGCTGTGTGGACCATATTCGGATTTATTATCTGTCTTTTTCTTCTGTTATGGCTCTTTTTTACTTCACGGCCTTCGACAAGCACTTCGATTAATTCCACGATGCTAAAAAACTCAATCGAAAATGCGAGTGATCTGATTACAACGGAATACAACTATGCCAAAGTTGGAAAATTTGAAAATTCGCATGAAATAAACGGCTGGCAGATTCCGTTTACTCAAAAGAACTTTCTGCTGACTTATCAGGGTCAGGTCAAGCTTGGAATCAATGCCAGAGACCTGGAAATCACAGTTCGCAATAACAAGGTCATTGTGGACTGTCCGCCTATAGAAGTCATTTCAAATACGATTGAAGAAGAAAGCATTGAGATTTATGATGAATCGATGAACCTTCTGAATCCAATTTCCATTCAGGATTATCTTGATTTTGCAACAGTTCAAAAACAGACCATTCTTAAAGAACTTGATGAAAAGAATGTCATTGAAGAAGCAAAAGCTGAAACCCAAAGATCACTGACGCAGCTGCTTGAAATGATTCCGGAACTCAGAGAAAACTATACGATCGAAATCCATTTCTCTGATGATCAGCCAACCTTTGCATCTTCAATTCCACCTGAAGAAGTTGATGAAAATTCAGCCCATTCTTACCCGGATACAGATCAGACTGAGTCATCTTCTGACTTGCAGAATGATTCAGATCATCCGGATGATCAATCTGTTCAGGAAAACAATCAGGAAAATGCAGATCAATCTGAAGCAACGTAATAAACCAATGACCGAATTAGAAATATCCAAAAGAAGCGAATTGGACTGTAAGCTGGCCAATTCGTTTTTTTTTTGCATTTTAAATGGTTTTGATGGATTTACTAACCTAAAAAAAGGGGCTGTTAAATTTCGACTGATTTTTCATCAGCGAGATTTACAGCCCCTTTTTCTATGCTTTTTATCTGATCAATCCTGTTTTATGATGTGTTTTTCCGCTCAAGTCAATTTTTGAACGCACTGAAAAGAGCCAAAACTCAAAAAGACTGTTTATAATCTTTTTCAGATTTCGCTTTTCTGCTCCTTTAATTTTCC
>Ga0209694_1002832_pt1 | contig 12972 bp, 12 predicted proteins | sample GluameincwithD2O_FD_187499 | JGI IMG/M metagenome (GOLD analysis project Ga0209694, IMG submission 187499) | Mouse cecum microbial communities from Vienna, Austria - Glucosamine amended microcosms incubated with D2O (SPAdes) (version 2) | ecosystem: Host-associated > Mammals > Digestive system >...
AATGCTCGGACATGCCTTTTCCGATGTTACAAATAAGGTGTACCGGCACCGGGAATTAGAAGAACTACGAAACCAGATTGAAAAGATAAAAGTTTGTCGCTAACGTGTCACTAACGGTTTGTATTTATTCCAAATTTTACATATCTTTTTGTAACTGTTTAAATTGTGCGAAAGCCTTGGAATCACTGGGATTGAGCCGAATTGTGTGCTGTTTCCAAGGTTCCCTGAAAATGCGGATTTTTAAGTATTTTAAATTTTCTTTGCGAAAATATGCAGGTTTGCGACAAATCAAAGAAACCTAAAGTTTTTTGATTGATATTTTTTTTAGCTGTTCTATAATATAACTTCCCTATCCTTTCTCGAATATCTTCCCGACCAATAATACATTCATCTCCGCGCCAAGCAAGATACAATACATACAGAAATACATCCACAACATGATCAGCACGATTGTCGTAAGGCTTCCGTACATACTGGAGAACCCTTCGAATACATCCAGATAGATAGAGAATACCCAGGATACCACCATCCACCCGACAGCTGCAAACATCGCGCCCGGCAGCTGATCCCGGAATCTGCCCCTTCGGTTCGGAAGAAAACGATAGATCATCAGCGAGAACACTACCAAAACCGTCGGTGTGATAAATGTACGGCTCATGATCAACCAATCTGAAATTTTCTTAAGAAACGGAATATGACCTGCGATAAACAGATTCAAGGTATTACCAAAAACGGATAAAACAAGCAGCAATATGATCACTATGATAAACATAACCGTATAGATCGTCGCCCTTATACGGAGAAAAATATAATTACGGGTCTCTCTGCATCCATAGATACAATTGAGTCCGGATGTCATCGCCAATACGCCTTTTCCTGCCGACCATAACGCTACAATGATCGTAATCGGGATAATTCCCGTGGACTGATTATAGACCTGATTCACGATCGACGTGATCAGAGAATCCACCGATGCAGGAAATACCTGGATCACTGCCGTCATGACGTCTGCTTTCGTCACCGGCGTATATTGTACCATCGTAAGAAGGAGAAGAATGATCGGAATCATACACAACATGAAAAAATATGCCGTCTGAGCCGCATAGGCGCCCATATGATTCTCTGCAATATCCGCAGATACATTCTTGATCCTTCGATAAATATCTCTCACCTTTTTCATAGCAATCTCCCACTTGTTTGCATTATATTGTACCCGATTTCCTGCAATTTGTCTATAATCTACAGTATATGACAAAAGTATATTCATATTCATGATCATCATTCACATCTATGCTAGTACATCGAAAAAGCCGGGGATCAACCTTCCCCGGCTTCGATCGTTATATCCTGAAAAAAGAGTGTAAGGATATCCGTATAATTCTTTCCCTTCTTTGCCATCTCATTGGCTCCATTCTGACTCATGCCGATCCCGTGTCCAAATCCTCCGCCAGATAAGACGAACACATCCCCCTCTCTTTGAACCGTGAAAAAAGCGCTTGGAAGCAAGGCTCCGCTTGCCGCCGTCGTTCCGTCCTGCTTCACGATCTCATATCCGCTGCCGCCAAGCGCTCTTCTTATCTTGTTCTCTGTGTCAACTGTCACACTTCCTTTATCCCCTGCCGCGCAGATCTGAAGCGCGATCCCGCCTTCACCTGCCTTTGTGATCTCAATACTCTGCAGTGTCCCGATATCTGTCCCTGTATTTAATCCGATCAAATTCGACAATGTCCCCGCCGGAATCCTTGCCTCCCACCGATACCACGGAAGAGAAGCTTCATAATCGCCCTCTTCATCCTTAACTTCTACAGATCTCAAATACATGTTGCTCTCATCCGGCGCTGTTCCCCATGCTTCCAATCCTGCCGTCCTGCCGCAGGATGTAGAATAATAGTACGTAGTGACGATCTGTCCCTGGTAACGTACCACCTGACCTGCCGTCTCAGCAACCGCACGGTCCGTCATCTCCTGTGACTGGGAATTCCCATATACCTGATAATCTGTACTGTCATTCACATGTGCCTCATATTCGGGATATCCGTATCCCTGCATCTGCCGATAAGCGTAACTCCTTGCGCACACTGCCTGTGCCTTAAGCGCTTCCAATTCATAGGACGCCGGCATCTCACTTGGCACAACCTTACACAGATAAGTCTCTACCGGCACCTCATTGATAACCGCAATTCCTTCCGCAGTTGCCCGCAATTCCAATACTCCCGCATAGGAAGGAACACCATAAGCTCTCTGTATGCTGTGAAGGGCGACCTCCCCTCCGTCCCTTGCACAGATCCGTACAGCTCCGTTCTGAAACCGCGGATCGTCCGGCGCCAACGCAACAGCCTGCCCCGGCTCTGTCTCCTGGTCCTCCCCGGCGGATGTGATCACCAGCCCCTGCTCCGCCGATACTTCCACCCCTGGATGCACGACATTCGCATAACCGTTGGTCATGATCAACACCCGTATATTGGGATTGTTAACCGTGATCCCCTGCTCTTTTTGCTGTCCCTGATCTTCCCCTGTCTTTTTTTCTTCTTTCCTGCTCTGCCTCAATATTCCCTCATCCCGATATGTAAGCGCTGCCAACAACCCTCCGATCAACAGAAGACAAAGAAAGATCAACACCCCATATAGAACTGTATCGGGAACACTTTTCGGAAATAATTCATATCTGTTCTTTTTATTATATTTTTTCAATCAACCTGTAACCTCTTGTCCTACGCCCTTTTCTCAATGTATGCCCTAAGACAGAAAAATATTTCTGTCAATCTTATTTTCTTCTATGTTATTCCCCTTAAACTCCGAAACAGGCGTTACGATCCATACCAACGCCAGTTTCTACGATCAGGCATTTTTATTATATCATAAAATAGTACTTGACAAAAGCGAATATTTGTTCATATAATAATATTGATGAAAGACAGTCTGCGGCCAGGAGCACGATACAGATCAGGGCTTGTACTGGTTTCGACGGGGGTCTGGAAGTCGGAGAAGCCATCCGTAGCGGGACACTACGTTAAAAGTTCCAATTAAATATAAACGCAGACAATACAGAATTAGCGTACGCTGCTTAATTAAGCGGCAGTCGGCCTTAGGTAATCCGCTGCTTAAGTCACCGGCTTCAATGAGGCGGAGCACTTCGTTTCCAAAGCTTTGAGGGAATGGAAGAATTTATGAAGCTACTGAAACCGGAAGCCAGTCATTAGGCGGCCGGCAGAGGGAATGTTAAAATAATGACTGTGATGGGAGATGCTCTGGTGGATGGGCTTTCGGACGCGGGTTCAACTCCCGCCAGGTCCATTACTTACAATCAAGTCAAATACCCTGTTGCTCTGCAGCGGGGTATTTGACTTTCGCGACAGTCGCCGAATGTGCATGTAAACATGCCCACTTGGTCCGTTGTTCGCGGGAATAACCAATGTACAGGTCTTCCTATTCCCGGATCAAAACTCTGTAATTGGCGGGATCATCATAATCTTTGTGAATCCCGTCATCCTCATACAAGGTATACCTGGCGTTCTCAAAGCCTATGATTTCCATATGTTCTGTGTCAAGCTCCTCCATACACTGTGCGGCTTTGACCAACGGAATACATCTTCCTTTCCGGATAAATAACGGGACTTCATCAATTGCGATCTCAACATAATGGTGTCCTTTCGGCAGATATTCTTCCGAATATTCCCCGTCTTTCCTGAATTTGACGAACAGCATCTCCTCCGGCAGATAGACGTAGCGTCCTTTCGCGTTCTGTGTGTATACAGGTGCGATCATGATCTCGTCTCCTACCATCATCTGATCCTCTACTCCTCTTGCAAACGTATCATCAGGATACACAAAGGACAGCGGCCGGAAATACATATCATCATTCAGCGCAGCTTTCATATACTCACTGTAGAGATATGGAAGCAGACGGTATCTTGTCTCGACAATACCGCGGAAGTCCTCCGTATCGCCAAACTGGTAAGCCTCCTGCCGTCTGGTTCCCTCTGCAGAATGGTTCCGCATCAGCGGCGTGAATACTCCAAGCGCCATCCACCGAAGGACCAGATCTCTGGTAGCGTCGTCTCCGAAGCCTCCAAGATCTGCGCCGGTATACAGGAAACCGCACATATTCAGCGACGGCATCATCTTAAGATTCAAAAGGATATGTGACCACCATGACTTATTATCTCCCGTCCAGATCCCGCCATAACGGTGCATTCCGATATAAGACGACCTGGAAAACATCAGGAACCTCTTATCCGGATCAATTCTAGTGAATGCTTCTGCGGCTGCCCTGGTCATATTATATCCGTACAGATTGTGAACTCTGTCATGCCGGACCATCTTTCCGTCGATATTGTGGTAAAAACGTCTGTAATCTTCCGGATGATTTGCAATCTCCAATACCTGTCTTTGAAGCTCCCCGATAGGGAGGGTATCCGGATCCTCCTCTGCCAGTTTTCTGATCATAGCCTTCAATTCTTCCATACCTTCGCGAGAATAGAAGATTGCCGGTTCATTCATGTCATTCCAGAAACCTTCGATCCCCTGATCGATCAGAATACGATAGTGGTCACCAAACCATTTTCTTGCCTCTGCGTTAAGCACGTCAGGGAAATGCGTATCTCCCGGCCATACCGCCGCTATAAAATCACTGCCGTCTTCACGTTTACAGAAATATCCGTTCTCTACCCCTTCATCATAGACTGAATATCCCTGTTCCACTTTGACGCCTGCGTCAATGATCGGGATCAGGCGGATGCCCTGTTCCTTCATCTCACGGACAAATTCCGGAAAGTCTTTAAAATTCTCCTCATGCAAAGTAAAATCTTTAAAATCCTGCATATAATCAATATCCATATAGATCATATCCATCGGAATATGATTCTTACGGTATCCCTTGGCAACGCTGCGGTAGTCTTCTTTGGTCTTATACCCCCAGCGGCTCTGCCCGAATCCAAATGCGAATTTGGGAGGAATATAACTTCTCCCGATCATCTTCCGGAACTGTCTGACTATATCATATGCATTCTCCCCGGTGATCACATACAGATACAGGTCTGCATAGTCGCCGCTTACCTTCAGAAGTTCTTCCTCTGAATATCCGATATCGAAGACAAGCTTTGAAGGATAATCGAAGAACAGCCCGAAGTTCTCCCTGCCGGAAATGATAATAAAGTTATGAGCGGCATACAAAGATCTCTTCTCTTCCGTATGATTCGGTTCATCCGTACAATTGCTGATATAACAATAGTTTCTTTTATTCAGGCCACGGTTCGCCTCACCCAGTCCGTAGACGATATCTTCTGCTGCCATCCGATAAGAGAAGGTGAATCCTTCCTTTATCTCCATCTCTCCAAATTCCGGCAGCCCTTCCCTGACTTCCATCTCTTCTGCCGCTGCTTCCGTATGAAAAGGATCCCCATACGCATATTTACTGATCATAGACATCTACCTCTCTTTATATTTTAATCTCTTGTTTTATGAACCGCATACCGTACATAGCTTCTTGCTGATCGGCTGTCACGATACGGTATTCCGGCACAACTATAGATATATTATACCCCAAATCAGTTGAATCGTCTTCTATTATTCTGTATAATAAATAACGAAATATTGACTTAAGCACGGAGAAATCATTATGCAGGACTCTTCAAAAAATTCTAAAGTAGACAATACCTTAAAAGAATTGAATGCCCACGGGTCTTTCGAATTACCTATAGAGACCTACACCGATAACTGTGTCATCTTCCATTCTCTCTATAATCACTGGCATGACGAGATGGAGATCATCCACATTGAAGACGGCATGGGAATGGTTCGCCTGAACCGCGAGATCCTCCGGGTGAAAAGAGGCGATATTCTCATTGTGAATCCAGGCGTCCTTCATGGCATCAAGACAGATCTGAAGCATACTCTGTATTTTAAAAGCATCGTTTTTCACCTGGGATTCCTGCAGAGCGCTGCCGGCGATCTCTGCCAGGAGCAGGTAATCTCTCCGTTGATCGAGAACCGCGCAGAGTTTACCCACTGTATCTCCGCAGAAGACGACAACTATACGAATATCAGCCGGCTCTTCTATCAGATCCACGACTGCCACAGATTGAAAGAACCTTATTATTTTGTCAGGCTGAAATCTCTTCTCTATCATTTTTTCTATGAGATGCTTGTTGGGAATTATATTATTCCTGCCGACACGGAACAGAATAAGAACCTGCTGTCGATCAAGCGTGTCCTGGATTATATGAACCAACATTATCCCGAGACGATCTCCGCCAGAGAGCTTGCTTTGATGTCTAATTTCAGCGAGTATTATTTCATGAAGCTCTTTCGGCAGTATACAGGGAAAACACTGATCGGATACCTCAACGACCTGCGCCTTGAAAAAGCAAAAGCGCTCCTCATCCATACGGATAAACCGATCACAGAGATCGCCACGAAAGTCGGTTTCAATAATACCAGCTATTTTATCAAAAAATTTCAGCTGACCAATGGAGCCTCACCGGGTACGTTTCGCAAAAACCTGTCATAACAGGACAATTTTGTTGTATTTTTCTCTTTTTATGGCTGTTATATTAAGAGCATACAAACAGGAAGGGAGAAAAGACAATGAAAGAATTGAAAACTCTTATTCAGGACATGTTCCATAAAAGCTGCGACAAATGTACAAATGAAGAATTGTATCAGGCATTATTAATGTATACCAGACAGTTACTTGCTGACAAAGGCTGCCATGACGGTAAAAAGAAGATCTATTACATCTCTGCCGAATTTCTGATCGGAAAGCTCTTGTCTAACAACCTGATCAACCTTGGCGTCTATGACCAGGTTGACGAATTTCTAAAAGAAAACGGGCAATCTCTTGCCGAGATCGAGGAAACCGAACCGGAACCATCTCTTGGAAACGGCGGACTTGGACGGCTTGCCGCCTGTTTCCTGGATTCTATTGCCACATTAGGGCTTCCCGGCGAAGGGATCGGGCTGAATTATCACCTTGGTCTTTTCAAACAGGAATTCCATCATCATCTCCAACAGGAAACACCGAACCCCTGGCTTACCAAAGACAGCTGGCTTACTCCGACGGATGTATCCTATATGATACCTTTCCGCGGTTTTGCATTAAAATCCTCCTTATACAATATGGATGTAGCCGGATATCATAATAAATCCATCCGCCTTCATCTGTTTGACATCGACATCGCAGACGAATCCATCGTAAAGGACGGAATCTCATTCAATAAAAAGGACATACTCCACAATCTGACTCTGTTCCTGTATCCGGACGACAGTGATGATGCCGGAAGAAAGCTCCGTATCTACCAGCAGTATTTTATGGTCAGCAACGCCGCCCAGTATATACTGGACGAAGCCGTACAAAAAGGATGCAATCTGCATGATCTGGCAGATTACGCAGTGGTGCAGATCAACGACACACACCCAAGCATGATCATCCCGGAATTCATCCGGCTTCTTACAGAACGAGGGATCGAGTTTGAAGAGGCTTGTCAGATCGTGACCCGCGTATGTGCTTATACCAATCACACGATCCTTGCCGAAGCTCTCGAGAAATGGCCTATGGACTATCTGGAAGATGTCGTTCCGCATCTGGTTCCTGTCATCCGCCAGTTAGACGAACGGATGAAAAAGAAATATCCTCAGGAGTCCGTAGCGATCATTGACAGCAATAACCTGATTCATATGGCGCACATGGACATCCACTATGGATTCTCCATCAACGGAGTGGCGGCGCTTCACACCGATATCTTAAAAACCAGTGAATTAAAGGACTTTTATGAGATCTATCCGGAAAAATTTAACAATAAGACTAACGGAATCACATTCCGCCGCTGGCTGCTCCACTGCAACCATGAACTGACCGCTTATATCGCCTCACTGATCGGCGATTCGTTCAAAAATGATGGATTTGCCCTGGAAAAATTATTAGAGTACAAAGATGATCCAAAGGTATTAAAACAACTTCTTGCGATCAAGACAGACGCTAAGAAGATCTGCAAAGATTTCATCCTTAAGAATACCGGAGTAGAGATCGACGAAAACAGCATCTACGATATCCAGATCAAACGTCTGCATGAATACAAGCGTCAGCAGCTGAATGCCCTGTATATCATCCGGAAATACCTGGAGATCAAAGAAGGGCATAAGCCGTCGAAGCCTGTAACCTTTATTTTCGGCGCGAAAGCGGCTCCTGCTTATATCATTGCAAAGGATATCATCCATCTGCTTCTCTGCCTCCAGGAACTCATCAAGAATGACCCGGACGCAGCGCCTTACATGAAGCTTATCATGGTAGAGAATTATAACGTATCCGCAGCAGAAAAACTGATTCCTGCATGTGACATCTCCGAACAGATCTCCCTGGCTTCCAAAGAAGCCAGCGGTACGGGCAACATGAAGTTCATGCTGAACGGAGCAGTGACCCTTGGTACAATGGACGGCGCCAATGTTGAGATCTGCGACCTGGTGGGTGATGATAACATCTATATCTTCGGTAAGTCAAGCCAGGAAGTCATCGAGCATTACGAAAAAGGCGATTACAATTCTAAAGCAATTTATGAAGACGATGAAGTAATCCACCAGTGCGTTGATTTTATCGTGAGCGATGAACTGTTATCCATCGGACAGAAAGAGAATCTGCAAAGGCTTCACAACGAACTTGTCAACAAAGACTGGTTCATGACCCTGTTAGACTTCAACGATTATACGAAGGTCAAAGACCAGGCTCTTGCTGACTATGAAGACCGTGAGGCATGGGCGAAAAAGATGTTGGTGAACATCGCGAAGGCAGGCTTCTTCTCCTCTGACCGGACGATCGAACAATACAACGAAGACATCTGGCATCTCAGATAAAAAATGCCAAATTGTATGTCATTAAGAAAAGACTATCAACAGCTGTTGGTAGTCTTTTTGATCGTGATATAAAATAAAACTGTCCAGTCTGGCACGGAACACTGCCTTTCCTTTATTTTACCAGAACTATTTTTCCTTTTGACATTGACTTTTTCCTTTTCAACGCATATAATAATATTAACTCATCTAACACGTTTAGAAGGAGAATCCGGTTTTTGCATTGCGATTACCGGTTTTTTATTTTGCTTCTTTTTCAATCTCTTTTATGTAATTCTGATGTTCCTAAAATACAATTTTCTGAACAAAATGCTGATGAAATATCATTTGTACATGGTTTTATATCCAGGAGAAAAAACACCCGATCGAAGCCGAATGCCAGTTTCGCCGTTATTCTGTTATTAATGATCTCGGCGTAAAAACTATTTTCATTTTATTAGCACTCATCTATTGACATTGCTAACAATATGTGTTATATAATATATATATCAACTAAAACAATAAATAATTTTCACCTCTCATGGGACATACTACTCATGAGAAGATTTTCAAGGAGGAATGATCTATGTTATTAGCAAACAGAGGTTTTAATAATTTATTCGATGATATGTTTAACGATCCGTTCTTTTCCCGCTCCTATGAGCATACATCCGCACAGATCATGAAGACGGATATTCACGAAAAAGACGGGAATTATCTGGTAGAAATGGAACTTCCTGGTTATACGAAGGAAGACATTAAAGCAGATCTGAAGAATGGTTATCTTACCATCTCCGCTCACAAGAATGTAACAAAGGAAGAGAAAGACGCCAAGGGTAACTGTATCCACAAAGAACGTTATACCGGCACCTGTAACAGAAGCTTCTATGTAGGAGACGCACTGACCCAGGATGATATCAAAGCAGCTTTTAAAGACGGAGTTCTTCATCTGTCATTCCCAAAGGAGATCCAGAAGCAGGAAGAACAGCCAAGATTGATCACCATAGAATAATTCATGACGGATAACGATCGAGTAGGAGGCGGTGACTAACCGCCGTCCTCTCACAGCACCGGACATACGGTTCTCGTATCCGGCGCTTTCAATAGTTGACGTGCACGGACTGATAAGCTGTGGCTAAATCATAAAAGCCGCTGTTTATCAGTCTTTCTTTTGTCATTGCCATATTTACGGTAATAGTATGTGTTGTGAACCAATTTCCCCTGCGGCTGTTTCCTGCCTGCCTTGCCAAGTCCTCCGGCACCCCCCATCTTGATTAGATTGCGCACTTTTGTCCTTGATTTCTTCCATTGTTTCCATATACACATACGGATTCTGTGGTAGAGCCATCCATTGATGTCATCTATATTGTTCTTCATGCTCGCGATTCCATAGTAGTTCAGCCACCCTCTCACATACACCATCTGCACACTGCCCCGGTGCAGAAAATAGTCCCGAAGGACCAGAAGGATGAACCTTAGGGAATAAGAGGAATACGGCACAATGGAAGTGGAAAGCAGGGCATGGGTACAGCCACAGGAGCTGCATTGGTAACGCTGTACAGTTACTTCGTACGTGGCAGGAGTCCCGCCCACCCATTCCACCAGGTAATGCGTATAGGTGGCAAAGGGGAACAGACAGGCTTTTGCATGACATACAGGACAGATACCATCTGTATGATTCAGGCTTTCTGTCTCCCGAGCCAACCACTGTCTACCGGAACGTGCTGTTTTATACTACACGCTGTAAGAGTTATTGCTTCAATGTGGAGATTTTAATTTGCGGCGACTATGCAGTCGCCGTTCCTTTTAAAATGCCGTCTAACATCAAGGGTGCGTAAGCATTGATTTTACCCTTTACTATCTGGGGATTGCTGGTACTTCCCAAACCGCCAGAATAAGAAATCACAATCAAAAAACTTATCAAAAATAGAAAGAAACGAGGTAAAAATAACCGCAGGGTCTTAGCCAAACGAAGCTATAACCTTTATTCTGACGTACAGAAAGGCGAAAATGTTGTCGTGGAAATTCCCGTGCAGGCTGGCGAAAAGAAGTTCAAGAATGAGCAGAAAGTAAAACTTGTCAATCCGAAGTTATATGGCAGAGGTTACGCAATCGGGGATATGGGACATACCGATTATGTGTTAGTTGCTGATGATATTGTAGCAGTTGAAGAAAAGTAAAAGAATGAAGAATTTATGAGATTATCAAACGGATTTGTTATTAACAAAGAGAAAACATTTGGAGAATTAAAATTTACAGCGGTGCGTAACGTGTTCTTGCAGAATGAGGACGGGACACCGAGTACACAGCTTAAAAAGCGTATCTATGATTTGAAGTGCAGTTTACATGGTGGAATTATCCCCGTGTCTGTACCGCCAGAAGTACCGTTAAGGGAATTTCCGTACAATACAGTTGTGGAGCTTGTCAATCCAGTAGCCGATACGGTATCAAGAAAGACCTATGCGGGAGCAGATGTGGACTGGTATGTAAAGGCGGAGGATATTGTATTGAAGAATAAAGGCAACCAGAACGCAGGCAATCCACAGAACCATGCACCTCAGGAACAGCCAAAAATAGGCTTGCTGAATAGATTTTCATTGTAGCGGATATATGGAACTGTTATAATATGGATATGAAGAAACGGATAAATTAGAAGCTGGAGGAAAATATCTTATGTCTGGAAAAGAACTTTGGGAAGCGTTTGTTATGAAAAATAATCTTGTTGAATGCCACTATAATGAATGGTCTTTTGGGGTGGAAGCAGATTTGTTGGCTCACTTAGTTGTGACTGGTAAGAAAACTTCTACTTCTTCAGCTTATCCTCTGTACGAATTGGAAAACGAACCTCTACCCACAGTGGGAAAATATAGTGTTATTTTGGATTCTAATAACAACGCCGTTTGTATTATTCAAACTAAAAAAGTGACTATTGTTCCATTTCATGAGGTATCAGTAGAACATGCTTACAAAGAAGGTGAGGGTAATAAAACTTTAGATTTTTGGAGAGAAGCTCATGAAAAATTCTTTGCGGAGTGTTTGAATCAGGTTGGATTGAAATTTACTACTGACATGAAAGTCGTATGTGAAGAATTTTCAGTTGTATATAAATAGTATTTAACTTTTAGTATGAAGGAGGATTAAAATGGAATTTAGAGAAATTGATAAATCCAACTATTGGGATTGTATAGAATTGACTATTGATGATAACCAAGAGGGATTTGTTGCAGATAGTAAACAGTCAAAAAAGCTTGACCACTACAGAAAGGGCCTGTTGCGAGCTGCATCTCGCAACAGACCCTTTCTTTACTTAAAAAACCGAAGCTTCCCAATGAGCGGAAGCTCTTTTCGATCACCTCTGCATGCGCTCACAATTCCCATGATACACAATACGAAGATCCCAAGATCAAGGATATCAAGCGTCCATGAGAATAATCCTCCGTTGAAATGTATCATAGAATAGAGTCCCCATACCGATTCTCCGTCCAGCAGATCCACCAGCACAGACAATATCGTAAGCACGATCCCCTGATTCATGTGATGCTTCACATACTCAGACCTCCTATCTCCTGCAAGAAGCGGTATGAGCACCAGAATTCCTATGTAAGACAGTACGCCCATTGCCTTATTCCGGCGCACCTCATCCTGCCCAAAATACTCTGACGAGCCATATGACGTGCCATAATACTGAGGCTGATAACTGCCTGGCATAACCGGTATCTGTGCCCCGCACTGCGGACATATCATGATTCCGTCTTCTACTTTTGCACCACATTTTACACAATAACCCATTTCCCTCTTCCTTTCTGATCATCTAACCTCTAAGTCACCAACCACCAGTTCAACTGGTGGTTTGATTTTAGCCCTCCAAAGGGCTATGTTACTGCTCGCCCCACAGGGCGATGTCGCAAGCACTTTTACTGGTCCGCTATAAAGCGGTACTACTAGAATCTTCTTTTCTTGATTCTTCTGCTTGCTCTTTTATATACTTCTGTACAGCTTCATCAGTTATATTACCAATTGTTTCTACATAGGCCGACAAAAAAATTAGACCGACAAATTACTGGAAAAGCTTTATTATACTTGTATGTTCAAATTAATTTATCGGTCTAAAATCTCACTAAGATTGCCCTTCAACCCTCTTTCTTTCATCTG
>Ga0209694_1002834_pt1 | contig 12960 bp, 17 predicted proteins | sample GluameincwithD2O_FD_187499 | JGI IMG/M metagenome (GOLD analysis project Ga0209694, IMG submission 187499) | Mouse cecum microbial communities from Vienna, Austria - Glucosamine amended microcosms incubated with D2O (SPAdes) (version 2) | ecosystem: Host-associated > Mammals > Digestive system >...
GATATAAAGCGTTTACCCCCCCCCTGTTATAATGTTGAATGACAATCACTTGGGTGCACTAATCCACTTTAGACATGAGGTTATAACAACCTTAGCTGAAAAAGGATTTTCGATAAAACTCATTGCTCCCGTCAATGAAGATGGCAAATTACCGGACTTGCCTTCTGGAGTAGAGTACATTCCTATAAGTATGAATCGAACATCAAAGGGCATCATTGGAGTTTTGCGATATACTATTAATTTAATAAGGATATTCAGAAAAGAAAAGCCTGATATTGTTATCAATTACACAATAAAGCCGATAATATTTGGAGGAATTGCTTGCAAAATAACCAAAGTTCCTTCAATTGCATTTTTTGCAGGTGTCAGCAAATCGCTTTCTGAACTTGCATCAAAAAACAATACACTTTCTAAGATTATTTTGAATTGTATTAGAAAAATATTAAAATACAATTCAAAAGCAATTTTCTTGAACGAATCGGATATTTCGTTTATGAAATCTAATAAATTGCTTGAATACGATAAAATTGAAATCTTTGATGGCGGAGAAGGTGTGGATATTGATAGATATGCTCCTTGTAAGGAACTTGTAGAGCATAGTTATTTTAAAGTAGTCATGGTTTCAAGAGTATTAAAAACGAAAGGATTCCATGAGTTTGTACAGGCAGCAAAATTTAGTAAAGATGCAGGTTTAGATATACAATATTTTCTTGCGGGTGGTATAGACGAAATTCACCCGGATCGCATAAGCAGACAGGAAATTGAGCAAGCTCAAAAAAATGAATATTTCCACTACATGGGACATCTCAAAAACCTTCCTGAATTCCTTAAAGATGCTGATTGTGTTGTACTTCCTTCTTATTACAATGAAGGAATGAACAGAAGTCTTATGGAGGCATTAAGCATGGGAATTCCGATTGTAACAACTGACAATCGAGGATGCAAAGAGTTAGTTTTGGACGGTAAGACTGGATTCATTATCCCAAGTCGTAATGCCGAGGCATTGTTTGATGCTATCCTTAAACTTTATCATCTTGATAAAGAAAACATGAACCGTATGAGGGAAAATAGTCGAAAATACGCGATTAAAAGATTTGATGTCAAAAATGTAATTCAATCCTATATACAAATATTAGATAATGTCTTGAATTATAATAAAATGTACGCCAAATGAAAGTTGCAATTATAGGCACTGTCGGGGTACCGGCTAATTATGGCGGATTTGAGACCCTTGTAGAGCAGCTTGTCCGTCACAACCAATCAGAAGATTTGCAATACGCTGTTTATTGCAGCAGAAAATCTTATAATAATGAACGATGGGTATATCATGGCGCTAAGACAGAATATGTGGGACTTAACGCCAATGGAATACAAAGCATCCCATACGATATTGTTTCTTTAATTAAGGCTGCACGCCAAAGCGATGTCGTGCTAATTTTGGGAGTATCAGGATGCGCGTTTCTGCCAATATTCCGACTTTTCTCCCAAAAACGTTTAATCATAAACATAGACGGTCTTGAACATCGGCGTGATAAATGGAACAAATGGGCTCGAAAATTCTTGAAATTTTCCGAAAAGCAGGCAGTGCGTTACGGTAATGTAATTGTTACCGACAATAAAGGCATCACTGATTATGTCCTCTCCGAATACGGAAAACCATCAGAACTAATAGCCTACGGAGGCGACCACGTATTACAGGACATTTCGGCCGACGAATCGGATGCAGCATTACAAAAATATGGACTAACAGCCAATAAATACTCTTTAGCAATATGCCGTATTGAACCTGAAAACAATGTACACACAATATTGGAAGCATTCAGTCAAACACCTGATCAACAAATTGTATTCATCGGGAACTGGAACAAAAGTGCATACGGCAATGACATGCAGGAAAAATATTCAAAATTTGATAACATAAAGATATTACCTGCCATTTATGATCTTCGTATCCTGAATGTACTCCGTAGCAATTGCAAATATTATCTTCACGGACATAGTGCCGGAGGTACTAATCCGTCGTTAGTTGAAGCCATGTTTTTTGCAAAACCAATAATAGCTTTTGACTGCATATACAATCGCGAATCAACAGAAAATAAGGCGTGCTATTTTAACTCATCAAAAATATTGATTGATATCCTCAATGATTCATCACTTGATTTTGAAAATAACGCAAAATCAATGGAAGCAATAGCTAATCGACGCTATAGATGGGACATTATAGCTAAGCAATACGAATCTCTATATTAAATATAGTTACGGCTATTTTTATGTATATTTATGAGCGTTACTTAATGTAGCCTCTATAGTCAAGTATTTTAATAAATGGGGATGGATTTTTGACCGTAAGCGCATTGAGAAGAATCGCAGCTGCATCGAGCAACTTAAGCGAATACATCGAGAATGACTTGTGGTTGTGTGAAATTGGGGTGGGGAGGTGTTTGTTATCTAAGGAAATAGCGTTATATTTGCAGAAAATTCATTTTGAATCAAGCGGGATTGGGTGTCGCTTAGGCTCATCTCGTTGCATTTAATCGTTCTTTAAGAAATGAAAGGAATAGTTTTGGCAGGAGGATCGGGCACTCGTTTGTATCCGATTACCAAAGGGGTTAGCAAACAGTTGCTCCCGATTTATGACAAGCCGATGGTGTATTATCCTATTTCGGCATTGATGCTTGCCGGAATTCGTGATATTCTGGTGATTTCAACTCCGCAGGATTTGCCTGGATTCAAGCGTTTGCTGGGCGATGGCAGTGACTATGGTGTGAATCTTAGCTATGCCGAGCAGCCGAGTCCCGACGGATTGGCTCAGGCGTTTATCATCGGTCGTGAGTTCATCGGCGACGATGCTGCTTGTCTTGTGTTGGGTGACAATATATTCCATGGCGCAGGATTTTCCGGTATATTGAAGGAGGCTGTGCGCACGGCCGAGAGCGAAGGTAAGGCTACAGTGTTTGGATATTGGGTTGACGATCCCGAGCGTTACGGTGTCGCCGAGTTTGATCACAATGGTAACTGCCTGTCGATAGAGGAGAAGCCTGAACATCCTAAGTCTAATTATGCCGTTGTTGGATTGTATTTCTACCCCAATAAGGTGGTTGATGTTGCTGCGGCGATCAAACCGTCGGCACGTGGAGAATTGGAAATCACTACTGTTAATCAGGAATTTCTTAAGGATGGTGAGTTGAAGGTGCAGACTTTGCCCCGAGGCTTTGCATGGCTTGACACCGGTACTCACGATTCGCTTGCCGAGGCTTCAATCTATGTCGAGGTGCTTGAGAAGCGCCAGGGACTCAAGATTGCCTGTCTTGAAGGTATCGCTTATCGACAGGGCTGGATTTCACGTGATAAAATGGTTGAGCTTGCGCGCCCGATGCTGAAGAATCAATATGGTCAATATCTTCTGAAGGTAGTAGAGGAGGTTGAGCGCACCGGATGTAAAAATTTGGATTGATAACTTTGGGTTATTGTTTTTCAATTTCTGCAAATTATAACGATGGAGGTAATAAAGACCGATATAGAGGGCGTGGTGATAATTGAGCCGCGCTTGTTTAATGATTCTCGAGGATACTTTTTTGAGAGCTACTCAAAGCGCGAATTTGACGAGAAGGTGCGTCCTGTGGATTTTGTCCAGGACAATGAGTCATGCTCGACACGTGGCGTTATGAGAGGATTGCATTTCCAGCGTCCGCCATACACTCAGTCCAAGCTTGTGCGTTGTGTCAAGGGACGGGTGCTTGATGTGGCCGTTGACATACGCAAGGGTTCGCCTACCTATGGTCGTCATGTAGCAGTTGAGCTAAGTGAGGAAAATCATAGGCAGTTTTTTGTTCCGCGAGGTTTCGCCCATGGTTTTGCCGTGTTGAGCGAAACTGCCGTGTTCCAATACAAGTGTGACAATTATTATGCCCCTCAGGCCGATGGTGGCATATCTATTGCCGATGATTCGCTCGGTATTGATTGGCGTATCGACCCTGCATGTGCCATTCTGAGCGAGAAGGACACGAAGCATCCTTTGCTTGCCGACTTTGATTCGCCGTTTGATTACAATGTCGACCAATATAAGCAATAGTAAATTTTTTCGGCTTATTTGACTAATTGGTAAAAACAATAAATACAATAAAGATAATGAAACGAAATATACTCATAACCGGCGGCGCCGGATTCATAGGTTCACATGTTGTGCGACTTTTTGTCAACAAATATCCCGATTATCACATCGTAAACCTTGACAAACTCACCTATGCCGGCAACCTCGCCAATCTCAAGGATATAGAGGATCGCCCCAACTATACATTTGTCAAGGCCGATATCGCTGATCTTGACGAGATGCGTCGCATAATCGTAGAACATAAAATCGACGGCATTATACATCTTGCCGCCGAGAGTCATGTCGACCGCTCAATCAAGGATCCGTTCACATTTGCCCGCACAAATGTGATGGGAACACTCGCTTTGCTTCAGGCGGCCAAGGAATATTGGGAGTCGTTGCCCGAGAAATATGACGGGAAATTGTTCTATCACATTTCGACCGATGAAGTTTACGGAGCACTTGAACTCACCGACCCCGAAGGAATTGAGTCGCCGTTCACCACTACGGCTTCATCGACCGAACATCATCACGCCTACGGTTCTGAATTTTTCCTTGAAACAACCAAATACAATCCTCACAGTCCCTACAGTGCTTCAAAAGCGTCGAGCGACCACTTTGTACGCGCCTACCACGACACCTACGGTATGCCTACAATTGTAACCAATTGCTCCAACAACTACGGTCCTTACCAGTTCCCCGAAAAGCTGATACCGTTGTTTATAAACAATATACGCCACGGCAAGCCGCTGCCTGTCTACGGCAAGGGTGAAAATGTGCGTGACTGGCTCTTTGTAGAGGACCATGCCCGCGCCATCGATTTGATATTCCATAAGGGAAAGGTTGCCGACACTTATAACATCGGAGGATTCAATGAGTGGAAAAACATTGACCTTATACGTGTGATCATACGCACTGTCGATCGTCTGCTCGGTAACCCCGAAGGTCACAGTGAGCATCTTATAACTTATGTCACTGATCGACTTGGCCACGACATGCGCTATGCCATCGATTCGCGCAAGCTTCAGCGTGAGCTCGGTTGGGAGCCGTCGCTTCAGTTTGAGGAAGGCATCGAAAAGACCGTCCGCTGGTATCTTGACAATCAGCCCTGGATGGACCACATAACCTCGGGTGACTATCAGCGCTACTACGAGGACATGTATGCCAACCGCTAATCAACGTTCCTACATCACATATACGGCTACGGCGCATCGGAATTCCGGTGCGCCGTAATCGTATAATATAGCTTGTTAAGCCTTTATTATTTTCCGATTACGAATCTGATATTCCTCTTTTGACAATATTTTGGCAGTTCCGTAGAACAACCCTTCAATCAACCCATATCCATTTTTACGGTACGGCACTCCATTCCAATAATTTGAAATGCATTCCGGTAATGTTTTGTTGTGAGTAGACACGATATCATCAGGCATTAACAATTCGGCTACGCCTTCAAACCATTCTGTGTCCAGCCAAATAAGTTTGCCTTTTTCTAACAGGATTTTGTATAGCACAAAATCGCAGTCATCCCTATATTTATAATGAATCCACGCTTCTATGTCTTCAAGATTCCGAGCAACAAATAGACAATCTTTTCGTGAAGGATATTCAGGAAATTCATTGAGCCGTGCTTGCTCAAGTAGATTCTCTGCTTCTTGTTTATAGGATGGCGCCGATGAAAAATCTCTTTCCGAGATGGGGAATTCAGGTGTTTCATTTACCTCGTATTGCCGTTTCGGAATTCTTACGACATGATACACTATTACTCCGCTTACATCGTTCAATACACCCATATTTAATTCAGATTTATTATTGCAGTCGGCTTGTGACATTGTGATTAGGTTTATTATTCAGATACAAATATATAAATTTTTATTGTTCAACAATGTCCGTTGCAAAAAATTGCCTTTTAATTGAAGTATTACTCGGGAGATATTTATGATTTTATTTCATAAACTTGGGTCGGTTTAATTTGTTATCCAATATGAAGGGAATAAATATGTTTATTCCGTTAAATTAAACGTTTAAAATTGTGTACTAAATACAACATAAGTGAATAAAACAGACATAACATTCGGACGAAATGTTCACAAATGCCGATTGGTAATGAGCATTTCTCAGGAGGAGCTTGCATTTTGCGCAGGTCATCATCAAACTTATATAGGAATGGTTGAACGTGGCGAATGTTCAATCTCGCTTTTAAATGCAAAGAAAATTGCAGATGCGCTGAATGTAAAATTAGATTATTTAATTGGGACTGATGATTAAAAGAGAATACTAAATGCAAATACATCCTACCGGCTTGCACGTATGTCAATGTTGTGGAGAGGCACGGGTATTTACTAATGTTATCCACAATTTCTAACAAAGCGTATGACAATACAATAAGCATTATCAAGCTGAGTTTTTTCACCGTAAAAAATGAAGGCATTGCCGATAATGATGTTGTCGCAAGCTCCCAAATACATAATCGTTTATCGGTCAGCTTCATAATTATCAAGATAGGCCGTTAGTCGTGTAAATGAAGATTTCATTTCTACTGTAAAATTTTCCCGTTTCACAATTTGCTGATACATTCGTTTAACATCCTCGTAATCGCTATTACGAGATAATTTGGCTGAAATCAGTCCAACCATGCAATGAGTATCAAGTCCGGAACAATAAGGACAATAGCGTTCTATAGGTCTTGTATTATATAAGGCATCCAAAGCAGCGATACTATTGTATTGTGACATAAAATCCACTGCAGTAGGTAACATTGGTAATAACTCATTGTTAAGGTTGAGCCAGTTGCAGTCAAAATCATCGTCAGCAAGCACTAATCTATCCGTATTTTTCACTTGCATTTGCCAACGCAAGTCCGGATTAAAGCCATTAGATTTTATTGCCTGAAGCAATCTCAGATTTATAAATGCTGAATGATTCAAATGGAAACCACAGGCATTGCAGATGGCTGTTATATCACTAAAATCCACACTGACATAAGGAAAGAGATGTACCTCAAATCCCCAGGCATTTGTAGTGAACCATATTTCTTCACTTCTGTTGCCAATTCTCCTGCTTAATGCAAATCTACTTTTGACAATCTTAAATCCATTGGATGTTGCAAAAGGCTCCAATTCCGAAAATATGCGATTTTTAATGTCTTGTATTTTCATAGCCAGTTATTTTTAAGTACGCGACGTGAATAGAATGGTGCGTAAATGAAGAATAGGCATACATTCAGCAATATATAGCCGGGAGTGTCATGCCTTACGGCAATTGAAATGTTCTTTTGTATAAAGGCGATTACCGCAATTATCAATCCGAGATAAAATATCTCGCCAATTTGTGACTCAATCAGCGGGGTATAGAACACTGCCGCGAATGTGTATAGCAGCCAAAATATCTGCACATTGCGAAGGAATAGATATACATTGCGCTTTGAAAATGCCGTTGATGTCTGTTTGCTATCTGTTTTACCACTCAAGAAATATAAGCTCAGGAAGGGATTGATAAAGAAGTTCCCGCATAAAATCAATGACAGATACCTGCCGCCATATTGTTCCCGACTAATACGAATGTTGGCAAATAACAATCCCATCGCCGATGTCATGAGCAGGAGTTGTGCAACTTTAGCCACATCGGAATGTAGCCACAATTCACGATCAAGCCAACCGCCACTAATTCCGACAATCAAGATAACGGCGTAAATCAACAACAAGAAATTGCCGACAATGGCAGATATGTACAATAAATTCTTCATTCAAAGCCTATTGTTAATGCTTTAACGGTATAATTCTAGCTCCAAATATATATTACCCACATCAGTCCAATACCAATGAGAAGGCAGACAAGTAATGCGATTCCGATATCTTTATGTCTATTTCTAAACGCATAAACCACGTTTGCCAACTGCGCCATTATCAGTAAGACATTCGCGACCAACAAACACCTGTTGACAACTGCTGTTTCTCCTACAAAAAGAACTGCAAAAGAAGCCACGAATGTAATTGCAAATAATATGACAATCGGCCATTTTGCTTTGTATATCAGTTTCATCGCTTGCCTCCTTTCTCTTGATTCCTGATTGACTTTTTCGGAGCAGGTCTGACAGCATCATTCGGCATCATATTTTCAAGCATATCCCTGACAGACTGCTGAACCATGATTTTTAGGTATACCGATTCTTGACGGTTATGGTCGATGGTTTTCAGATACAACGTATTATTGTCATGCCAGAAGATAGTGCGAAGCCCGGACTCTTCTGCCTGACAGTATAGTGGTTCACCATTATATTGAGTGCTCTTATATGACTCAAATTCATAAAAAAGCATTCCTTCTCGGCGAAAAAATCTCAAATCTAACGGCCAATCGCAATCATAGCCAATCTGCGATACATACATCCCGTTGGCGTTTATAACTGTTGGACAGGCCGCACTACATATATACTTTCCACTCTCGGAGTCAAACCACCATATAGAATCGTCATGCGGACTGTCCGGGATTACAAAACCATACAACTTCAATTCCGGAAGATATAATAACCGTTGTTTGTTAAACCCAACCCCGTCTGCTTCTATTACGTAATATATTTCTTGTCGGATGACAGAATCAATCCGTTCAAACTTAGCCTGCGATTCTTTTAACACCATACTTACGATTTCGTTGTCGGCAATGGAGTCTGCCGGAATTACATTATAGCATGAAAACTCCTTTTCAGCATTGGCATATTCAACGTAGCTTATTTGCTCTACTGAGAAAACAGCTTGGGCGGATGCAACAGCAGCACTTGCTATCACAATCAGCATTATCCAAAATATACGATATACCGGTTTCATATCACTATTCTTTCACCGATATCTATTTTTATAATCTTGTTGATTGTATTAATCCATGTTTTCATCGTTGGCCTCCTTTCAGTACCTCTATGAAAGTTCTGACTTCTTGCGGTGAGAGATTGCCAATAGCATTTTTAGGGAATGACAACTGGGTAAAGTCGTTATTAAAAATCGTCACACTCAAACTATCTTTTCCAAGAAAATCAATATTATAAGTTATGGAATCTTCATACACTATTTCTCCTCCTTCGTAATTAATTTCAACGAAGTTGTCTGGGAAAACAAATGTACCGTAATATTTTTGCGACAACAACGGCTGGACTTGATACAGACTGTCAATGAGAACCGATATGTCACTGGCATGACGATGATAACGTGCAGAATCAATAGGAATAACCCATGCGGTAGGCGATGCCCCGTACTCCAGTCCATACATGCAACCTTTCAGTGTGTCGACTTTGAAACAGTCGACTTTTCTGTTTCCATAATCATACAGTCTGATGCTATGTGACAGTTCGCGAATGAACAGTCCCTCTTTTTTGCCTAATCTAGCCATCATAACACCTCTACTTTCATAAAGCACATAATCGCCATCTTCAGCCACAATAAAATGTCGGCCACAGTAAAATAACAGCGGCAATATAAGAATGGCGGGAATGATCGAAAAGCAGAAATCTATTCTCAACCACCATTTCAGAAATTTCGGTTTTTCAAGACCTCGGCTGACAGGTAGGACGAGCAGACCGAGAATATAACCTACAACTAAAAGGTTGTTGATTAAATTCCATCGCCACATCACGCCGCTATTCGTCACGTTTATCATCAATATGACAACAGGTAGGAGCGCGATCTGCACCCACACCATCCACAGCACTATCTTATATCGGAGAGAATCGGACATAGCGGCTATAAATTAAGATTTGCGATACTGTCATTCCATTCAATCACTTCGCCGTCGTGAAACATCTTGTTTCCGGAAACAGCATAGCCATTGCCGATGTATTTGAATTGTGACGGTTTTGCACCTCTAAGTATTATCTTTTCAGCAACTTCACCTCCGAATCCCTCATACTCGCCGGTTTCTTTATCTTCCTTAAAACCATCATAGCATATCACTACTTGCGGATAATATACATGATACTTGTCTTTGGCGTACTCAGAGCCTTTACATACTCGGAATGTTTCATTATCCGCGCCGACATTATCTTCTTCGGTGAAATCCCCGACTATATATCCCCAATAAATCTGTCCGCCAATATTATTGTAACCTTCTGCAAAACTATCGACAGGCACGCTTACCCACTCGCCTTTATCAGAAATATTATCACTGCGATAAGAGCAAGAAGAAATTAAGGCTGACATTATTATCAATAAATATATCTTCATCACTATTTCTGCTTTCTATGTTTGAACTTGATGGTTTTCTTGGCGTTGCGCTTGGGGTATTTGACCTTGATTATTACCGGGTAGTCATAACCTTCGGCCTCTATGCGGAGTGTCGCTTCTTTCAGCGGCTTGCCATCTTCGTCTTGCAATCCATAGTCATAATCCCAATAAATACGGCATGGATGCTTCTCGTCAAAGTATTCCGGAGATAGATGTTCGGAATCTTCCTCTCCGTCCTCATTAATCCATACCCGCCCAATATAAAGATTATCACGATCAATCACGTTTCCTTTTTCGTCAGTCACTTTAAGGTCAAGGTAATGATTTATCTCTCGCCTTACAACCGGAACTTCTCCCAATAAGACGACCTTCATATCCAATGTCACGGTGATTGGTTGTGAAATATCTGTTACTGTGACTGTTTTGGATTTGAAGCCAACGTAAGACACCTCTATCGTGTCGCCTACTTGCGCAGCTATCTCAAACTTTCCATCTATGTCGGTTGTCGTACCTTTGCCGTTTGTAAGATTCAATACTGTTGCACCAATCAATTCTTCGGAGGCTATTGAATCGATTTTGTTCTCAAATTCATATCTGGCAATGCCTTTGACCTTTACTGAATCGACACTTGTCATAGCAATGCTGTCCGTAGATAATATTTTAGTGTCGGCAGGTGCTTGAGCCTCAGTGCTTATAGGCAAAAGCATGGCAAGTGAAGCCGCCGATATTCCGGCAAGAGCTACGGCTTTCCCGGCAAGAGAGCGGGCGCGGAGTTGCTGCTCCAAGTATCTCACTTCAGCCTCACATTTGGGGCATGTGCCGAGGCAGTCGCCCTTGTAGCGACATTCCGATGTCACGAATTCGATACCGTTAGCCTCGGCTATCTGCCGACGGATCTCTTTCAGTATCTTGCAGGTCTGCTTTCCTCGTGCCATAGTCAATCAGTTAATTTGAATGTTATCGGTAAGGTAAACCAATAATCAACCGCTTTACCATTCAGAATTGCCGGGTTGAATTTTGGCAGAGATTTGACTACACGCAAGGCTTCCTTGTCAAGTTCCGAATAAACTCCACGTATAATTTCGGTTTCCCCTACGGAGCCGTCTGCTTTTATCATGAACCGGATTACAACGCGACCTTGTATGTGCGATTCATAGCATCCAGGAGGATAGACAATATGCTGCGATAGCCATTCCCACAGTTTGCTATCTCCGCCGGGGAAAGTTGGCCGGATGTCAACAATCGCATCATATACGTTATCGGTATTATCAACATCTACTATTTCTCCAACGGAAGGTATTATATCCTGCGAATTTGGAACCTCACCCTCTTTTACTCCCGATAAAACAGAGTTGGAAATAGTGTCTTCAATCCCAGGAGCCTCATCTTCCCTCTCAACTTCACCCTCCGTCCATTCAAAGGTGTCCACCATTTCCATGGGCTCACCTTGCAGTGTTTCAGAATCATTATTGACACTTTTGTTTTCACCGCTTCCGCACCCCGAAAGCGCAATCATTCCGACCGATATTCCGGCGAGAGCTATGGCTTTCCCGGCGAGGGAGCGGATGCAGAGCTGCTGCTCCAAGTAGCGGACTTCGGCTTCGCATTTGGGGCATGTGCCGAGGCAGTCGCCCTTGTAGCGACATTCCGATGTAGCGAACTCAATGCCGTTTGCTTCGGCAATCTGCCGGCGTATCTCTTTCAATATCTTGCAGGTCTGCTTTCCTCGTGCCATAATCAGTGTTTGCGGATTTGGTAGGTGAATAGATCGAATCGGGTAAAACCGAGTGCTTCAAGAGCCTTGCGGCTTGCCTCGCGGTCGGTATTGGTGTTATAGTTGGGTATCAGCGGTATGCGGATTATGCAGTTGCTTTGGCGTCCGGACTCCGCAATCAGGCGTAGATTATCAAAAACAAGGTCATTGCTCTGCCCCGTATAGTTGCGGTAAATGTCGGAATTCATATCTTTGATGTCGATAATCAGGGTATTGACTACCGGGAGCAACACCTTGATATTGGCTGTCGGCACACTGAGCGATGTTTCAAGATTGACCTGCCAGGCCGGACCGCAAAGCCCACGAAACTCTCTGATGAAATCGGGGCGCAGACAAGGCTCGCCGCCGCCGAAAGTAATGCCGCCATTTGTGGCGAGAAAATACAATTCATCAATCCTCACTTCATCATAAAGCGACTGCGGCGAATACTCTCTTAATCGGCTTCCGTCGCCCAACGACTGCGGATTAAGACAATATCTGCAACGGAGAGGACAGCCATGAAAAGCCACAAGCGTTGTCACGCCGTCGCCGTCGGTGGAAAGACGGTGACGCGCCACGCCTATGATCTTTGAGAGGCTAATTCCCATATTGCACTATATTTTAGGCAGTCATTCTTACTTTGCTATCCAATAAGATGATAACTGATTGTATACATTGCAAATTTAGTGAGAATATTTGATTTTAAGTGTGACAAATGTCACACTTATGCTGATTTCTTCAATATTGAGAATATCTTATGGCATAACATCATAAAGAAAATGATGGCTCAAGCCGAAAACCCGGTGCATGAATTTTGAGAAAAGTGTTAAATTTGTGGCATGAAAACCGCAGATGCAATATGGATGTGCCTGCCCGAGGGCATGGACGAACTATTTGAGATGGTGCGCTTC
>Ga0209694_1002836_pt1 | contig 12938 bp, 7 predicted proteins | sample GluameincwithD2O_FD_187499 | JGI IMG/M metagenome (GOLD analysis project Ga0209694, IMG submission 187499) | Mouse cecum microbial communities from Vienna, Austria - Glucosamine amended microcosms incubated with D2O (SPAdes) (version 2) | ecosystem: Host-associated > Mammals > Digestive system >...
ATGAAGACTATCAATGGGGGTAAGGGGGCAATATGTCTTCTTATTCACTCTTGACAAAGGTCATTTCATAACAGTTATAGTGTGTTTGGTAATTTTGTTTATTGAGCATGAACATATTTTACCAAAAAAGGCACCTCATCCATTACGGATCAGGTGCCTCTTTTTATTTTTGGACTGTCAGAAATTTAACAGCCCCTTTAAAACACATCCTACCAGAGATAGGGGATCAGACGGTATCTGACTTTTTCTGTGTATTCTGTATAGCCAGGCAGATTCTGGTTTAGAAACTGTTCTTCTGAACGAATTCTTGAAGCAATTATGAACGGATAGACAAGAAATACCAGAAAGCCAGGCAATGATCTTAAGATGAGCGGCATTGAAAGGAAAAGGACCAGAGTGATTGCATACATTGGATGACGTACGATTCCATACAGACCACTGTCTACAACCGTCTGACCATCCTGGACCTGAATCGTTCGTGATAACCAGGTGTTTTCCCGAAGTACTTCTGCATATAAGGCATAAGAAATAAGGAACAGAATACAGCCAAATAAGGAAACCGATTCAGGAAGTATTCCAAACTAATATCGGTAGGATAGCCCAGATACAATCAATCCAGCAATAAACATGAGAGCGCTCTGTTTTACGACTGTTTTCTGTGCGCTAACTTTCTCTTTTGAATCCAATCGGCTTTTTAACAATGCCGGATTTTTGACCATCATAAACAGACCGGCTAAAAACATTGGTTTAAACAAAATCCCCATAAGAATCCAGCCGGATTTCCAGTGAACAGTTCCTGCCGGAATAAAAAGCAGGCATCCTAAAAGGGGAACTCCTGATAGAAATTTGCAGATGGCTTCCAGGAAAAGATGGATCGAAAGATTTTTCATAAACATGACTCCTTTTGTCGCTTCTGACAAGGTAATACTAAAAATAAAAAAAACTAACAAGAAACCAATATAGTGATTCTTGGTGTAAAGCAGATCACTCTTATCCAGATTTTGCAGTTCTATCCACACAGCTTTGTTCACTCGATTGGCTGGTGCGGGCAGTGAACTTTACCATTTGCCGAAAAGACTGTAGATTCCTATGAATCTTAGTGCATTTGAGGATCTCTTTGTGTATTGTAATAACTATAGGAAACGTTTTCATTAAAACGTTATATTAAAACGTTATATAGAAATCTGGAAAGGAGAACAGATGGCTAAGAAAATTACCATTAAGGAAATTGCCCGCGAATCCGGCTATTCCATTGGAACCGTTTCAAGGACTCTGAACCAGATGCCTGGCGTTTCTGAAGAAGCCCGGGAAACCATCATGCAGATTGTCAGGAAATACAATTTTGAGCTGAATACGAATGCAAAATTCCTGAAGCAAAGAAACCGTTCAGGAATCATGATTCTGGTTCGAGGCAATAACAACATGCTTTTTGCGGATCTGCTTGAAAAGATGCAGATGCTCATTACAGAAAAAGGATATGATCCCTTAATTTATTACATTTCGGAAGATCAGGATGAAGTTGAAGAGACATTAAAATTCTGCAGAATCCGTTCTCCAATGGGCATCATGTTTTTAGGCAGTACCCGTGAACATTTTCGTAAGAACTTTCAGAAAATCACGATTCCATGTGTTCTGGTTACTAACTCAGCTATGGGACTGCCTTTTAACAATCTTTCAAGTGTCACTACCAATGATTCAGCTGCGGCGCAGTTTGCCGTTGAATACCTGTTTTCTTTAGGGCATGAACATATAGGCATCATCGGCGGAAGTCTCTCTGACTCACAGGCAGCCAAATCCCGCTATCAGGGAGCTCAGTATGCTTTCTATAATCGTCAGATCCCTTTTAACTTTGAAAAACAGTATGTCGAAAATTACTTCACAATTGAAGGGGGTTATCAGGCAATGAAAGAACTTCTGGCTAAAATGCCAGAAATCACGGCTGTTTTTGCCATGTCCGATGTTTCAGCTCTGGGGGCAATTCGAGCAATCGCGGATTCAGGAAAACGAGTACCGGAAGATATAGCTGTTGTTGGCTTTGACGGTCTTAAAATTACTCAGTTTACCATCCCAAGACTGACCACGATTCGACAGAATACGGATGAGCTTGCCAGACGTTCAGTTGAAGTCCTGTGTAAAACCATCGAAGAACTCTGCCCTCCTGTTTATGAAGAAATTTCCTTTTCATTTGCCAAGGGGGAAAGTACTGCTCCAGTAGAAGGCTATCTGGTAAAAGAAATCATTACTGAAGAAACCATGCTTGATATGGATGAAACTGTAAAGACTACAGTGAATACACAAAGCAGCAAAACAGATCAATGTCCTGAGAAGAACTCTGAGAAAGCCGAAATGAAAACGGAAGAGTGCTTTGCATAGAGAACCATCATATAAAGAATCATAATAGAAAAGAAATCATCAATAAGGATAGTTTATAAACGTTTTAAAGTGATTTCATTTCAGGTATCCGTTGGTTTTTGTCATAAAATAAGAATTGAAATCTCCCTGAGAGATCTTAGAATCGAGAGAAATATATGAGAAAAAATGGCGTTCTGCTGCATATTTCAAGTTTGCCAAGCAATTACGGTATTGGTACTCTTGGTCAGACAGCAAAAGATTTTGTCGACCAGTTAGAGCGAAACGGTCAGACTCTATGGCAGATTCTTCCGGTCTGTCCAACAAGCTTTGGAGACTCTCCTTATGCTTCCTATTCGACATTTGCAGGAAATCCATACTTTATCGATCTGGATATGCTTGCCTCGGAAGGTTATTTATATCCGGATGAATTCCAGTATGAGAAATGGTATGAAGAACCAGGACGGGTTGACTATGGAATTATGTACAATACCCGTTATCCGATCTTAAAGAAAGCTGTTGCCCGCTTTCTTGCCAATCCACCAAAAGATTATGAGAAATTTTTAAAAGATAATAAGGACTGGCTGGAGGATTATTCCTTATTTATGGCATTCAAGGATACCAATGAAGGAAAGCCATGGCAGCAGTGGGATGAAGAATATCGGGTCTACGATCCAAAGAAGATTGACAAATGGAAAGAAGAATTTAAAGAATCCATTGATTTTAACAATGTGCTTCAGTACCTGTTCTTTGAGCAATGGAATGCGTTAAGAAAGTATGCCAATGATCATGGAGTAGAAATTATCGGGGATCTACCTATTTATGTAGCGATGGATTCGGTCGACGCATGGTCGCATCCTGAACTGTTCATGATGGATGCCGACTCCAAACCTCAGATGATCGCCGCTGTTCCACCCGATGGATTCAGTGCGGATGGACAGCTCTGGGGAAATCCGGTATATAACTGGCCATATCATAAAAAGACTGGATATGACTGGTGGATTCGCCGTATTGAACAGATGACCAAACTGTACAATATTGTCCGCATAGACCATTTCCGCGGATTCGATTCCTTTTATGCGGTCAAAGCGGATGCTAAAGATGCTAAGAAGGGAATCTGGATGAAAGGGCCAGGAGCCGAACTCTTTGATGTCATGCGTAAAAAGATTGGCGAGCAGAAAATTATCGCCGAAGATCTGGGCTACCTGACAAAGTCAGTCCGTAAGATGCTTTCTGATACAGGCTATCCAGGAATGAAGGTTATGGAATTTGGTTTTGATTCCAAGGCGGATTCCGGAAAGGAATACCTTCCATATAACTACCCTCAAAACTGTGTGGCCTATGCCGGAACACACGATAATGACACCATATATGGATGGTTCGAATCACTCTCAGAAGGTGATAAGGAATATGTCCGTGAATATCTCGATACCTGGGATCCTGAATGGTATAACTGGAGAATGTTCTCTCAACTGCTGGGCTCTCCAGCTGATACGACAATCGTCATGGCGCAGGATCTGCTTCGTTTAGGCTCTGATACTCGAATGAATCAGCCGGGTTCAGTAGGAACCAACTGGCAGTGGCGATTAAAACCAGGTGAACTGGATGAAGATACCATGTCTCATCTGAAGTATCTGACTCGTGTCTACGGCCGCCTTCCAGAACAGAACCTCGAAAAGGAAGAAGAAGAGGAAGACATCAAGGTCTATGATCCAACTGAAATCGCAATCGAAGCGATTATTGATCCACCTGCTGATCCAACATCGGTTACGAATCCTGCAGAAGTAAAGGGATAATATAGCGCTGAATGCGATGAATGGAATCTAAGCAGTTACACAAATTGTGAACAACCAAAAGCCTTCGATCCACTCTGACCGGAACAACATAGTTCTGATCAGAGGATCAAAGGCTTTTTTTTGAGATACAAAAAAGACAGAAAATATCTCAGTTAACGTTTTTTGAAATTCCCGGATTTTTTTCGGGCTTCTTCTACAGCTTCAGCCTGAATATAGGAAAGTTCAGCCACTTTTCCATCTTTGAAATGAAGAAAGATTCTTCTACGGTACTCTTCGCTTTTACGAATATCCCGAAAGCGGTAAGTCTGATCTTCAATCATAAAAAAATGACGGCCAAGAATCAGCGTTCCTTTACCAATTGTTTTAATGACCTGAGCGAGATAGAAGAATACAATCGCACACATGATCAGAATCAATCCTGGATTGTCTGGAGTTTGGTCAGGAGTATTGGTCTGAGTGAGATATTCCATAATAGCCATGAATGTAAAGGCGATGATAATAAAGGCATCCATCATCACAGTGCCTTTTTCAGTAAATACCTTTCTGGCTTCTGGATGATCAGCCGTTTCTTTTTTCTGGGCTTTTTTTATCCTGATCAGTTTTAAAAGCATCTTGATAAACAGAAAGATGGCAGCAGCCAGAAGAGCAATGCCAAAAATAAGGAATGCGTAATAAGCCATAAAAATTCCCTTTCAATAGTAAATCCGCACAGATCCAGCAATGAATGTGCAGATCAGATCGTATATTGCACTCATTATAATTCAGCTCAGATCACTTCGAAAGCTTATCTGATAACGATTATCAAATGGAGAATTCAGGTTTGATTCTGTAATGAATAATTGATTCTCACTTATCTCGTTGTCTGTAAAATCCTGGAAAATGAATAAGAAGTCTTTCAGATCAAAAAATGAAATGAGCCAAAAAGCTAAAACATGAAATAAGACTTACTATAAAACAAGATCTATATAGATATTAATGAGATATATTCAGAAACCATAAGAGTATAAAATGAGCCATGTTAAAAGAGATTGAAAATAGAGATTGCAATTGAAAATGCGAAACTTAATCTGATAAAAAATAAGTCTGAAAAGGAAAACAGCTCTGGATAAACGCAGAAAAATAATGAAGATAATGAAAGTATTCAAGGTAAAATAGGAAAACATGAAAAACAAGAAAGGAAACAAAGATTATGGCAATTGAGAAGGCAAGAAAACATCTGGCTGAATATGGCATGGAAGAGCGTATTCAGGAACTGAGTGAATCGAGTGCAACTGTAGCCCTGGCCGCTAAGGCTTTAGGATGCGAGCCTGAAAGAATCGCAAAGACCCTGTCTTTTATCGTTAAAGGAAATCCAATACTGATTGTCGCTGCCGGTGATGCGAAGATCAGTAATCCCAAGTTCAAACAGACATTTTCTGAAAAGGCAAGAATGATTCCGGCAGATCAGATTGAAGAATTAGTAGGGCATGCGGTTGGTGGAGTCTGTCCTTTCGGAATCAAAGAAGGCGTCAAGGTCTATCTTGATGAATCGTTAAAACGATTTGAAAGTGTGTTCCCAGCCTGTGGATCAGCTAATTCAGCCATTCTTCTCAGCCTCGAAGAACTAGAAGAGGTTTCCAAATCCGAAGGTTATGTGGATGTCAGCAAAGAATAGGTGCCGATAGCTTTGATATCGGACTTGCAGGCAGCTGACTCATTGAGAATGGGCTTGGTAATTGAAAATAATTCAAATAAGATTTTTTAAAACCAAAAATAGAGGGATTCATATATCATTAAGGACATATTTCTATAATAATCCGAATTAGAAATGTGTCTTTTTTTATTGTGACTGTCGAAATTAAGAAGATGACTTTGAAATCTTTTTCGGAAAGCGTTTACTCTGGTAAAACATACAAATTTTTGCGTTTTTTACACAATTGTCTAGGGGATTTGTCTCTAATTGAATCGTTTTATAAAGTCTTAAAACGTTTACACGCTGAACACTAGCAATTTGGAATTCAGAACTTTATTCTTATCCTCAGGAGGAAACTTCAATATGAATATGGAAAAAATGATGCAGGACAAAGCGGTTTCTATGTATGGATCCGATCTGTCCAACTGCAGCAACGAACAAATTTATCTGCTGCTGCTTGATATAACTAAGGATCTGATGGCTAACGCTCCTTTGATCGAAGGAGACCGCAAGCTTTATTACATTTCCGCTGAATTCCTGATTGGAAAACTGCTTTCCAACAATCTGTTAAACCTTGGTGTTTACGATCAGGTTCGTGATGTCCTGGCAGGAATGGGAAAAACTCTTGCAGAAATCGAAGAGATTGAACCGGAACCATCTTTGGGTAACGGTGGTCTGGGACGTCTGGCAGCATGTTTCCTTGATTCCATTGCAACACTCGAACTTCCTGGAGACGGAGTGGGCCTGAACTATCATCTTGGTCTGTTCCATCAGAAATTTGAAAACCGTAAACAGAAAGAACTTCCTGATCCATGGATGACGGCTCAGTCCTGGCTCAATGATACGGGAAAATACTATCCTGTTCATTTCGGAAATATGGATGTTGAAGCTCATCTGAAGAGTATGGATGTCATCGGTTATACTGGTAAGAAAAATCAGCTTCTCCTGTTTGATCTTGACACTGTAACGGAAGCAATCGTTGAATCCGACAGCATCAACTTTGATAAGAATGATGTAAAAGAAAACCTGACTCTGTTCCTTTACCCGGATGATTCTGACGAAGTCGGAAGAAAACTGCGCGTCTATCAGCAGTACTTCCTGGTAAGTGCAGGAGCTCAGATGATTCTTGAAGATGTGAAAGCTCATAGTTGGGATCTGAAGAACATTTCTGATCATGTCGTTATTCAGATCAACGATACTCATCCATCGATGGTTATTCCGGAACTGATCCGTCTGCTGATGGAAAACGGACTGAGCCTTGAAGAAGCTGTTGCTCAGACTGAAAAGGTTTGTGCCTACACCAACCATACCATTCTGGCTGAAGCACTTGAAAAATGGCCTTCTCACTTCATTGAACAGGTGGCCCCACAGCTGATGCCAATCATTCGTGAGCTGGATGCCATTGCCGCAAAACGTGATGATAATCCAAAAACAAGAATTATTCAGAACGATATCATCCATATGGCAAACATGGATATTCACTTCTCCAAATCCACTAACGGAGTAGCAAAGATTCACACAGATATCCTTAAGGATACTGAACTGCATGACTTCTACAGACTTTATCCTGAAAAATTCAATAATAAAACCAACGGAATTACTTTCCGCCGCTGGCTGCAGGCCTGCAACCCTCAGCTGACCAAATGGATTATTTCCAAAATTGGCGATGGATTCCTGAAGGATTCAATGGAACTTGAAGCCCTGAAGAAATATGCTGCGGATCCAGAATGTCAAAAAGAAGTCCTGGCGATCAAACGCGAAAAGAAGGAAGAACTCGCTGTATTCTTAAAGAACCGTCAGGGAGTTGAAATCGATCCGAATTCCATCTTTGATATTCAGGTTAAACGTCTGCATGAATACAAACGTCAGCAGATGAACCTGCTTTCTGTCATTAATCTGTATCAAGAAATCAAAAATGGATATGTACCAGAAGAAAAGGTGACTGTAATCTTTGGTGCCAAAGCCGCTCCTGCCTATATTCTGGCTAAAGACATCATCCACGCAATCCTCGTTCTTTCTGACCTGATTGCCAAAGATGAAGTGGCTTCTAAATACCTGCAGGTTGTTATGGTTGAAAACTATGACGTGACCTGTGCTGAAAAACTGATCCCAGCCGCAGATATTTCTGAACAGATTTCTCTGGCTTCAAAAGAAGCATCTGGAACTTCCAATATGAAATTCATGCTGAATGGAGCAGTGACTCTGGGTACAGATGATGGCGCCAATGTTGAAATTCACCAGTTGGTTGGAGACGATAATATCTTCATCTTTGGTGTGGATTCCGATACGGTAATCAAACACTATGAAAAGGCAGATTATCATCCACAGGATATCCTGGCTCAGGATTCCAAGGTCCGTGAACTGGTTGATTTCCTTGTCAGTGAAGAAATGATCGCTTTGGGAGATCAGACATCTCTTGGCCGTCTGCATCATGACATCACTACAAAAGACTGGTTCATGGCTCTGATCGACCTTGAAAGCTACATGAACTGCCGCAAGGAAGCTTATGCCGCATATGCTGATCAGAATAGATGGGCTCAAATGATGATCAATAACATCGCTGCAGCTGGATTCTTCTCATCTGACCGCACAATCGCTCAGTATAATGAAGAAATCTGGAAGCTGAAATAAGAAAACCGATTTGGTCTGCTGAAGGCCTGTTCACTTTTCAGCTCTGAAACTGATCACTTGCTGATCTGCTAAAAAGAATTCAGGCGGATAAAGTGATTCAGCAAGGCAGAGCATTGAAAGTCTGTTTAAAAATATCTGAATAGATCTGTAAGGAACCTCGTCAAAATTCAATCAGACGAGGTTCTTTTGCGTTGGTCTGCGGGTATTTAAAAATTCAGCTATCTGGCGATTGAGTTCTGATATTTATTAAATCCTTGATCCTGATTTATTTTCATCCTGAAAACTATCCTGAAGCTGATCAATCACTATGAGCTGGATAATGGACAGATGGGAGGTAAATGATATCGAAAAACAATAAAGATGTGGTAAATCATCGGAAATGCCCGCTAATTAACATACAAATTAAATTTTATGTTTAAAAATGGTCAATATTAAGGAAATATTTTCCCCGATTAATAAACTGTGGTTAAAGAGTTTAAAAATTATCTCAATAACATAATAACCCATAGGTTTAATAGGAATTGTGTACCTTTTTTATCATGTTCTCCGCTCTTCGGCACAGAAAGGGGGTGATACAATCCACAGGTGTTCAAATCGCCTGATTACTGCGGATATTATCCCTCGGTGCAAATCGTCTTATATCATTTCGACAGAACGTTTTCACTGAAACTTATTCATCAAAATATCATCTTCTCACTCAGGAAGAACTGAACATACGTAAAGAGCAATGCTCAAACCATGAATTGAATGTTTAGGGGATAGAAGCGTACTTTCGGTTTTAAAGAAACGAGGATGCTTATGAGTCGACATAATAGAAATTTTAATTTTTTAGCTTTTTTTCTTTCTGTTGCTCTGAGTGCTGTCCAGATTCTTCCTGTATATGGTCAGGAAACAGAACCAGAAGATGCAAAGCCTCCTGAGGTAACTGAACAGGGCAGTTCAGAGAATAATCTCTCAGAACCAGACCCACAGGCTGTTCCATCCGATTCTTCAGATAGCGAGTCAGCGCAAAAAGAAAGTGAATTACCAGAAGAAAAAACGGAGAACAGTCAGGATGGTACAGATCAGAACTCGAATTCTCCGTCAGATTCCTCTGAGGCAAATACTCAGGATGATGTAAAACCACCTGCTGTAGAGAATAACGCAGAGAGTGTCAGGGAGGAAGAACCCCCGGCTGATCGTTCTGAAAACACAGAATTGGAAAAAGAAAACAAGAATAATCAGAACTTATACACGCTCAGCGCATCAGAAGGGGCACTGAAGCTGAGTGTGAAAGGAAGTTTTGATACCAAACCGGATGAAATCAAAATGAAGATTGAAAAGATTCCGGCAGATGCAGAACATGAAAAAAAACTGACTTCTTCCCTGTTTGCAAAAGATGAAAAAGTCAGCTTGTATGGATTTCGAATCACCTGGATGACAGAGGATGGCAGAAATATCATTCCCGAAAATCCAGAATTTACCCTTGATTTCGACTTAAATGAGGCCGGGTTTCCTCAGGATGCTGTTACCAGCAGCATTCTGAAGGAGACAGGCGGACAGGCAGCCGTCATCATTGATGAAAGTACGGGTCTAACTCGTACAGATCAAAAGCTGCACGCTGAATTCAGCACTTTAGATCTGGAAAACTTATATGTAGCAGCCATACAATCCGACAAAGAGCCTTCAGATGCAGCATCGGTTCAGAATCAATTCGCCACAAGTCCGAAAAATGAGACTTCAGAAGAGACGACTTTATCAGAAAAACCAGAAACCATTGAGCAGACTGTTTACTGCTACACCGTAATTCCTGGAGTTAAAGTGACTCCTGATGGGGATTGCGATTCTGAGTGGAATGGTATGGGTATAGGATTGGTAACGGGAGCGCCGAAGGCGCATTCTGTTCCATTAAATTCTGATGTGAATTATCTGCATCTGCCGGGAATTCATCTGGTGAAACCAGCAGAGCTTCCTGATCTTTCCCCGAATAACAGATATCCGGATTCCTATCCGCCAATTACGGCAGTATCCGGAAAATCAGGTGAAACGAAAGTATATAAGTATGCCGCTCCCAATTCGGGAAATGAGCACACCTATGGTTATTATACGATTGATTGGGACCAACTTGTCATGTCAGACGGTGCAAACGCAGGACATAATGGCTATAATCCGACAGTTTCTTACTACCAACCAACATGGCACTTGAATGGAGTCGTTTATCTGAATCAGGAAGAGTATGTTTCCATATGCTTTTATCTCAAAGAAGCGGGTTCAGAAAACTGGCAGAATATTTCGGCTATCCGTGCTCCAACCGGTACCACGGAGAGAAAAATTTTTGAAGACAACGAAGTCCCTCTGATGGATAGTGAGCAGTATCCGGAATATAAAATAGTGAATGGCATTGGATATCGTTTAGTGTACTGGTCAGATGAACAGAACATGAGTAATCCTCATCGTCTTGATCAGGATATCCCGATTACAGATAATACTGCGTTCTATGCAGCGTACATTCCAGAGCCTTCCAAGAATCTGAAAATCACGAAACAGGTTGAAGGTCAATTCGCAGATCCTGATCAGGAATTTGAATTCAGTATGCAGGTTCACTGGAAAAACAAAAACTGGAATCCAGCTGCTGCCGACATTGAAAAGTATGATATCCAGTATCAGGATGGAAACTACGTGTTCAAACTGAAGGCCGGACAGACACTTTCACTTCAGATTCCGCAGGATGCTGTGATTTCTGTCACAGAAAACCTGCCTGCTCATTCAGGATATGTTTCAGAAGTCATGCGAAATGGAAGACCAACAGACCAGAAAAACGATTCCTTTCATCTGACTGAAGATACCCAGATGTTATTTACCAACATCCGGCAAAGTTCAGAAGTCTTCTTCAAATTCAGAGACTTCGACCAGACTGAATTCAAATTAATCAGCTCGGTGAAAATTCCGGCGGATACCACAACCGGAATGTGGCTTGAAAATGAAAAGCTGATTCCTTCATTGGCGCAGTATCCCCAAACCCGGATTTTGAATGGTCAGATTGACCACCTGGTTTTCTGGTCTGAAAACGACAGACTTGAGAATGCGAAAGCTGTTTCAGAGTATGGAAGACTTCAGGACGGCCAGATATTCTATGCTGGCTATTTACCTGTTGACATGCATCAGTTTTCCATATACAAGACAGTGTCTGGAGCGGGGATTAATCCGGATCAGGAATTCCAGTTTGAAATTTCACTCAGCTTTAATGGGCAGCCATTTGACCTGAATGAAAACCAGCTCGCTTTAAGTAAATGGCGAAAACTGGCCACGGGCAAATATTCACTGAGTCTGAAAGCCAATGAAAAGAGTTTAATTTCGCTGCCTGAGGGAGTTCATATTCATATTGATGAGCAAAATGCAGAAGAACTGGGATTTGCTTCGAATATCTATGTTGATGGCCAAGAACTCAAGAATCCCTATGATGCCGAAATAATGAAGGACTCTCTGGTTGAATACCACAATGAAAAGCAGCAATGGATCATTGATTTCATGTTTCGAAGCGCGGGTGCTGATAAATATCAGCTCCTGAAAAGCCTGAAAGTTCCTGCCGCCACGACCACTGAAGAGGATTTGCTTACGCAGGAACTGGTTCCAGATCTGGCTTCCTGTCCTGAAAGGGAAATAAAGAACGGAACAGCTTATCATCTGGTTTACTGGTCTGAAAACGAAAATCTGCAGAATGTGACCGATCTGAAAAGTCGAAAGCTGTTAAGAGATCATGAAGTTTTCTATGCTGGCTATCTGCCAGAGAAGACACAGAATCTCAAAATTTCCAAATCGGTTACTGGCGCGATAATGGATCCGGATAAAAGTTTTGAATTTAATATTCGTATTCTCTGGGAAAATATCCCTTATGAATTAACAGAAAATCAGCTTGAAAAGACTGGATGGCAGAAAACAGGGGAAGGAGAGTACCGGCTTTCATTGAAGAACGGAGAGGATACTCAGATTGATCTTCCATACAATGCTCGTATTTCAGTAATGGAATCTGAAAAGTCCAGTCTGGGATTTAAAACTTCAGTTTTTGTTAATGATAAAAAGAATGAAACTTGTTCTGAAGTGATCCTGAATCAGGATACTGAAATTCGCTTCATTAACGAAAAACTGGATTGGAAGATCAACTTCTTCCTGCGAAATGCAGGAGAAACGGATTGGCAGCTGCTAAAAAGTGTAAAGGTGCTGGCAGAAACTTCGACGCAGCATACTCTTCTTGATGAACATTTTGTTCCGGATCTGTCCGCTTATCCAGAAGCCAGAGTCGTAGACGGAATAATCTATCACCTGAAGTTCTGGTCCGATGATATGGATCTTACAAGTCCTGGCAGTTTCAATAATACAAAGCCGCTGTATATGTCAATTGAAAAGTTGCCGAAATATCAATTAAAAAGTTGGCAGCTGCCGATAGGAGCAGCCGCATAATTTTGTTTCCATTTTTCAATAAAGCCAGCTTAGAACCAGAAAGCAAAATGAGA
>Ga0209694_1002837_pt1 | contig 12930 bp, 13 predicted proteins | sample GluameincwithD2O_FD_187499 | JGI IMG/M metagenome (GOLD analysis project Ga0209694, IMG submission 187499) | Mouse cecum microbial communities from Vienna, Austria - Glucosamine amended microcosms incubated with D2O (SPAdes) (version 2) | ecosystem: Host-associated > Mammals > Digestive system >...
ATTCTCGAAAGCTAAAAGCTTACAGAGCAAGGAAGAAAAAGGATCCAGACAATAGGCCCACCAGGAGCAATCTGAACAAAGCTCAGAAACGATTACAGGCTGTTCAACAAAAGATGAACAACACCCGAAATACATACCGCAGGCAGACTGTTGCACATATCATGGATCTGTATCCGCCCTACATCACGATGGAAGATCTGAATATTGCCGGCATGATGAAGAACCGAAAACTTGCTCATGCCATTTTTCAGATGCAGTGGTACGCCTTTAGAACAGACGTCCAGTTTCAGTGTGCCAAACGAGGGATCGAGTTTCGTTTGGCCGACCGCCGTTACCCTTCCAGTAAGACATGCCATCAATGCGGACATGTCCATAAGGCTCTGAAGCTTTCCGATCGGACTTTCGTCTGCCCAGTTTGCGGATATACCGAAGAGCGTGACATCAATGCAGCTCATAATCTTCGGGACACTGCCGCTTATACTGTGCTTGATCTTCAAACCACTATGTTTTAATATTTCGTTTTTTGTTTTGATGTTTCGTTTTTTTATCCTCTTTTACAGACAATAAGGCCCTTTATATTGACGCCAAGATGCAGTGTCTGAAGACAGGAAGAAAAACCCAATCTTTCGAATATCTTCAGAGCAGATCAAATCAACAAAGAAAGGAAAAGCTCGCAAAGATCAAAATGAGTCTGTAAAAGAAAAAAATCAAATCCATTCATAGAGGACAGAGCAATGGATTTGATATGTACCGCAGGCCGTGCGGGAATTTAAGCCCCTGAAGAACTATACCCCCGGTTCTGGATCTTCTGATCAGGCAGACCAGAGTTCGTCGTTGCCTCTGGGACGAAAGGGAAAAAAAACATTATCTGGTATTTTCTAATGTGAACAGCAGAAAATATCAGATAAATGCGAGCAGTCTAAATGTTAAACGATTATATGATCTTAGAAGCGGGAACTATGATTCTTGAAGGAATAAGCCGAAGAATTAATTATGACAAGGAATGCAAGCTCTGATTCTCTCAGCTCAGTGGCTATTGCGCACTCGTTGCCATCCATTTGAAGGATCAGCCTTTTTTCCAGCGTATATCCAGATCAGTCTGAAAAAGCTCAGCATCGGTAACTGTTCAAAGACAGTTCGAATGCTGAGCTTCTATTCATTCAATTCACCATCAACCAGGCGATACCCTACACCGATTTCGGTCAGAATATAAATGGGATGGCCTGGATCCGGCTCGATTTTTCTTCTTAGCCCTGCCATTAAAGTGCGCAGCGCTCTTGTATCCTGAGCATATTGAATCCCATAAACGTTTTGAATAATCATCTGTGCGGTCAAAACTTTGCCTGGATTCAGGAAAAATGTTTCCAGCAGCTTGAATTCAAGGGGTGTCAGATGAATTTCGTTTTCATTTAAAAAGACTTTATGCAAGTCCGTATTCAGTTCAAGATTCCCGACTTTAAAAGCCGGACTGTGGTTCTGACGCGGATGGCTGTGCCGGATTGCCGTTCGAATGCGGGCAAGAAGTTCTGTAGCCGAAAATGGCTTAGTAAGATAATCATCTGCTCCAAGATCGAGTGCAGCGGCTTTTTCCTCATCCTGGTCTCTGGCTGAAATCACGAGAATCGGAATGTCTGAATCCTCACGGATTTTCTGAATCAGGATCATTCCATCCACATCTGGCAGCCCCAGATCAAGAAGAATAACATCAGGCGATTCCTTCGACAGGATTTCCAAGGCAGACTTCCCCAATCCTGCCTGAAGGCAGATATAATTTTCTTTTTCCAGGACAAATTGGAGAAAAGTTCGAATTTGTCTGTCATCTTCGACGACAAGAATGCATGGCTGTTTCATATCACTTTTTCTTCTCCTGTCGCTGTCTTTCCATAGAACGTCACGGGTTTTCATCATTCTAATCCAAATCCTGTGCTGGATTCAGCTTTCTGTTTTTTCACTTGGGCTTTCATTCAATGGAAGGGTGACCTCAAAACGGGAACCATGAAAATCCAGACGGTTTTCCGCCCGGATCCTGCCGCCATGGGCCTGGACAATCGACTGGCAGATCGCAAGCCCCAGACCGACTCCTCTGGCCTTATCCTGGCTGCTTTTCTTTCCTGTATAAAAGGGTTCAAAAAGATGAGGAAGGTCTTCAGACAGAATACCGTCTCCTTCATCCTGAATGGCAAACACCGCTTCCGTCTGATCAGAAGAAAGAAAAAGCTGCATTTCGATCGCTCCCTCATTCCGGGTATGACGAATTGCATTTTCCAGAAGATTGACCAGAAGCTGAACGACCAGCTTGCCATCCACATCGATCAGGATGAGCTCCTCGGGAATCGAAAACTGTATGGGTCGACCCGGATGCCGGTTTTCTGTTGTCCGAATTGCAGCTTCGGCCAGCTCTTCGGCACATTCTGGCTGTCGGTTTAAACGAAGCTGTCCTTCTTCCATTCTTGTCAGGTTTAGGATATTTTCAACCAGCGAATAAAGCCAGCCCGTTTCCTGCAGGATCCCTGCAACCAGCTCATTACGCCGTGTTGCCGGAAGATTTGTATTAAGCAGCAGCTCGCAAATTCCCATAATTCCCGAAAGCGGGGTGCGCAGATCATGGGAAATCGATCGCAGAAGATCGGAGCGGTAATGCTCCTGGACCATCTGTTCCTGGATTTGAATCTGCCGGACAAGGCTTTCTGTTTTTTCAAGCCCAAGAGCAGCGCATTCACACATGGAGTCAACCAGAAGCAATTGAGTCTTGTCAAATGCTTCGGCATTCGCCGCTGGTATATACAGAATGCCATAAGGCTCCTCTTTTCCCAAAATTGGCCAGGCATAATATTCTGCCCCTTGCAGATTCACCTGCCAAGAAGCCGGGAAATGCGCAGGCGGAACATGAATTTTCCGGTGAATCATCTTCCCGTTTTCAGTCATCTGAACCAGATTCACACAGGAATCAGTCTGGCTGCGCCTGGGCAAAAATGCGGCTTCAACATGAAAGGTCTTCGAAAAAGAGCGGACAATCGCTTTTTCAGCTTCTTCCATAGATACTGTATCCCGCAGGCTGCTTGTCAGTTCATAAAAGGCATTGGCCTGGTCTGCTTCATATCTTGCATGAAGGGCACTTTTTTTCTCACTGGAAGTAATCGTACTGGTGATTAAAGACGTAATTCCCATGATAAAAAATGTAATCGGATAATTGGAATCATCGACCTGGAGAGAGTAATAAGGCACTGTAAAAAAGTAATTAAACAGTAAAACAGCAGAAAATGAGGCGATGAGCCCGTAGACTGCCCCATCTGTCATTTTTGTACATACCACAACTCCTAATATATATAAGAATGATCGTTGCATCCGATAAACCCATTCTAAAAAATACAAGACCGGCCAAGGTAGAAACCAGCAAACATCCCATCATCAGCAGGCAGCTCACAGCTTTTTTCAAACGGCGATCTCGCATATTTTTTTGATTCATATTTATCATAGAACCCTTTTCCCTTATCCAGCCAGGTATCAGCTGCCTGATGGTACTGGCTTTTTTCCTTTTGCTTTCTTTGCTGAAAACATTATGACAGATGATTTGAAAAAATTGTTCCCCTTCTATTGCCAGTGCCCGCAGAAATACAAAAAGCCCGTCTTCTGGACCAGAAGCAGCAAACCGCTGTAATTCAAAATCAGAAAGCCGAAAACAGAATCCTCAAATCAGCGGCATCGATAAATCTCTTTCTGAGTTCCCTTGTTTATCTTTTCAAGATTATTTATCTTATACTTTATTTTTATCATCAATAATACTATTTTTTTAATTTAACCAGAAGGATATTCTCCACTTCAGAACGCAAAGATCCATCCCGTCTGCATCCTCGCACAATCCTCACACCGGGATTTCCATCCTCACACCATTCTTGCAACGAAAAATCTATGATCTATACACATCAAGAAATGAGGTACACATATGCTGCATATCATAAATAGTTTTTACGCCAAAAAAAGAAGCAAGGTGCAGGCTTTACTTCCAGTATCTTTTCAATCCCAGACGATTGATCCAATTCATGAAATGACCTGCCAGATTCGCGAGATGCTTGGCAGGCAGGATTTTGTTCAATGCAGAGAGCTGATCATTCATTTGATGGCAGAATATCCCGACTCTGCCCAGCCGCACAATCTGATGGGACTTCTTCTTGAAGAAGAAGGAAATCACAGCAAAGCTCTCAGCCACTTCAGAGCCGCTGCTGCTCTTGATCCTTCTCACCGACCCTCTCAGGAAAATCTTCACCATTTCAGTCAGCTTTATCATCCAGGACAGGGCGTATTTGAAGATCAGGACTGCCTGGAACAGACAGACACAGGTCATTGCATCATTTGTTACGACAAGGATGGGATTGGCTATGTCTGTCATGAAATGCCGCGACAAAAATTTACCGGCTCGTACCAGCTTTCAGTAGGGAAGAAATAGTGAATATTTTTTGAAAGAAAAAGATGAAAAACATCATTGTTATCGGCTGCAGCCGCTTTGAGCAATGCTTGCAGACAGATTTTGCCAGCAGGGCTATCCCGTAACAGTCCTCGATCATGACGAAAGTGACTTTTGCAAGCTTCCTTATTCCTTTTGTGGGCTCAAGCAGCGTGCAGTGGCCGTCGACCTTGAAGATTTACAGGAAGCAAAAATTGACCAGGCAAGCGAAGTGTATGTGCTCACTAAGGATGACTGCACAAATACGCTTTGCGCCCTGATGATTTACTCTGTTTTCCGGGTAAGAGAATCCTGGTGCGGTTAAACAACAGTTCGCATCAGATGGCCTTCTACAATACGACCATTGAAGTGATCTGTCCTGACGAGATCTGCCTGGAAAAAAGCACTCTGATGACCCAGATCAGCAGTAAAGCTCTCTCATCCAGCCAGACGGAAACCGAAAAATGGAGAACGCGGGTATGAAAAAGCCGGTTCTTATTGTCGGGGGCCGCTCGAAAGCAAAAACGCTGGCTTTATCTTTAAAAGAAAAGGGGTTTTTGCCCGTTGTTTTGAACCGCGATTTTCATCAATGTGAATATCTGGCCGAAACAGGCGCGATAAAGGTAATTCACGCCGATGTCACCTATCCAGGGTGATCTTTCCTGAGGCCATGACCATCACCATGGTCAGCGATTTAAATTAAAAGGGCTCTATAAAAGTACCAGCTAAAGCTGAAAAAGCACCGCAGCTTCGCTGCGAAAAGGCTGCTCGCTTTGCTCAGGAAGTTCAAGGTCAAACTTCTTCTCTATCACTCGCTTCAGATCATTGCACAATAATTTTGAACTGGCCACAGCTGTCCTCGTCGCTTTGCTCCTGCAAGATTTGTTGCCAGTTCAAAATCACTGTGCGGCCATAATCTTGGGAGCGACCGCGAGGGAAGTTGACTGGCCGGCGGAACTGATTGAATGGAAATTTATGCAACTGGATACAATCTGGATTCAAAAAACTCAGCTTTCGCTGGGTAAATTTTTTTAAATCGAAAGAACTCAAAACTTAACTTTTGGGAAAATGAAATTTCATTTTTCCGAAATCTAAAACTAAATTTCTGTGACTCAAAGTCTCAGATCATTGGTCCTCAAAACTCCATTCCGTTGGTTCTCAGAGTCCGGTATTAACAAAATCTCACGGAAATGCAAATATTCAGAGACGTTTATACAGAAATTCAGCAAACTCCTGTGAGCTTTAATTGTTATCAGATTGATTTTCGGCTTTGTATCTTAATGCGGAATCAGAAATTTTTTTCATCGTATCAATGACCAGCTCTGGATAATGACCGATTGCAGTTTCGTTGGTCAACATGATGGAGGAAGCTCCATTTTTAATTGCATAAAAAACATCATTGGCTTCAGCGCGGGTACAGATTGGAGAATCAATCATACTGGTCAGCATCTGAGTAACAACCATATAGTCCTTCTGATGTTGATGACATATCTTTTCAATCCTGGCCTGAACGGCTGGAAGATCATAGAATCCAACGTCATTACCCAGGTCACCTCTGGCGATGACAATGACATCTGCCAGATCCATAAAGCTTTCAAGATGATCAATTCCCGTCTTGTTTTCGATCTTGGCATAGATTTTAAGATCCAGACTCTTCTCTTCAAGAATATGATGAACCTGCTCTAGATCGCGCCGGCTCTGTACAAACGGAACCATGATGGCGTTCACGCGGTATTTTCTGGCCTGATCGAGGTTAGTCAGATCCTCCGGGCAAAGAGGGGAAAAAGGAGAAATTTTTCCGGTGATTTTGACGCTTTTATTGGCTTTTAAAACGGCTGGGCGCAGAACTTCACAAAGTCTGTTTCCATCCGCAAGGATTTTTAATACGATCAGTTCAATTTTTCCATCATCGATCAGAATTTTATCGCCAGTCTGCGGCAGGACTAACAGATCGGTCTCAACAGGAATGTCTTTTCCAAAAAGAATCAGCTGACCCTTTTCAAGTTCGAACGGTTTTAGCTCCTTGATTCTCAGTTCCCGTCCCTTCAGATCCATCAAAAAGAGAATTTCTTTTCCGGTATTTTCCATTGCCTGATGCAGCTTGTCGATCCAGTCTTCATGAGCAGTTAAAGGACCATGAGAAAGATTCAGTCGAATCCCATTCATTCCATTCTGAATCATCTTCTCAAGGATCTGAATATCTGCACAGGCCGGTCCTAAAGTTCCAAACAATTCCAGAGCAGAAGTTTCAGGATTGTTCGGTCTGTCATTTTCCAGTTTCTGGTTTTCTTTTGCCATGATATTTTCTCTTCCTTCCTCCCTAAAGTTTTTTTCGGTTTTTTCCATTTATGTTTCTGCGATTATGTCTTTTCTGATTTTTGTGGTTCTTCACATTATGCTTTTTATTGCTACAGGATCAATGTACAGAATACCTGTAAAAAAATCCTGATCAATCGGACAGAAGTCAGAGAAAATATAAATAATGAAAAATCAAAGCAGCCTGTCACCTTTTCAGGTTTTCAATCGTTGTATAGGTGAAGGACCTTCAACAATGAAAAATAAAAATATGAAATTATCAGTTGAGTACCTCATTCCAAAGTATCAGGACAATTTATATCAGGCCGCATTTTCAGTCCTGCAAAATCCGGCAGATGCTCAGGATGCGGTGCAGACAACCATGATCAGGTACCACTATCTCAACCAGGAATTTGAAGATGAAGAACATATCCGAAAATGGTTGTTTAAAACAGTAATTAATGCTTCGAAGGACATACGCCGATCCTTCTGGAGACGCAATAAGGTATCGCTTGAAGAAACGATGGCATCGATTGAATTTGAAAGAATACAGGATCAGTTCCTGTTTCAGGAAGTCTGTTCACTGCCTGAAAAATATCGGATTGTCATCCAGCTGTTTTATTATGAAGAATTCACGATTCAGGAAATCAGTCAGCTGCTGTCCATTACGCAAAGCAATGTTAAAAAGCGATTGTCCCGGGCCAGAGATAAACTTCGCAATGTTTTAGAGCAGGAGGATGAACATGTCAATTGAAGATGAAAGAAAAAAATATCGCCAGGTCTTTTCGCAGATTCATATTCCGCAAAAGATCGAGGTGAATGTGGAAAGGAACACAAGAATGAATTGGATGAAAAAACACGCCGCCGCTTTAAGTGCAGCTTTGTTGATTTTGTCTGGATCATCAGCAGCCTATGCGGCGGATTTAGGAGGAATCAGAACTCAGGTTACATATTGGCTCAATGGGTCATTAGAAGAGATTGAAGCTGTCTCTAATGAGGATGGAGGATATGACTTCTATAAAGAAGGAGAAGATGAGCCATTTGTCAGTGGAGGCGGAGTCTGGATTGATGATTTTGGAAACGAGCATGCATTGGATGCGCAGGATGTCGCCGACAGTACGCTTAACGAAGACGTGCATATCAAAGATGACGATACTATCTGGTTGAAGACCCGCCTGGGTGAATGGGATATAACCGATTTGTTCAGGGATCAGGATACAGTCCGTGTGACCGATGGTGATCGGTATTATGAAATCAGCTGTGCCAAAGATCTGAGCAGTACAAGCATGAGATCGTTTCATGAACCTTTTGGAAACGCAGAATTTGTCAATCTTCAGTCCAGTTAAAAAAGTGAAGACAGGCATTATGAATGAAATGTTTTATCGGAAAGCGAAATGGATCAGTGAGCCGTCTTGTCTCTTGATCCTTTTCGCTTTTTATTGCCTATCAGGAGTATTTTTTCGAATCCTGCGTAAGTATGGAATGAGGATAAGTTATACAGTTGATGCGATTTGTATAAGGTCTGATACCGGGTTTGTCTGTTCTTAACCGATATACTGAAACTGAGGTGATTACAATGTTCCATTATGGAAGCGGAAACTATGAAGCGTTTGCTCATCCCAGAAAACCTGAGGGAATTGAGCACAAACACGCTTATATTATGGGCACCGGGCTGGCTGGACTGACGGCCGCTATCTGTCTGGTTCGTGATGCGAAAATGCCAGGCGAAAACATTCATATTTATGAAAAGGACCCGATACCCGGCGGAGCCATGGATGGCTATCAGTATCAGATGCTTGGTTATACCATGCGCGGCGGACGTGAAATGGATAACCATTTTGAAGTCATGTGGGATATCCTGCGCGATATTCCATCCATTGAGAATGCAGACTATTCAGTTCTTGATGAATATTACTGGCTCAACAAGGATGATCCAAACTATTCCCTGTGCCGTGTAACTGAAAACAGAGGACAGGACGCCCATACCGATAAAAAGTTTGCGGTGGATCAGAAAGCACAGGAGCAGATTCTCAAACTGTATCTGACTCCGGAAAAAGATCTTGAAGATCTGAGTATTGAAGATGTTTTTGATGACGATGTTCTCAATTCAAATTTCTGGCTTTACTGGAGAACGATGTTCGCCTTTGAAAACTGGCATTCAGCCCTTGAAATGAAACGCTACATGCAGCGCTTTGTTCATCATATTGATGGTCTGCCAGATCTGAGCGCCCTTCGCTTTACCCGATATAACCAGTATGAATCCATGATTCTGCCGATGGTAAAATACCTTGAAAGCAAAGGTGTCCAGTTTCATTATGGAACCAAAATGGACGATGTTCAGTTTGTGATCCGTGAAGATGAAAAGCTGGCTCAGAGCATCACCGTCAGCAAGGATGGAAAATCAGAAATCATTAATCTCGATGAAGACGATCTGCTGTTTATGACGATCGGCGGACTCGTTGAAAATTCATCGTTTGGTTCTCAGAACGAACCTGCAAAACTCAATACTGATCTAAGTGATGATGGCGGCTGGAGCACCTGGAAAAAGATCGCAAAACAGTCCGATGATTTTGGACATCCGGAAGTATTCTGCTCTGATCCTGAAAAGACCAACTGGGAATCGGCAACTGTTGAAACCCTCGATGAAGAAGTCTTTCCATACATCCAGGCTATTACCAATCGAAATGTACTGACAGGCCATGTAGTGACTGGCGGAATCGTGACCGCAAAAGATTCAAGCTGGCTGTTGTCATGGACCATCAACCGGCAGCCTCAGTTCAGAGATCAGCCAGACCATCATGCTCTGGTATGGGTTTATGGACTGTTTACCGATCGCGAAGGCGACTATGTCAAGAAAGCCATGCGTGATTGTACAGGTGAAGAAATCTGTGAAGAATGGCTGTACCACTTAGGTGTTCCGGAAGATCAGATTCATGATCTGGCGGCAAATCATTGCAATACCGTTCCCTGCATGATGCCATTTGTAACGGCCTTCTTTATGCCAAGAAAGAAAACAGACCGTCCTCTGGTTCGTCCTGAAGGATCAAAGAACTTCGCCTTCATCGGTCAGTTTGCAGAAACGCCACGCGATACCATCTTTACGACGGAATATTCGATGCGCACTGGCATGGAAGCAGTCTATGACCTGCTCGATATTGAAAGAGCGGTGCCGGAAGTCTGGGGATCCGTTTACGATGTGCGAGATATGCTTAAGGCAGCCGTTCATATGCGGGATGGCAAACCATTAACAGAAGCGCAGCTTAATCCAGTTGAAAAAATTGCACTTTATGAATTATTCAAAAAAGTTAAAGGCACAGATATTGAACTGGTATTAAAAGAATATGGAGCGATTCCAGAAGATTACGAATAAGAAAGCGGCACCTAAAGAAGTATTGAAAATAAGTTTTGAAAATGAGTTTTTCTGAAGCTGAATAAAATTATAAACGCCTGCAGGATATTTTCTTCTGGAAGATATCCTGTTTTCTTTTGCAGCGCATTGGAGTCCATGACAAAGATTCGTTTCTTGCGGACTTAAACAGGGTTTTCATATCGATTTGAAATCTTGGAGATGGATTGCCAATGGTATAATCGACTCATGCAGAACTTTCTATTGAAACGCAAAAAAACGCACAGAAAAAAGAAGAAAAAGAAAGTGTACGGCTGGCCGCTCACAGCGGCTTTGCTCGCCTTTTTTATCCTGGTCTTTTCAGTCATGTGGGCTTTATTGATCAGTGGTCCTAGCCGCCTTCATGAAGAAAAACAGGCTCAGACCATCCGGGTGATTGAAGAGAATGTCCAGGGAATACAGGGGATTGAAGAAAATATTTTTGAATATGTCACCTATCAGGGATATACCGCCGATACTCTCTACTGGTTTGATCAGACTGGTCAAGTCATCACTGAAAGATCGATGGATACGCTGGACTATAATAAAGCCAGACAGATGGCACTGGATACCTATCAGATGGAAGCGGAAAGTGTAGAACTGGCTTTTGGATACACCTCGCCGGTCTATGAGATAAAAAGCAGGGATCGGCTGTTGATGCTTGATTATGACACGTTTGAAAAAGTGTATGAGAGGTAGGATGCGATGCTCGAAAGACAGGAATGGAATTCGCCGTATATCAATCGGACATATTGGATTTTTGACCATCTTCAGGAGTTGAAAGTCACAAGCAATGAAGCTCTGCTTCTTTTAGTGATCAGCTATCTGAATGATCATCAGATTCCGATCGGCGTCGAAACCTTAATGAAATACTGCCATCTCGACGATATGGAAGTGGATGATCTGATTGCTTCCTTATCGGATAAAGGCTACCTGATTGTAGACACCTTTAACAATCAGGTCCGTTTCCGGCTGGATGGTCTGATCGAAATACCAACGAATGAAACGGCGTTCTTAAAACAACCGGTCATTCAGGAATTTGAACAGGAGTTTAAGAAAACACTCTCTGGATCACAGATGGATAAGATTTTACAGCTGACCAGCATCTTTGGGGAAAGAATGGTTCTCAGAGCGCTCGATGAGGCCAGTGCCTATGAAAAGAGATCCATCGAATATGTTGAAAATATTCTGATCAGCTGGAAAAACAGAAATCTCACCATCGAGGATATTGAAAAGGGAAGACGATGAACGCAAATGAAATGATCGATGCGATCGAAGAGATTTTTCCTGATGCGCATTGCGAATTGAATCATGAAACCCCCTTCCAGCTGTTGATCGCAGTCGTACTCTCCGCACAGACGACGGATGCTTCCGTCAATAAAGTCACCCCGGCTTTGTTCGAACGCTGGCCGGATTCTTCAACACTTGCCAAAGCGGATCTCAGGGAAGTCGAACAGACGCTGAAAACACTGGGACTGTTTCGATCGAAAGCGAAAAATATTATTGCGCTTTCGCAGGATTTAGAAGAAAAGTTTGATGGGCAGGTTCCAATGACCTTCAAGGACTTACAATCGCTGGCTGGAGTTGGACGAAAGACCGCGAATGTGGTTCGATCGGTCGCATTCGATATTCCTTCGCTTGCAGTCGATACGCATGTGAATCGGGTGTCTAAACGTCTTGGCCTGGCTAAGCCGGAAGATTCAGTAGAAAAGGTGGAAGAAAAGCTCCGACGCAAAATTGATCGGAATCGCTGGAATAAGGCCCACCATGATCTGATCTTCTTTGGACGTTATTTCTGCACAGCCAGAAATCCCAAATGTGATGAATGCCCATTTGTCCCCTCATGCAAAAAGAAAAAGCTGGATCTTTATACGAAAAAACAAAAGGAGATGGAAAAAGCGAAAATCCTGACTCAGGATAAACCATCTCTGAAGTGATCAGCGATTCAATCAACCAGGAAAGGATGATCTTTGAATGCCAAATAAAAGAATACGAAAGAAAATCGAAGCACGCAGACTGGCCCAGGAAGCTGAAGTATTTGTAGAAGCTGCAAATCCGATTGTCGATGTGGAACGAGAATTTCAGAAAGAAGCAGATCAGGTTCTTGACCAGGCTCGAATTCTTGAACAGGCTGATAATGCCGTTGTCAATGGTGTAAATGGAAAGCCATTCAAACCTGAAAAAGATATGGAATTATTGTTTGATGAGGTTAATGCAGCAGTTGAGGCTGCAAACGATCTCGATCAGGGGACCGATGAAGCCAATCGTCATCATTTGAAACATCTTGAAGAAGCCGATGATCCTCGTGAATGGAATCCAGAAGCAGTCATTGATGAGAAGATCAAGGAAGAACAAAAAGATGAGGAACTTGCAACGCTGCGTAATGAGATTGTCAACGATCTGATTTAGCTCAATCTGTTTAACGAGGTTTTGAATCCTCCGTATAGGATATCGTAAGGATTTGCCTGAGAGTCTGATATCAGGCAGATCCTTTTTTTACGGTCAAAATTAGCGATATCTGTAATCTGTATAAAAAAAGTTCATAAAAGATCAGGAAGTCATCTGATTTCTTTCATTTCTTAAGCTGCGTTGAAAAGTAAAATGGATTCAAGTATGATTTTTTAATTACAGCACAATAATTGATCCAAATACTTTAAAAATCCGATCAACTGAAAATCGAAATGAAAGGTACCCCATGTCAAGGACACAAAAAAGAAAGATATCCCTGAATGTGGACAACTTTGAGTAACACTTCAGTTAATCCAGATGTTTACGCAGGAAATACAACCAGACCAACTGGACATGAATT
>Ga0209694_1002839_pt1 | contig 12926 bp, 10 predicted proteins | sample GluameincwithD2O_FD_187499 | JGI IMG/M metagenome (GOLD analysis project Ga0209694, IMG submission 187499) | Mouse cecum microbial communities from Vienna, Austria - Glucosamine amended microcosms incubated with D2O (SPAdes) (version 2) | ecosystem: Host-associated > Mammals > Digestive system >...
TGAACTACTTCCGTCGTCGTGCCACCAATGCCTCCGCCGAGGCATTCAACTCTAAAGTCAAGATCTTTCGCTCACAAATGCGTGGTGTCCGCGACCGAGAATTCTTCATCTTCCGACTGGTCAAACTCTACGCCTAAAAATTTAACATTCTCTTCGACTCAATTTAACATATGCACCGCCATTTCGGATTGGGCCCTAAAAGGACTGACTCCTGCAATAGGTGCCAGTCCTAATTTTGTTTTGCCTCAAAAAGTTTTATCGGACAGCAATAGAATTTTTTCAAAATATTATGCCCACAGGGTTTTCGGACTGATCCGAAAGAATCACTGATCAATGCATAGTCGCCCGGCAGTTTCCTTAAATAATACAAAAACACCCGATTTTACATTCTTGGGTGTAAAATCGGGTATTCATTTTACAATTTGCTGATTTTCAGCGTTTATTGCGGAAAGAGAGGGATTCGAACCCCCGGAACAGTTACCCGTTCACCGCATTTCGAGTGCGGCCCGTTCGACCACTCCGGCATCTTTCCTGAAAGACGAGGCAAAGTTACAAATTTTTTCCAAAATGCAAAATGCCTCGTTCTTTTATTTTTTATTATACCTCTTATTCAGACCTGCAATAACCTCATCCGTGATGTCCATACTCTTGTCGGCATACAGAATGTTGTCACCACTCTTGCTCAAGATCATCGAATACTTATGCGTCTTGTTATACTCGGAGAGATAGTTGTTCAGACTGTCGTGCAAAGCCTCATTGAATTTGGTCTGCTCCTCATCCAGTTCTTTCAGAGAAGCCTGTCTGTACTGTTCTGCCGCCGATTCCTGCTTGGCCAAAGCTGACTGCGCATTGCGGGCCTGTTGCTCGGAGGTGTATTCGCCTTGCTGCAATTTACGCTGAAACTCTGCCACATTCTTCTGCAAAGCCTCTCCCTTCTGTTTCAATGCGTTTTCCAATTTTTTCTGCTTCGCCTCAAATTTGGCTTTTCCGTCCATAAAAAACTGATAATGGTTCTGCAAACTGTCCAGATCCACATAGGCAATACGGGGAGTGCCCTTTTCCGCTGCCGCTTCGGCCCGCGGAAGGCCGTTTGACTTCACTTGCTTGTTCTTATCCTCACCGCATCCGGCAAAAGGAACCACGAGGGAAAGGGCCAGCAGAGCCACCGGTACATTTTTCTTTATAAACCTCATATTCTTATTTTTTTCGTTCCTGAATTTTCTTTCTGTCAGTACGTCGTTCACTTGCATCCATAGACTGGGCACAATGAATGCCTCTGCGATTCAGTTCTTTGTTTCCGTCCACATGGGTATGTACAAACCGTTTGCCGGCAAACAGACGAACACAAAGAAGAACCATAGCCAAAGCTACAAGACCGAGGGGTACCAAAAGATTTTCCATCCATTATATTTAGGATGCAAAATTAGCAATAAATCCCTATATAAACGGGTATTTCAAATAATTTAATAGCTTTCCTATTTTAAGTCCGAATATAGGGAACCGCACAACTGCAATTCCCTATATTCAGGCACTTCTATATTGTATTACCTTATTATAACTCAGACCGTACGATACGCCCCATCTGCATGACGAAGGTGAGTTGCTGCTCTGCGTCAAACATGATGATATCGGCATCCTTGCCTCTTTCGAGCGATCCTTTCCGGTCATAGATTCCCATAATGCGGGCAGGCGTCTCGCTGGCCATACGACAGGCATCCGCCATAGGTATGCCGGCTTGCTGCACACAGGTGCGCACGAGGCGGTCCATCGTAGCAATGCTACCGGCCAATGCCGAACGGTCTGCCAACTTGCACACCCCGTCTTCCAGCACTACGCGAGGATCAAACGCCACATCGGCACTGCTGGCGGCACATCCCAGCGCATCGGTCACCAAGGCTGTACGCTCCACACCTTTGATCTGATAGACCATTCGCAACATAACGGGAGGTACATGAATTCCGTCTGCAATGACCTCTACCGTCATGTCCTTTTCTGCCAGAATACTTTCAACGGTTCCCGCCTCCTTGAACTCACGATTTTTATAGACCACGGGCATTGCATTGTAAAAATGCGTGGCATGCGTCATTCCTGCCTCATAAGCGGCCTTGACCTCGGCATACTTCGCACGCGTATGTCCTATGCTGGGCAGCACACCATGCTTGCGGCAGCTCTTGATAAAATCGATAGAGCCTTCCAGTTCGGGGGCTTCGTCCCATCGTTTGAGACAGGGCGACTTGTCCAGCAAAGGTTCGTATTCCGAAGCCACTGGTGCCTTGATCCATTCGGGAATCTGCGCACCGGCCTGTGCCGGATTAAAATACGGTCCTTCCAGATGCAACCCCATAATGGGGCTGTCAGGTTCGTCCATAAGCCTCTGACAGGTTTCGACAGCCTGCTCGATCATGGGAATGGTAGAAGAGGAAAGCGTAGGAAAAATAGCAGTAGTTCCGTAATGCAAGTGTGCCTCCACCGCCGTGCGGAACGCTTCTTCCGTGCCTTCCATAAAGTCACGTCCACCGCCGCCGTGCACGTGCATCTCTATGCCCCCAGGCACAATGTCACAGCCCTTTGCATCAATAATCTCGGCATCCGACAAAGGAAGATCACAATTGGAGACCTCAACAATCTTGTTGCCCTTCACAATGACCGATCCGCCTTCCAGCCATCCGGCCGGTGTCAGGATTCTTCCGTTTACAATTTGCTTCATATCAAATGTGTATTTAAGGTTTAAACTCTTGTCTGTATGCAAATATAGAGATTTTTTCCGAGTGTCTGACGGCTTTCTTGGCTTTTATGTTTATTTTTGCAGTCATTACATTGTCTGAGCCATGTTCTCTTATCCACACTAAAGGAAAAATCAATGTCAGCAATCCGATACATTATATATATAATCATAGGCCTGACACCTGTTCTTGCCGGATGTGGGAGCGCCGAACGTTCCCTCCGCCGCGGCGATGCGGCACTGGCCCTCGGCGAATACTGCGAAGCCGCCGCTCTCTACAAGAAAGCTTATTCGCGCACTCCGCCCTCAGAGCGCGGACAACGCGGAAAAATAGCCTACAAGATGGGCGATGCCTATCGCCGATACGGAAATACTGCACGTGCTCTGGGAGCTTTCCGGAATGCCGAACGCTATAAATACACCGACACCCTCACCTATTTCATGGAGGGGGAACTGCTCCGGCTTTCGGGAGACTACAAAGGGGCGAAAAAATGTTATGAGCTTTATCTGGAACAGAATCCGGGCGATGAAGGTGCCTTGCGGGGCATCGAATCCTGCAATACGGCACCGGCCATCAAAGAACGGGGATCCGCCTACACGGTTAAACTGGAACGGCTGTTCGGAGGAAGCCGCTCCGACTACGCACCGGCCTTCATGGGCGAGGATGCGGAACAACTGTATTTCACCACCAACCGGCCACAGGTAACGGGAGATGAACTCAGCGGCATCACCGGTCTGAAAAACGGCGACATTTACTTCTCCAAAAAGGACGAGAAGGGCCGCTGGAAAATGCCGGAAGCAGTTGAAGGCAGTATCAATACGGAATTCGACGAAGGGGCCTGTTCCTTCAGCGCAGATGGTAAGACAATGTACCTTACCGTATGCCGCACCGACCCGCAATATCCCCGTATGGCAGAAATCTGGACCTCCAACCGTACGGACGCCAGTTGGGCCAAGCCTCAACAACTGAAACTGACAGCCGATACTCTTTCATCATACGCCCATCCGGCGGCATCGCCCGACGGCCGATGGCTGTACTTTACGTCAGACATGCCCGGAGGGTACGGCGGTCTGGACCTCTGGCGTGTGCCGATCGGCACCCACGGCCTCGGAGCCATCGAGAATCTGGGTCCCGACATCAATACTGAGGGAAACGAGGTCTTTCCTGCATTCCGTCCGTCGGGAGAACTTTATTTCTCTTCGGACGGCCGCACGCCGTCCATGGGCGGACTGGACTTGTACCGGGCTACGGAAGATACCATAACCGGCAAATGGCAGGTAGAGCATCTGCCGGCTCCCATGAACTCCAACGCCGATGATTTCGGCATCACGTTCGAGGGATTGCACAACAAAGGCTTCTTCTCGTCCAACCGCACTACCGGCGGCCGGGGGTGGGACAAGATTTTCTCTTTCTCCTATCCCGAAGTATTACAAACCGTGAAGGGATGGGTGTACGAGCAGGACGGCTACGAACTGCCCGAAGCACAGGTCTACATGGTGGGAAACGACGGAACGAACCTCAAACTCAGCGTCCGCACAGACGGATCCTTTGAAGAGCCCGTCTTGCCCGATGTGGACTATCTATTCCTCGCTACCTGCAAGGGTTTTCTGAATGTGCGCAACCAGCTGCATGCCGACACCATGGAGACAGAACATCAGTATGTACTCCAATTCCCGCTCCCGAACATCAGCATTCCGGTGTTGGTAAGAAACGTGTTCTACGAATTTGACAAGGCCGACCTGACCGCCAATTCCGTCGAGGCATTGGACCGCCTGACCAAACTTCTGAAAGAGAATCCGAACGTCACGATCGAGTTGAGCGCACACTGCGACTATCGCGGCAATGACGACTACAACGAACGCCTGTCCCAGCGACGGGCCGAAAGCGTGGTGAACTACCTCCGGGAACACGGTATCGAGGCAGACCGCCTGACCGCCAAGGGCTACGGAGAGAAACAGCCGAAGACGGTCAACAAAAAACTGACCGAAACCTATCCTTTCCTGCACGAGAACGACACGCTCACCGAAGCATACATCCTGAAACTGCCGGCCGAACAACAGGAAATATGCAACGCTCTGAACCGCCGTACCGAGTTCCGCGTACTCCGCACTACCTACGGCCTTTTTGACGAAAAGGGCAATCTGAAACCCGGAGCATTACAGCCTCCCGTCCGTAGCGGAAAGGAACAGGAGGACGAAGAACTCTGATTTTATCTCACCTTATCTCCCACTCCATGCGTCCTCATCGAAAACGCCCCCGCCGGTACGGCATTCTGGCCATTAGCCCGCTATTCGTTCTGGCAGCCCTATTTCTCGGATTCAGCCTGCACTTGGGCGACTTCTCACGCGTTCCCCTGCTCATCATTTTTTCCGCCACGTCCATTTACGCCCTTTTCATCACACGCGGCTATCCGGCAGAAGAACGCATCACCCGTTTCTCACGGGGAGCCGGTTCCCCCAACCTGCTCCTGATGATATGGATATTCGTCATGGCCGGCGCATTCGCCAAGTCGGCCAAAGACATGGGAGCCATTTCCGCCACCGTCGACCTGACCCTCCGGCTACTCCCTCCGGAAATGCTCCTGGCCGGCATCTTCATTGCCGCCTGCTTCATTTCCCTCTCCATCGGAACCTCCGTAGGCACCATTGTCGCTTTGGTCCCCGTAGCCACCGGTCTGGCCGACAAGACCGGCACCGCCATTCCTCTGCTGGTTGCCGCCACCGTAGGCGGAGCCCTTTTCGGCGACAACCTGTCGTTCATATCGGACACCACCATTGCCGCCACACGCTCCGTAGGGTGCCGGCAAAGCGACAAGTTCAAAGTCAACCTCCAGATTGTGCTTCCGGCAGCTGTCATAACATTCATCATCTACCTGATAATGGGACAGAATACAGCAACCGTCCCCGCCGTTTCCGACATCAGTCTGCTGAAAGTTCTCCCCTACCTCATCGTCCTGCTCATGGCTGTCACCGGCTGCAACGTACTGATCGTGCTACTTATCGGCAACCTCCTGACGGGTTGCATCGGGATGGCCACAGGCAGCTACGATCTGAACGGATGGACCAGTTCGATGACCTCGGGCATCGGCGGCATGTCCGAACTGATCCTCATCACCATGCTGGCCGGAGGATTGCTGGAACTGATCCGCACGGGCGGAGGCATCGCCTACCTCATCCGTCTTCTCATCCGCCGCGTCCACAGCAAACGGGGTGCGGAATACTGCATCGCTGCACTGGTCAGTGTCACCAATCTCTGCACGGCCAACAACACCGTTGCCATCCTCACTACCGGCGGACTGGCCAAGGATATTTGCGAAAAATACGGCATAGACAAGCGGAAATGCGCCAGCCTGCTCGACACATTCTCCTGCTGCGTACAGGGGCTGCTGCCATACGGAGCCCAGCTGCTCATCGCCGGCGGCATGGCCGGCATCAGTCCCGTAGCAATCATTCCCAGCCTTTACTATCCGATGATTATGGGCACGGCTGCCCTGCTGGCCATCGGACTCCGGTTTCCCCGGAAATACAGCTGAGACCTTTTTTCCAAAAAAAGAAAGATAAGGAATTGAAATCTGAAAAGACTGACTCTTCATTGTATAATGGGACCGATGGACACCGATACAACATATCACCATGCAGAAGTATGTTCCTGAATGCAAAACCACTATTAATAAATACCACAAATAATATATGGCATATTATTCAGAAACGATACAAGAGGAAGAACTCAAAAACAATGTAGGTAAAGAATGATTCTCGGGAGCGAACAGATAAAGGGGGAAATGAAATTCCGCTTTCACAGAATACCTATAAAACTTTTACAAGGCGTGTAAAACTTTTTACATGCCTTGTAAAAGTTTTTACACGCCTTGTAAAAAAACGGCGGAATATTTCTATTTCCCAGTCCGCCCGATAGACATACTCTACAAAAAAGTTTACCGGACCGTAATATTAGAAAGTAAAACAGACGGCTGTAGTCCTGCATGACAAGGAACAACCGTCTGATAACTTTCCGGGACACAACCCGATGGTCTATACTTTTATTTCCTGTTTTCGCATCTTACGACAGTTTGAGTTCGAGTACGTAATCCGGTACATTTTCGGGAACCGTCACGGGAATTACCAACTGCCCGTCTTTCTGCCGGAACTTCAACTTCTGACGGGAACGGAAATCCACGGCCGTCTTGACCTTCTCGGGCAGCGAAACGGAAATCTCTGCCACTTCAGGATTCAGAACATGCAGATAGAGCGTTTTTCCGTTTCTGGTGGAAACCACCTTTTCCCCGTCTCCTACTCCGCCAGCCTCCGTTTCATAAATAGAAGGACCATAGCACTTCAACCATTCCCCCATCCCGGAAAGACGCTGAAGGGCCGCTTCGGGCAGTGTTCCGTCAGGCTGAGGACCGATATTGAGCAACAAGTTAGCCCCCTTGGCCGAAGTCCGGGCCAGCAAACGGATAAGTTCGGACACAGACTTGTAGTCCTGATCCTTCACCTTATACCCCCACATGCCGTTCATAGTCTGGCAGGTCTCAAGAGGCAGACGGCTCACGGCCTGTCCGGACAGACCGGCCTTGTTCTCTCCGGGCACATCGCGTTCGAATATCTGGATGTCCTCACCTTCGAACGGAGTGAGATGGTGGTTATTGCCCACCAGACAGGCGGGCTGCAAACGGTGGATCAGTTCGTACTGCCCGGCCAGTTGCCAATCGAAAGGAATGCTGTCACCGTCATGATCCCATACACCGTCAAACCAAATGGCACCGATCTCACCGTATCCGGTAAGCAGTTCCGTAAGCTGACGGTTCATGAAATCATAATAGCTCTTCCAGTCGGCCTTGCCGGTATCGCGTCCCGTTCCACGACCGGTACGGCCTACGGGATAGTCCTCGCGCGTCCAGTCGAGATGGGAATAATACAGGTGCAATTTCACATCCTGCCGGTGGCACTCGTCTGCCAGCTGACGTATGATGTCCTTGCCATACGGAGTATTCATTATATTATAGGACGACTGAGCGGTGTTCCACATTGAAAAGCCCTCGTGATGCCGCGAAGTGAAACAAATGTATCTGGCTCCCGCCTCCTTTATGGCCGAAACCCATGCCTTCGCATCAAAGCGGTGCGGGTAAAAGGCCTGGGCAGCCTTCGCATACTCGCGGTTGTCGATGTTCTGGTTTGTCATATACCACTCACCTTGTCCGAAAAGGCTGTACAGCCCCCAATGCAGGAAAATGCCGAACCGGCTATTGCTGAAATCCTTGCGCGCTTTCAGGTTCTCGGGTGAAGGCTGATAGGCCACGGTCTGCGCCGAAGAGAGCATTGCAAGACTTAAAAAAAACGAGACTAAATATTTTCTCATACTATTACGGATATTAATTAAAATGACGGACAAATATAAGTTTTTTTGGGCATATGGGGCAATGTTGGCTGAAAATTCGTACCTTCGCGGAAAAGAAGGAACAGCCGGACGGTCTGTCGCGTGTGTCCGTGTGACACAGGAGGAAAGTCCGGGCAGCACAGGGCAATCCGCTTCTTAACGGGAAGTTGTCCGCAAGGGCAAATGAGTGCAGAAGAAAAGAACCGCCGCCCGCAAGGACGGTAAGGGTGAGAAGGTGGGGTAAGAGCCCACCGGCCGCGTGGTGACACTGCGGGCCGTGCACATCGGATGCTGAAAGTTCGCGTAAACCGGCGCAGGAGGGCGGCCCGCCCAAGTCTGCGGACGCGCCGGAGGGTAGAACGATAGAGCTTGCCGGCAACGGCAAGCCCGGATAAATGACAGACACGTTACGCCATCGTAACGTACAGAACCCGGCTTACAGACCGGCTGTTTCTTCTTTTCTTTCCTCTTTTACCAATTTCTCACAATCGGGATGTAACCCGCGATTCTCCACAAAGATGCTATATAACATACAAATAAAAATTGGAGCGTTACAAAAAATGCTTAAATTCGCCCCAAGTTAACAAACCTTCAAAATATATAACAACGTATGAAGAAATATAATTTCGGTGCGGGACCGTCAATCCTCCCGCAAGAGGTGATGAAAGCAACGGCTGATGCCTGTACGGAATTTCAGGGCATGGGCCTTTCGCTCATGGAGATAAGCCATCGTACCAAAGAGTTTCAGGCCGTTATGGACGAGGCACAGGCTTTGTTCAAGGAGTTGCTGGACATTCCCGAAGGCTACAGCGTGCTGTTTGTCGGTGGCGGCGCAAGTCTGGAATTCTGCATGGTACCTTACAACCTGCTCGAAAAGAAAGCTGCTTATCTGAACACCGGCGTGTGGGCAAAGAAAGCCTTGAAAGAGGCCAAACTCTTCGGTGAAGTTGTTGAAGTGGCCTCATCGGCCGATGCCAACTACACCTTCATTCCGAAAGACTATACCATTCCGGCCGATGCCGACTATTTCCACATCACAACCAACAACACCATCTACGGAACGGAAATACGCAAAGATCTGGATTCTCCGGTACCTCTTGTCGCAGACATGTCATCCGACATCTTCTCCCGTCCCATTGACGTGAGCAAGTACGGAATGATTTACGGCGGCGCCCAGAAAAACCTGTCTATGGCCGGTGTCACCTTCGTCATTGTCAAGAATGAGTTGCTGGGCAAGGTAAGCCGCCCCATCCCCACCATGCTTGACTACCGCACCCACGTGGACAAGGGTTCCATGTTCAACACCCCACCTGTTGTACCCATCTACTGCGCTTTGCAAAACTTGAAATGGATCAAGGCGCAGGGAGGAGTGAAGGAAATGGAACGCCGCGCACAGGAACGTGCCGATCTGCTCTATACCGAAATAGACCGTAACAAACTCTTCCGCGGAACAGCCGAGAAAGAAGACCGCTCGCTGATGAACATCTGCTTCGTCATGGCCGACGAATACAAAGAACTGGAAGCCGACTTCCTTAAATTCGCCACAGAAAGGGGAATGTCGGGCATCAAGGGACATCGCTCGGTAGGCGGTTTCCGCGCCTCCTGCTACAACGCCATGCCGCTCGAAGGAGTCCAGGCACTGGTTGACTGCATGAAGGAATTCGAAGCTTTACACTAATGATCTAACGTACATCCATGGGGTATGGGAACAAAGACTTAACGCAAGGGATCTTTTTTCCATACTCCTTTTTGTTTACACTCATCCAGAACCATTATGAAAATACTCGTAGCAACAGAAAAGCCTTTTGCTCCGGTAGCTGTGAAGGGCATCAAAGAAATCATTGAAGCCGCCGGCTTCGAGTGCGCGTTACTTGAAAAATATACGCAAAAATCCCAGTTGCTGGAAGCGGTAAAGGACGTAAACGCCCTGATCATCCGGTCGGACAAAATAGATGCCGCAGTCATGGATGCCGCTCCCGAACTGAAAATCGTAGTCCGCGCAGGAGCCGGATACGACAATGTCGACCTGGAAGCCGCGACAGCACACGGCATCGTTGTGATGAACACTCCGGGACAGAATGCCAATGCCGTTGCCGAACTGGTGATAGGCTTGCTGCTGTACACCATCCGCAACCGCTTTGACGGGACTTCCGGAACAGAACTGAAAGGAAAGAAGATAGGTCTGATGGCCTTCGGAGCCGTTGCCCAGAACGTAGCCCGCATAGCGAAAGGCTTCGGCATGGAAATTTCCGGTTTCTCTCCGCGCAACCAGCCGCAAAAGATTATTGATGCCGGATTCCATGTTCATGAAGATGTGCAAAGCCTCTTCGCCGAGAATGACATCGTCAGCCTGCACATTCCCGCCACTCCGCAAACCAAAGGCTGCATCACCTACGACCTGATCAAGAGCATGAAACCCAATGCCATCCTGCTCAACACCGCAAGAAAGGAAATCATAGACGAAGAAGGACTGCTGCGCGCCATGACAGAACGTCCCGACCTTCGCTACGTGACCGACCTGAAACTGGGAGCACACGATGAAGCCGTGGAGAAACTGGCCGGCCGCTACATCTTCACCCCTAAAAAAATGGGAGCACAAACCTCCGAGGCCAATATCAATGCCGGACTGGCCGCCGCCTCGCAGATCGTCGACTTCTTCAAAAACGGAGTCACGACTTTCCAGGTCAATAAATAACAACAGCACTTTCCGGCAGGAAGAGGCGCACACAGCATGTACGCTTTCTTCCTCCGGAATTTATCTATTCTCTTAAAACCTACCATCATGCCTCAGATAAAACCATTCCGCGGTGTCCGTCCCCCCGCCCCGCTCGTTGAGGAAGTGGAATGCCGCCCCTATGACGTACTGAGTTCGGAAGAGGCCCGTGCCGAAGCCGGAACAAACGAAAAATCCCTGTACCACATCATCAAGCCGGAAATCAATTTTCCGGAAGGAACGGACGAGTACGATCCCCGGGTCTACGAAAGCGGCGCCGAACAGTTCCGGAAATTTCAGGAACAAGGATGGCTCGTACAGGACGAAGAGGAGAACTACTACCTCTATGCACAGACCATGAACGGCAAGACGCAATACGGCATCGTCCTGTGTGCCTACGTGAACGACTACATGAATTCCGTCATCAAAAAGCACGAGCTGACCCGCCGCGACAAGGAGGAAGACCGCATGAAGCACGTTCGCCAAACGAACGCCAACATCGAACCGGTATTTCTGGCCCATCACCCCACTCCCGTTCTCGATGCCATCACCAAAAAATATGCGGCCCTCAAACCCGAGTATGACTTCATCGCTCCCATCGACGGCTTCCGGCATCAGCTCTGGATCATCTCCGACGGGAAGGACAAGGAAAGCATCACCGGCGAATTTGCAAAGATGAATGCGCTCTACATTGCCGACGGACACCACCGGTCGGCCGCTGCCGCACTGGTAGGCGCGGAAAAGGCCAAAGCAAATCCCGACAATACGGGAAAAGAGGAATACAACTACTACATGGCCGTAAGTTTCCCGGCAGACCAGCTCACCATTCTTGACTACAACCGTGTCATCAAGGATCTGAACGGCATGCAGCCCGAAGAGTTTCTTCACGCACTGGAAAAAAATTTCATCGTACAGGACAAAGGCTGCCAAATATACAAACCCGCTCAGTTGCACGAGTTCTCACTCTATATGGACGGCCACTGGTACAGCCTTGTCGCGCGTGAAGGAACCTACAACCCCGACGATCCCATCGGCGTGCTGGACGTGGACATCTCGTCCCGGCTGATCCTGGACGAGTTGTTGGGAATCAAAGATCTCCGCAGCGACAAACGCATAGACTTCGTCGGTGGCCTGCGCGGCCTGGGAGAACTGAAGAACCGCGTGGACAGCGGAGAAATGAGGATCGCCCTTGCTCTCTATCCCGTCAGCATGCAGCAAATCATGGACATCGCCGACAGCGGAAAAATCATGCCGCCCAAAGCCACATGGTTTGAGCCGAAACTGAGAAGCGGTCTTGTCATCCACAAATTAGACTGATCTCTTCCTCTCTCTCAATATAAATAAGAGAAAAACCATTATCCACCGCGGCGGTCAATAACTACCGCCACGGTGGTTTTGATTTACAAAGGATGTCGCATTCCGGCCAGAATGTATTTTTAGAAGCTGAAATAGGCCATAAATAAAAAAGAAGTCGTAAATTCGCAAACAAATACTACAACACACGCAAATAGCATTATGGAAATTTCAGGTAAGATCATTGCGGCACTTCCGCCGCGCGGTGGAGTTTCGCAACGCACCGGAAACAGTTGGAAAACTCAGGAGTTCGTCATCGAAACCCACGAACAATATCCCCGCAAATGCGTATTCAACGTATTCGGCGAAGACCGTTTGCAGGAAATGAACATCCAGGTAGGAGAAGAACTGACCGTATCGTTCGACATCGACGCAAGAGAATATAACGGACGCTGGTATAACGACATACGCGCTTGGAAGGTAGAGAGGAACGCAGCTCCTGCCGCACCGTCCAATGCCATCCCCGCAGGCAACATTCCCGCTCCGACCAGTAGTGCTCCCGCTGCCGGAGAGCCGGAAGACGACCTGCCCTTCTAAACCGCGCCCTCCCTTTCAGAAAAACATGTGCCAATATAATGCCGTTGTCATCGAGGCTACGGAAAATATTGGCACATTTGTTTACGAACTACCGTTTTGGGTCAGTAGAAAAACCGTGGGGAAATAAATTTTTCACAACCAAAGATTATTGCGAGCTTTGTGTCATGGAAAATGACTACTTACAGATGTTGGCGCAGATAGTTTTGCCCTCTCAGATACTTGAT
>Ga0209694_1002857_pt1 | contig 12836 bp, 8 predicted proteins | sample GluameincwithD2O_FD_187499 | JGI IMG/M metagenome (GOLD analysis project Ga0209694, IMG submission 187499) | Mouse cecum microbial communities from Vienna, Austria - Glucosamine amended microcosms incubated with D2O (SPAdes) (version 2) | ecosystem: Host-associated > Mammals > Digestive system >...
CGCGTTGTGACGGTGTCGATTTTGTCGAAATGCCAACTTGGCGTGTATTTCTCATCCAATTCCTCAATATCGCAGGACTCGGCCCGATTTTCGGTGCTATAATGGGTGTGATGTTCGGCCCGGCAGCGTTTATATGGATTGTAGCCGGTACCATTTTCGGCGGCGCTGTCCACGATTTTATTTCGGCCATGATGTCGGTCCGCTCTGGCGGAGACTCACTGCCCGAGCTTGTCGGCCGTGAACTTGGCCCGGTGGTGAAGCAGATTCTAAGGTTTGTGTCGACAGTGCTGCTCATTCTTGTCGGCGCTGTGTTTATTCTGACACCCGCGGGTATTCTCGACGGCATGACGCCCCAGTGGGCCAATACCACATTTTGGATTGCGCTTATCTTTTTGTATTACATTGCGGCAACCTTGTTGCCAATCGACAAAATTATAGGTCGTTTCTATCCTATTTTGGGTTTTGCACTACTTTTCATGGCGGCAGGCTTGTTGTTTGCTTTGTTTTTCGGTGGCAATGTAATTCCCGATGGCTTTTCCGACGGCCTTCAATCACGTCATTCATCTTCCGAGACACATCCGTTGTTTCCTATGATGTTTGTCAGCATCGCCTGTGGTGCAATCTCGGGTTTCCATGCCACCCAGTCGCCGATGATGGCTCGATGCCTTAAGAACGAGCGTCTTGCACGTCCTGTTTTTTATGGTGCCATGATTGCCGAGGGCGTCGTGGCTCTGATATGGGCAGCAGCGGCGATTGCTTTTACCGGCGGCTACAGCCAACTGCAGGAGTATATGACTACCCATACCGCCGGTGAACTTGTGCATGATGTATCGGTGGAGTGGCTTGGCACTTTCGGTGGTATTTTGGCTTTGCTCGGAGTTGTTGCAGCGCCGATTACCACAGGAGATACGGCTCTGAGGTCGGCCAGACTTATTGTTGCCGACTTTATGCACATAGATCAGAGTAAGTTTTTGAAGCGCATGGTGATCACGATTCCGATATTCGTGCTTACCTTTGCTCTGATGATGCTCGATTTCAATGTGCTGTGGCGTTATTTTGCGTGGACCAACCAACTCCTTGCGGCTTTTACCCTCTGGGCTTCTACGGTCTATCTCGCCCGCCATGGCCGGGCCTATGTGATAACGCTTGTGCCTGCTTTATTTATGACTTCGGTCGTGGTGACATACCTTTTCACCGCTCCGTCGCCCGAAGGCTTCGGGCTGTCGCTCGATAAAGCGAGCCTTATTGCAGTGTTGACCGACATCGTCTGTCTCGGCTTGTTTATCCGCTACAAGATTCTTCTTGCCAAAGGTAAAGTGATAGATGATGTCGCATATTAAAATAATCGGTCAGTAATCAGCTGCCGACAATAAGATAATGGATTTCAATAGTATAATCTCACAGACAAGGAATTATAATTTTCATAGCCATACCCAGTTCTGCGACGGCCATGCTCCTATGAGCGACATGGCTCGAGCTGCTGCGGCCTCCGGTATGCGCCACTATGGTTTTTCACCGCATAGCCCGATTCCAATTCCATCGCCGTGCAACATGAAGGCCGAAGATGTGGATGATTATCTGGCCGAAGTAGAGCGTATAAAATCGCTGCCCGAGTTGGGCGGATGCCGCTTCTATGCTGCAATGGAGGTTGACTATCTTGGCAGTCATTGGGGGCCTGCAAACGATTATTTCAAGTCCTTGCCACTCGATTATACTATCGGGTCGGTTCATTTCATTCCTTCGCAGAGCGGCGAGTATGTTGATATAGACGGTAAATTCGAGAATTTCTCGCGAAGGATGAAGGCTCATTTCGAAGACGACATAGAATATGTTGTCGACACATTCTTCCGTCAGTCTTGCGATATGGTAGAGGTTGGTGGATTCGACATCCTCGGACATTTCGACAAGGTAGGGCAGAATGCCTCGTACTATGCTCCCGGTATCGAAGATAGCATGCTGTACCGCGACAGGATAGAGACCCTCATCGATAAGATAATACGCCGGGGCTGTGTGATAGAGCTGAATACCAAGGCTCGTGTGCAGCACGGGCGATTCTTCCCGGGCGAACGCTATCTGCCGGCCCTTGTAGATGCCGGGGTGACTATCCTTGTAAACAGTGATGCTCACCACCCCGATTTGATTTGTGCCTCGCGTGACGAGGCTTATAACATTATAGATAAGATAGGCCATGTCGCGAACGCTTGAATTGCTTGCTCCGGCGCGTAATGCCGAAATAGGACGTATAGCTGTGCTTGCCGGTGCCGATGCCGTGTATATCGGCGCACCGTCGTTTGGCGCAAGGGCCGCCGCCGTCAATTCTGTTGACGATATTGCCGGTCTTTGCCGCTTCGCTCACATGTACAGGGCAAAGGTCTATGTGACCATGAATACCATACTCTACGACGACGAATTGCAGCAGGCCGAGGCTTTGGTGCATAAACTGTATGCTGCCGGTGTCGACGCGCTCATCGTGCAGGACATGGCGTATCTGAGTATGAATATCCCGCCTATTGCCCTTCATGCAAGTACCCAGTGCGATATCCGTACGCCCGAAAAGGCGGCTATGCTCGCCAAGGCCGGTTTTGCCCAGCTTGTTCTTCCGCGCGAGTTTAATGCTGACGAAATTAAGGCGTGTGCCGAATCTGCCGGTGTGCCGGTCGAGGTTTTCATTCACGGTGCATTGTGCGTGAGCTACAGCGGCGATTGCCAGGCGGGATTTGTGGCCACCGGCCGAAGTGCAAATCGTGGAACATGCCCTCAGATGTGCCGTCTGCCTTATGAGCTGATAGATTCTGAGGGCTGCGAGGTAGCCCCCAAGAAGCATTATCTGTCGCTCCGTGATTTGAACCGCAGCAATGACCTTGCCGAACTTATCGAAGCCGGGGCGTCTTCGTTTAAAATCGAGGGTCGTCTCAAAGATGCCCGTTATGTGGCCAATGTGACGAAGATGTACAGCGACTTGCTCTACGGTATTTGTGCTCAATCCGGTGGCGAGTTGGTGCGTTCGTCTTATGGTAAAGTTAGTTCGGGTTTCGTTCCCGACCTTTCGCGGACATTCAACAGGGGTTATACATCGTATTTCATGCGTAAGCCGGGCCGAATGGCCTCGCTTGACACTCCGAAGTGGGCCGGATGCGAGGTCGGTACGGTCGCTGTGCCATACGACAGCCGTCGCAGATCGTTCAAGGCAAAACTTAAACAGACTTTGGCTAATGGCGACGGCCTCGGTTATTTTGACAAGAATGGTCAATACCAAGGCTTCAGGCTCAATAGGGCCGAGGGTGATGTGCTTTATCCGGCCGTTCCTCTCGACGGTCTTACAGCAGGGATGACTCTTTACCGCAATACCGACAAGGCTTTCTTCGATATTCTTGACAGCAAGGATGCCTCGTGCAAGCGAACTATCGGTGCGAGCATAGCAATGCGACCGCTCGACGAGAACCGTATAGTGCTTGAAGTGAGCGACGAACGTGCTTGCAAGGCCACGCTTGTCGTTGATTGCCCTTATCAGCAGGCGAAATCGCCTCAGGAAGCCCAGCGTCGACGTGTTGTAGAAAAGACCGGAGATACCATTTACGTGGTAGATACCGTTGACGATACTCTTGGAGATCGCTTTGTGGCAGCATCGGTGTTAACGAAGGCAAGGCGCGACTTGTTAGAACTTCTCGACCATGTGGCCGAGGCGACATATACCTACGACCGCCGCAAACCTAATCGCTTTGCGGCAGATGAATTCCAAGGCCGTGAGCTGACTTATCACGACAATGTAGCCAACCGCGAGTCGCGAGAATTTTATAAGAGCCACGGAGCTGCTAAAATTCAGCCCGCTATCGAATCATCTTTGCCCGAGGGCGACATACAGGTAATGCAGACCCGCTATTGCATTCGCCGAGAACTTGGTGCATGCCTTCGCGAGAAAAATGGCTGCAAGTTGCCGACTCCGTTGTATTTGCGGAATGAATCGGGTGTATACCGCCTCGATTTCGATTGCAAGCGCTGCGGCATGAATGTAGTGAAGGCGCAATTGCCTAAGGATTGCGGCAGATAATCAGCGAATGCGGCGGTTGAATTTACGTCGCTCGGCATCGAACCACCAACCCCATTTATTGAAATACCGTATCATGTTGATGATATGGATTTTTGTCATGCGCAGGTTTTTATACGACTCGGCGCGGTGGTAGTGTATAATCTCGCACATAGGGAAATAGAGGGTCTTATAGCGCCTGTGAATCCTGCGGGTAAGATCGATATCCTCCGGGTACATGAAGAAACGCTCGTCGAATAAGCCTGCCTCTTGCAATGCCGACATGCGAATGAACATAAAACTGCCTTGGTGATAAGGTATATTGTGCGTCACCGACATGTCGAGCGACTTGAGCAGGTATTTGTCGTTGCGTTTTGAAAATAGGCTTTGCGGCAGGAATCGCCGACCGAATACATCGAGCGGAGTCGGCAGTCGTCGGCAGGTGTACTGCTGACTGCCGTCGGGGTAGAGTATCCGCGGCTGCACCATTCCGACAGTGCCGTCCGACTGCATGAAGTCGTAGATACGGTCGATGATGTCGGGGTCGAAAGCGACATCACTGTTCATCACCAGATGATATGCCGCCCCTTCTTTGGCGGCCATTCGTATGGCGATATTGTGGGCGGCGCCGAAGCCGGGGTTGTCGGCCGGGTGATAGCTGAGTTTAGGTTTGCCCTCTGCCCAAGACTGTAAACGTTGCTCTGCGCCGTTGTCGATAATATAGATGTGGGCAATCTTGTCTGAGGTGAGACACTCCAGACACTTATCGAGTTCGTCGATAGCGGTATGATAGGTAACAATGCTTACAGTCAAGGCTTGCATAAGGCAAAGTTAATAAAAAACCACGATAAGATTCAAATTAAAAAGTAAAAACGGCCGAAAAACCGCGCCTAAAACAAAATGTCAATGTTCGCTTTGACGACGGTTCGGCTTTGGGCCGCGGAGTCGACTACCGCTTGGGTTGGTTGGGGGAATCGCTCTGTGTGGGGAGGGTGATCTTCGGCGTGGGGCCGTCGCGAGGGGGGATTATCATTAGTGCGATTTGCTCGGCGGTTGCTTCGGGGTGCAGGATGACCGGGTGTGGGCGATCGGGGTCGGTGTCGTATATTGCCGGGATTCTCATGTCGCCGCCTCGCACGTGGATTATGATGAAGTTTTCGCCCTCGTTCAGGATTACCGGCGCTACGGCGGCGAGTGCTTTGCCAAAGTTTTTTCGGGCGATAGCGTCGTCGGAGTTGAGGGGTCGGTAGCGGTCGGCATCGAGAAGTAGTGCATAATTATAGGTTCGGCCTCGGATGTTGTCGGGTTTTATTCCGGTGGCAGTGAATAGCCAGTCGCCGTCGCGAGCTTTGCGGTAGCCTGATGCCTTGAGGGCGTCGCGTCGGGTGCGAGCCATGACCATTGCCCAAAGTGTTGGTTTGCGGACGTCGTGGACGAAGCGGATGTATTGGCACAGGAGTTCGCGCGAGTCGTAACCCGGTGGGTCGACGATGAGTACGCGCCGCATGGTTTTGTGTTGGCGGTAGTACTCGAGGGCAGCGATTATGCGCCGTTCGTGCTTGAGTAGCGAGCGGCCTAAGTATCGCTGAAATGGGGAGTAGTATTTCATGGATAGTTTTTTAGCCGCAAAGATAAGGTGGGGAAGGGGAGGGTTATTGGGGGATTTTCAAAAGGAGTTTTTTTTAATGAAGAATGTAGAATGCATAATGCATAATGAGCGTGCCGGGTGTTTTTTTAGACAGAAAGACATAAAGACAGGTTTTTTTCGATGCCGGGGGGCTTCGCTAAAGCTCGACGCTTGAGACAAAAATTATTGCTTTTGCTTGGTGGGTCTGATTGGGCTAATAGGACTAATTGGGGAGGCGTGGAATGCGGTTGCCGGGGGTCTTCGCTAAAGCTCGATGCTTGAGACAAAAATTATTGCTTTTGCTTGGTGGGGCTGAATGGGCTAATAGGACTAATTGGGGAGGCGTGGAATGCGGTTGCCGGGGGTCTTCGCTAAAGCTCGACGCTTGAGACAAAAATTATTGCTTTTGCTTGGTGGGTCTGATTGGGCTAATAGGGCTAATTGGGGAGGCGTGGGATGTGGTTGCCTGGTGGTTTTTTGCTTGGGTGGTGGGGATTTAGTGCTTACCGATTTTGTATGTACGCTTTTATTAAGTACCTTTGTTATATTAATCATTTTATATCCTTTTCAGAAAATATATGAATTTGAAAGACCATTTTATGAATACTGTTGCTGACGAGCTTGATCATCTCAACGGCACGGAATTTGAGTATCTTTGCCGCCCTTTCATAGAATTACTAACCGATAAGGAGTTTGAGATCAAAGGGCATAATCTCGAAATGAAGCCTGTTGGCCGAACCGTCGATCTGATGCAGGACGGCGATTTTGGTGTCATCGGTCAGTGTGGTACTGACAAAGATTATTTTTCAGGTAATAAGGCTGTTAATGATATCGACGGCTGCTTTAGGAATAGTCCTGATTTTCATACAATCTATCTATTCTCCAATCGCAGAGCCACCGGTTCCGAATTGACTGATTTGGAAAAAGCTGTAAAGCTTAAACTAAATAGTAACGAAGGCTCGCAAGCTGACTATCAGTTTTATCTTTATGACAGTCAGAGAATCGCAAAGACTATTTACGATAAAATATATAAGACAAGTAAGGTGAAGGAAATATTGTCGTATCTCCCGAAGTCTTACAATTATTATCTCTGTCTGCCGGAATCCAATATGTTGCCAATGCAAAAACAGGAATATCGGCATAGACCAGAGGAGAAAGAGATAGAAGAAAGGCTTGAGAAGAACGATTTCTTACAGATTTATGGTCTCAGCGGTATGGGTAAGACTGAGACGGCCATAGCCGTAGCCAATAATCTTTCCGATAAATTCGATACCGTCTTGTGGCTTTATGAATTGAATAAGGAGTACATATCGCTTTCCGACATACATATTCAAAGATTGGAGGAATCAATAAATCTCGAACACCTGCTGAGTATGTTCCGGGTGCTGATTGTCGTAGACAATCTTAACGATAATGTTGAGACACTTAAGGATAATTTCCTTAGTAAATCAAAAAAAGGTAGCAAGTGTATCGTCACCTCTTTGCAGCTTAATGTGTCTCCTGCCGAGGCTTTCAATCTGAAATACCTCTCTGATGCAGTCTCAAAGGAAATTCTAAGCGATTGTAAGGTTGAACCTACAGAAGAGCAATTAGATTATGTGCTTGCCAATGTTGCAGGATATCCTCTTTTGCTTAAACTCGCAAAAAATGCAGTAGAAAATGGAGATTTGAGCTGGGATGAAATAGTTTCTATCTCCAATTTGACGGAAATTGATGATAATGAGAAGAATGAGGTTTTCGCACAGAGGATTGTAGGCCGATACAAGGATAGATTTCCTGAAATGTTCAATTTGCTTTTGGGTTTGGATAGTACAAGGTTGAGTAAGCATTTCCTTCGGGAAAAGAATATTATTAAATTTAATGCCTTGCTTCGTAATGCAATCATTGAGAGCGTGGATGAGTATAGCTGTAGCATTCATAGTGTCGTACTCTCCTCGATAAGGACTGTTGTAGGAAGGGACTACTCGGAAAAGGATTTCCTTGAACATATAGACAAGTACCTTCACAAACATGCTCTGTCGCGCGATGCCGGGCTTTATACCTTCGCTGCCGCTCATGGCGACAGATTATTGATGCTCTTTGACGATAAGAATATCTCTGAAGCACTACGGAAGTTAGTTTTGTTGGCTTGCCTGTATGCGTTTGATACATACTCCCAGCCACAACGGTATACCGTTTTATTTGAAAAAGTTGAATTACATCCGTCAGAATCAGAACTTGATTTAAGGCTTTTGATTGAATCTCAAGAACTTGAAGAGAAGAAATTGAAGATTGAATTAAACGATGATGAATTCAGGAAAGAAAAAATACAGGGGTATGTCGGGGTCCTAAAGGGGTTAAGTACAGATTCTGAGAAAAGTAATGCTCTCAAATATCATCATATCGGGAAATGGGAGTCTATTATTGGGGAGTATGAAAGTGCGGAAAAGAATTTATTAAAGGCAATAGAGATAAGCCCCACTTCCTTTCATAGTCATTTGAGATTGGCTCGTAACTATAATGTGCAAAGGAAGCGAAATGGACTGAGCTTCAGTGATAAAGAATGCTACCGGAATAAGGCAATTGAACAACTTAACTCAATACTCGAATGGCCTGACTTATCTGAAGTGCCTATATCTGTAAAGCTCTCAGCCTACGAGATGCTCGGCGGCAACGCGTATGTTGATCAGAGGACGATGTTTGTTGATAATCGTTTGAATCAGTTTGCAAAAGATATCTATGCTTCGCTCTCTGAAAGCTATTCTCATACGTATAATGCTCTTTCCAAGCTTGCCAATCACCTGTCCTATAATTTCCCGGAATTTTTTTCTCGACTCTGCGCGAAGTTGCCATTGCCTCTGAACATTGAAAATAATGAGCGCTTGCGCAAGGATTATGGAGAAATCGTGCTGGCTCAGTATGTTTTCGGCAATTATCCCGAAAAATATAGAGAGAAATTATTTCGGTTGGCTGAGGAATACCTATTATCTGTGCCGGCTGATGATTTTGTTCGTAAAAATCTTATTAAGTTGTATCTCAAAGCAGGTATTACGGAAAAGGCTGGCCTGATAGCCGAAGATTTGGAGAAAAGTAACGAGTTCAATCTTCAGTTACTATGTAAAGTATGCTGCTCGAAAGGCGACTTTCTCCAAGCACTTGAATATATTGAAATGGCACTTGCAAAAGATCCTCTCCAGAAGGTGGTTTATCGCGCAGCTTTCTTTCACGACAAGGCTATCTGCCTTCATGGCATGGGTAAGCCGGACGCGGAAGCTGTAATGAAGGAGGCCATAGACTTGCAACCAAACGCAAATACAAAGGAGATGTGGCAGAAGGAACTATTAGCCTGGTCGAAATAATTGCTCTGTATGGCATAGAATAACAATTATGACAAGACGACAGATAACCTTAGTGTCTACATTTATGTTGGGTATTTGCTTAACTTGATGACTTTTGGTGGTGAGTTCGTAGAATAGGAGAGTTTGCAAATTATTTGTAAATTTGCATTATTAAAATTATTGCAATGGAAATTGTATTATTCTGCATTTTAGTAGTCTGTATTTGGCAGATTGTATACAAACTTGTAAATAATAGCGATAGAAAGCCAGCGCAAAAGCCGCAAGAGTGTATCTATGTTATTAAGCGGCAAGAGCCTACTTGTGTTGCTGACGCGAAAGAACGTTTATTAATATGCGATGCTCTGAAAGCAAAAAATTACGACCCTGAAATAGCCGAAATTCTTTGTTTGGCTAAAGCGGGTGAAATTGCACGAATATCATCAATTCAGCGTAAGTTTGAAATGGGTTATGCTAAAGCAAGTAGTCTGATGGACCAAATGGAAAGTCTAGTGTTTGTGTCATTATTTCAAAATGGCAAGCGAGAGTGGATGATAGATGCAGACGATACCGAAACAATCTTAAAGCTTATCGAAGTTGCTGATTTAAGGGCTTTGTGACCGGGACATGGAAGCTTGGAGAATGCGCAATTCATTTGCGGGCAGTTTTTAGACAGAAAGACATTTTTTTCGATGCTGGGGGTCTTCGCTAAAGCTCGACGCTTGAGACAAAAATTATTGCTTTTGCTTGGTGGGGCTGATTGGGCTAATGGGACTAATTGGGGAGGCGTGGAATGCGGTTGCCGGGGGTCTTCGCTAAAGCTCGATGCTTGAGACAAAAATTATTGCTTTTGGGTGGTGGGTCTGATTGGGCTAATAGGGCTAATTGGAGAGGCGTGGAATGTGGGTGCGGGTGTCTTCGCTAAAGCTCGACGCTTGGGATGAAAATTATGGCGGATGATTGGGGAGGGGTAGACAGAAAGACATAAAAACATAAAGACATAGGGCTTCTTTTGAGGGGTGAAGTGGGTGTTTAAAGTTTATTTAACGTATGTGTGCCATTGAGATGCACAACCTGTGTGCTAATTTTGCATCAGAAAACAAAAACACTGCATAATTATGGCAACCAAAGCTAAAAAAACAAAGAGCGAAGAGCTCGACCCCAAGGCAGCACGCCTTGAAGCATTGGCTCAGGCAATGGGCCGCATCGAAAAGGCATATGGCCGTGGCGCTATCATGAAGATGGGCGACGAGGTTGTAGAGAAGGTAGATGTTATCCCTTCGGGCTCGGTAGCACTCAACTCGGCACTCGGCGTGGGCGGTTATCCGCGTGGCCGTATTATCGAAATTTTCGGACCAGAGTCGTCGGGTAAAACAACTCTTGCTATCCATGCAATCGCCGAAGCGCAGAAACTTGGCGGTATCGCCGCAATTATCGATGCCGAGCATGCCTTCGACCGTTTTTATGCCGAAAAACTCGGTGTAGATATCAATAACCTTCTTATCTCTCAGCCCGATAACGGCGAGCAGGCTCTCGAAATCGTAGAGCAGCTGATTCGTTCGGCCGCGGTAGATATCATCGTAGTCGACTCAGTAGCAGCGCTCACCCCCAAGAGCGAAATCGAAGGCGAAATGGGCGATCGCAATATGGGTCTGCAGGCCCGCCTGATGTCGCAGGCCATGCGCAAACTCACCGGTACGATAGCACGCACCAATACTACATGTATATTTATCAACCAGTTGCGCGAGAAAATCGGTCAGATGTTCGGCCCGACCGAAACAACCACAGGCGGTAACGCGCTTAAATTCTATTCGTCGGTGCGTCTCGATATCCGTTCGCGCTCGACGCTCAAAGAAGGCGAGAATGTGCTTGGTCGCCACACCTTGGTAAAAGTAGTGAAGAACAAGGTTGCGCCCCCCTTCCGCCGTGCCGAATTCGATATCATGTTCGGCGAGGGTATCTCGCGCTCGAGCGAACTTATCGACCTTGGCGTAGAGCTCAATATCATAGCCAAGAGCGGTTCGTGGTTCAGCTACAACGGCACCAAACTTGCACAGGGACGCGAGGCCGCCAAGCGAGTGCTTGAGGATAACCCCGAATTGGCTGACGAAATAGAAAAACTTATCAGCGAGGCACTTGCCGAGCCAGAAACCGGCGGCAAGAAGAAAGTATCGGCAAGCAAGTCTGACAACGTGTCGGAAGCCGATGAGAGCATTGCCGAAGACAGCCTCGATGATGATGCCGAGAACTTCGACGACCTGCCCGAAGAATTCTCAATCGAAGAAGACTTATAATCGACTCAGACATATGAAAACGCAGCCCGGTAAATCGTTGCCGGGCTGCGTTTTTTAGTATTTCATAAAGGTTTCGTATTTTGGTTTTTATGTGGAAATTCGTATTTTTGCAAAAATATCTGATAATCATGAGAAAGTTACTTGCATTACTCTTCGCCGGAGCGGCGCTGACATCTTCAGCCGAAACGGCAGTCCTCGAAGCCGGCAAACCCGGAGCCGAGGTTTCGCCAACGATGTACGGCGTATTCTTTGAAGACATCAACTATGGAGCCGACGGCGGCCTCTATGCAGAAATGGTGAAAAACCGTTCGTTCGAATTTCAGCAGCCCCTGACCGGCTGGACTGCATTCGGCGATGTGAAAGTATTGGACCAGGACGGCCCATTTGACCGCAATCCCCATTATGTGCGACTGTCGACATCAGGCCACAGCGACAAATATACCGGACTTCAGAACGAAGGCTTCTTCGGTGTGACAGTCCATAAAGATTCAACCTACCTTTTCTCGGCGTGGCTTCGTGCTCCGCAGGGCCCGGCTAAAATCCGTGTAGAACTTGCCGATCCGTCGTCGATGGGCGAGACCCAGGTGTATGCCAAGGCCAACATCGAAGTAACATCGAAAGGGTGGCAGAAATATACCGCCGAACTCAAACCCAACCAATCGGTCAACAAAGGCCTCTTGCGTATCTTCCTTACCCACCCCGACAAGAACTATGTAGAAGCCGACCATATCTCGCTCTTCCCCGAAAATAACTGGAACGGCCTTCGCACAGACCTCGTACAGGCTCTCGAAGACCTCAAACCGGGCGTATTCCGCTTCCCCGGCGGATGTATTGTAGAGGGTACCGAAGTCGGCGACCGCTATCAGTGGAAAAATACCGTGGGCCAGCCTGAAAACCGCACCACCAACCTCAACCGCTGGCACTATACCTTCCCTCACCGCTTCTATCCCGACTACTATCAGTCGTACGGTCTTGGTTTCTACGAGTACTTCCTTCTGAGTGAGAAAATCGGCGCAGCCCCCCTTCCCGTGCTCAACGTAGGCCTTGTATGCCAGTTCCAGAACCGCGACCCGAAAGCCCACGTGCCTATGGACGAACTGGAGCCCTATATCCAGGATGCCGTAGACCTGATCGAATTTGCCAACGGCGACACCACCACCGTATGGGGCAAGCTTCGCGCCGACATGGGTCATCCCGCGCCATTCAACCTCAAGTATCTCGGTATCGGCAACGAACAGTGGGGCCCTGAATATGTAGAGCACCTTGCTCCCTTTATCAAGGTATTGCGCGAGAAACATCCCGAAATCAAGATAATCGGTTCGTCGGGTCCTGACAGCGAAGGCAAGAAATTCGACTACCTCTGGCCGGAAATGAAACGCCTCAAAGTAGACCTCGTAGACGAATTTCTTTACCGTCCCGAAAAATGGTTCCTTGAGCAGGGCGCACGCTACGACAGCTACGACCGCAAAGGCCCGAAAGTATTTGCCGGCGAATATGCATGCCACGGCAAGGGCAAGAAATGGAATCACTTCAACGCCGCCCTTCTCGAAGGCGCGTTTATGACCGGCCTCGAGCGC
>Ga0209694_1002866_pt1 | contig 12778 bp, 2 predicted proteins | sample GluameincwithD2O_FD_187499 | JGI IMG/M metagenome (GOLD analysis project Ga0209694, IMG submission 187499) | Mouse cecum microbial communities from Vienna, Austria - Glucosamine amended microcosms incubated with D2O (SPAdes) (version 2) | ecosystem: Host-associated > Mammals > Digestive system >...
GCGTCTAAGAAAAAGAAGAAGCCTGCAAAGAAAGTTGAAGCCGAGGCGGCAGAGGCGGAAGCAGGCGAGGGCGACAACGACATAACCGTAGTGCGCGACGGAATAGTGTTCAACGACAGCAAGACTATAACCGAGCTGTACGAGGAGCTGAGCGCAGAGCAGAAAGGATACTTTGACGAGCTGAGGGAAGAGGCGTTGACCAAACCCGACGCGGAGCTATCTATATCCCGCAACTTTATAGCGGTAAAGATAGGGAAAAGAAACCTTATAAAGCTGTTGATTAAGCGCGGAGTAACGGTAGCGGAGTTTATGTTGGAGAGCGAGGAGCTGAAAAAGCTGAGGCTGAGCAACAAGAACAAGCGGGGCAAGTCCAGCATAAAGGTGAAGCCCACAACGGTGCAGGTTATAGACCTGATGTCGTTAAAGGTAGCGGTAGATATGCTCAACCTCGCCTACGAGGAGCTTATGCTTGACGATTGACACAAATGAAGTACGGAAGAAGTACGTAAGAAAACCCGCGGAGTTTAAGTTTAACTCCGCGGGTTTACTTTTTTAATTTAACGGCGCATATCCTTGCTCACCACCTTTTGTAATAAGGGGGTGAGTGGGTAGAGAATAGTTACCGCAACAGCTACTTGCTCACCACCTTTTGTAATAAGGGGGTGAGTGGGTAGAGAATAGTTACCGCAACAGCTACTTGTTTTTCACCTTTTGTAATAAGGGGGAGAGTGGCGCCGAAAGGCGGCGAGGGGGGGTCAGTAAAGGTACAGCTAAAAAATAAAATGACAAGGAGAGCGGCGGCAATTTACGGCGATTGGGTTACGTGCTTAAAATGACCGCCGCCTTGCTACTTCAAACGGTCGTTTTTCTTTCGCTTAATCGCAATGTATTCGATATCGCCCAAAAGGCGGTTTAACTCCCGCAACAGTCGGGTCAACTCTTCCAACAGCTCCGTTAAATGCGGCATAGAATTTCCTCCTTACGCAGAATATGTTTCATTCATATTCCCCGCGGGTGAAACCGCCGTAAAAATAGCCGCTTTCCCTGCTTGCGGAAATTGTATCACTTGCGGGGAGAAAGGTCAACGGGCGCGCCTACAAAAGGCGGAGAAAAGGCAAATAAAAGAAAGATAAAAATAAAAGGCGTGAAAAAAACAATACGGCGCGTAAAAAAGGAAAAGAGGCGACGAGGGAGCAAAGTGTGGATAAAAATGGAAAAAACAAGGAATTAAAGGCAAATGAAGCGAGTAATTTAGAATAAACGGCGTTAATGGGGCGGTTGCCCGCGCTGAAAAGAGGGAAACAAAAGGTTTTTTATACAAAAAAATTGTTTATAAAGCATAAAAACACTAATTTGTAGAAAATTTTTTTAAAATTCTCTTGCATAATTTAAACGGGTGTGTTATATTACACACGAGTAAATTCATAATTACTCGGCTTTTTGCGTTGTAAAAATGCGGAAAGATACAATTTCGGCTTAAAGATAAGGCAGGTGGAACTATGGGCGCTTTATGTGCGGAGTTCAAAATTAGCTTTTTCCCAGCCGCAAGAACAACGGTTCCGATACCGATTATCCGAAGCGGAGAGCAACGGTTAAAGAAACGGAATTCAAGCGGTGAGCGGTACGCCCGCACGCGGGTGGTAAAAAAGCTGAAAGTGCACCTTGCAGGGCTTGAAACGAAAGCAAGCCCGAAAGAAAATAAGGTGCGGAAAACAGCCAATATAAATAAGCTGGAAGTTTACAAAAATTTGATAATTAAAAAAGCTGAAAGAGCGCAGATTTGAAGAAAGTCTGCGCTCTTAGTTTTTGCTGTTGAAAAGCAGTGATGGCGTAAGTGATAAAAGCGGACGGACTGAAAGAAAAAAAGCGAAGCAAAACAGGTAAATATTGTTAAAAAAGTCTGCGTACGCAGACGCCTTCCCACGGGTGAGAAGGTGGTAACAATTACTTGTTGAGAGCTGAAAAGTAACAGGCGGTTACAGAAAAATGCGGGAAATAAGTGAAAAGGTACACATCCTTAGACCGCCGCCGAACGGCGGCACCTTTTCTCAACAACGGTAATGGCAACCGTTGTTGCGGGACGTATGTGCTCACTCACCTCGCAATGCCAAACAGCGCACTGTGCTGTTTGGGAGAAAACATTGCTCGCCCTTTATTAGGGTGAAGGCAAGATATGTGGTGGGTAATTGTGAGAAAAGCATTGTCAGTCCTTTATTAAGGGTAGAGGCAAGAGCGGGTAGACAAAGGCAAATGTTTTGATTAAAGACGATAAAACGGAAACGATTGCAAATACAGTAAAAACAAAAAACAACAACGTTAAAAATAACAACAAAAAAAACGGCAACGTAAGGAGAAAACATTATGAAATATAAGACTTCTTCAAGGAAACGAACAAAAAAATTTAAAGCGGTTATTATATCCGTAACTTTGGGTATAGTTTTGGCGCTGACGGGCGCGCTTGCCGCTATAAGCGTAAACCTTGGTAAAAACAACAATTTAGGAGGTACGCTTGCCGATACGACCGCAGGACCTACGAATACGCCCGGGGTTACTGCTTCAAGCGGGTTTGGCAAACTTGCAAACAGCGGCAAGTATTACTTTACGGGCGTGGACTCAAACTATAACCCCGTAGCCAACAGTACGGTTACGGTAGACAGTTCGCAAGCCTGGGGCACGGAGAAAAACCCTTACGTCATAAGCACCGTAAACGACTGGGTGTATTTTACCCAGAGAATTGGCGCGGGCGACGCCAAATATAACACCGCGCACTTTGTTATAAACGCGGGCGGCGTTTTAGATTTCGGCGGCAAAATTATTGCGCCCGTGGGAAACCCTGCGCAGTCGTTCAAGGGCGTATTGCGCGGTAACGGCACAGTGTTTAAAAACGCTAAAATAGGTTACGTGTCAAGAAGCACGTATTATGAAAGCGCGCTCTTTTATAAATGCTCGGGTTCTACCGTCAGCGATATAACTTTGGATAAAACCTGCTCTTCAGTATTGAGCACCACGTTTAATTACGGGTCAAACCGCCCTATAATAGCCGGTTTTGCAACCTTTTTGGAAAACTGCACTCTTGTAAACTGCACAAACAAGATGAACGTTAACGTTGTTAACACTACTACGACCGCAGAGGGAAGCTTAATCCCCACTTACGGAACGTGCGCGGGCATAGCAAACGAAAGTAGCGGCTCGCTTACTTTGGTGGGTTGCAACTATGCAGGCGATATAAATTGGAAGGGACATAACGGCGAGTTAACCGCTTCGGATAACGGGCTTTATTTTGCCGGTTATGTAGACTCGGTTTATCCGAGCGGTAAACCCGTAACTATTTCCGCCTGCAATATGAAATCAAAGTGGACTTTGGACCGCGTGGGAACGGCTGAATATACGCTGTTTAGCCCTGCCGGAACATTGGGTTTGTTGACAATAAAGAATATGGTCATAGAGCACGATATTGTTTACGGCTCTTACTTAAATACCCCCGACTATGTGCTTATTACCAACGGTACTAATTGGGCGGCAGGCTCAAAGCTTACAAACGTATATTGTACGGGAAGTATTAAAAATTCTTCCGGTACGGTAGTTGCTACAAACACTACAAGAGGAAGTATTGTGTCTAATACTTCAATGGTGGACAGTTCAAATAAAATACACTGCGACTACGGTTCAAATCAAGGCGGGCACAGCAACGGCAACGTTTCAAGCAACGACACGGTAAAGAACGATTTAAAGAACGACAGCACTATTAGAGACCATTTGAACGTAGGCTCCGACGGTAGCGTAAGCGGAACAAAGACGGAAGCCGGCGCAACGGGTTCGAGTATTTATTACAACATCGATTATCTGTTCCTTATGGGCGGAGGCAAGGGTACTGCAAACTTGCCTACAAGGTATTCCACCAACGTGGTTTCGTTTGCTTCGCCTACTCAAAGCGCGCCGAACGCGCGGTTCGACGGTTGGTATCTCGGAGTAAACGGCAGAAAAATTTCCAATAGTAACGGGCTTGCCAGTCATATTACGTTGCTTTCCAAGTGGACATTGCAAAGCGCGACCGAAACGGCTACTCCCGCAACGGTTTCGTACGGAACATCGGCTACAATTAAGGTAAAGCTTACTCACACGCAGGTTACAAACGGAAATGCCGAGTATGAAGCGTATTGGACTAAGCAGGGAAGCACCGCGCACATATCTTCCACCACAGGGGACAATGCAATAACCGTTTCCGACGACGGAAGCACTTTCCAAATTGAATTTGCTAAACCTACCGTTGCGCAGAGCGGTGATTACGTGCTTCATTACAGAGTTAAGCCGACAACAAAGGGCATTGAAAACGGCGCGCTTGACAGCGGAAGCGAGTATACGGAAACGGTTGCGCTTACGGTAAACAAACAAACGGTATACAAACCCGTGTTCGACGTTTCGGGTGCGGGGTATACGTACAACGGCAAGGAGCAGACGTTAAAGCGAACGTACGGCGACACCAAGCAGGACTTGTACACAATCACAGGGGATAAAGCAACCAACGCGGGCACGTATACCGCCAAGGTAACGCTTAAAGACCCCGCCAACTACAAATGGGTGGTAGCTCCCACCACGGGCGAGAGCGGAGTATTCAACTTCGAATGGACAATAAAAAAGGCTAAGCCTACGGTACTGTTTACGCCTACGGACAGGGTGGCGTACGTCGGGCAGACAATAGATAAAGTTCCGCTGACCGGTACTGCAAATTACACGGACGGGGACGGCAACCTGGTTAATATTCCCGGTACGTTTACCTGGAAAACGCCTTCTACAATAATTACCAATAACGGCGCTTCCGCATTAGATTTAGCTTTTGAAGCAATCGCGCTGTTTACGCCCACGGATACGACCAACTTCGAGAGTTTGGAAAGGGGCAAAAACCCCATAGTAAAACAACTGTACCTCAATGTAAAAGAGATATCTACGGACTTGCAGGAAACGTTGCACACGTTGCCCGTGGACTACGGTTCGAACGCAACGTTTGCAATCGTAGACCCCGACCCCGCTACCAAGCAGGACAGGGAAACGGTAACTTTTACATTTACCGAAAACGGAGCGGCTAACACGCTTACGGTAGAGGGACCTAACGGCTATACCGTGCAGGTATGCAAAAATATAAGTTCGGTGGGAGTACCCAACACGCCCATAGAGAGCGGGGACGCGATATTAAAGAATTTCAACGCGGACGTAACCGTATACGTAGGCTACACGGCGGAGGCGGTAAACTACGCGGTTTACCACGTACGTCAATATCCCAACGGCAACTATGAAACTCAATCGAATATTCTTGCCGCTTCCGGTAATACGGACGCTTTGGCGGCGATGTTGACGGAAAAGGAGAGCTATCACGATAAAAAAGCCGACGAGTACGTTTCAACTCTCGGTAAAGCAAAGACTTATGTAGGATACAGTTTCGATAGAGAAAACACTTTGTCCAACGTAATTGTAAACGGCGACGGCACGACTAACGTCTTTATATACTACGTAAGGCAGGCGTATACTGTAACGTTTACGGCGCGCGGAAGTAACCGTCCTACACAGACAAAGAATTTCTATTACGAGCAGCTTCTTTCGGCAGAGGGAATAGTAGAGCCCAAGAAAAACTATACCGATTTTGCGGGTTGGTATTATGATGAAGATTATACCCGAGAGGTGCAGTTCGGAAGCGACGAAATGCCGGATAAAAACATTTCGCTGTACGCTAAGTTTGTGGCTTTGGACTATAAAATCAAGTTCGATATGAACACGCTTTACGGCGGTGAAGCCGCTCAGCCCGACTATGCGGTAAATCCCGACGCTGTCGTCGGTGAAATTTCTTGGGATTATGCCAAGTTATTCGAAGGTTACAAGTTGGTTGATACCGGCGACGGATATGAATTGACTTATAACACAAATAATTTAACAACCAACAAGAGCCTAACGGGGATACTGCCCAAGGCGGAGGGTTACACGTTTATCGGCTGGTACAATGCGGAAACGGGCGTACAGGCGAGAACGGTAGCCAAAATCACCAGCACGACCAAGCAGGAAATAGTGCTTGTGGCGAGGTGGACGCCTGCGACGTACACGGTAAGCTTTGACACAAACGGCGGTTCGGCGATAGGTTCGAAGCAGATAAAGAATCTTACGGAATGGGCGGGCGTACTGCCTGATGCCGGCAACGAGCCTACGCGGACGGGGTACAAGTTTGTAACCTGGTCGCCCTCTGCGGAGGAAGCGAACAAGGGCGTAAACGAGCTGGGCGAGCCTATCGGGTTGACGGTATACGATATAGGCGACGGAGCAAGGTTCTCGGTATACGATTTTGTAAGCAACTTCGGGGACATATACGATAACGGAGACGGCACGTACAATTTAGGCAACGTAACGCTGTACGCGGTATGGGAGAGTTGCGACGTAGAAATAGTTGCCGACAGCAGCGTAGAGTGGGGCAAGTACGGTTCTCCCTCGTTTGTCAAAGACGGTAAAACTCTTTCGGCAAGCGACAGGGTGAAGATAGGCGACGAAATCGAATTGCGCGTTGCCACCAACACGGGCTACACTCTTAAAAACATAGTAGTCAACGGCAGAAGCCTTGCGGACGGAGTATTCAAATTTACGGTAGGCGAGTACGACGGCGTACAGATAACGGTAGGCGCGGGGTTCACGCTTGTAAACTACACGCTCACGTACAACACTGACGGAGGCAAGTCGACGGACGCGACGGTAGTTAGGCGTTTTACGGTAGAATCCGGGGATATCGCTCTGCCTTCGAAACTGACGAAAGTCGGATACAGGTTTGCGGGCTGGATATACGACGACGGGGACGACGCGTTTACTACGACGTCTACGGCGGAGGATTTGTACGGGGCGACGCTGATACTCAACAGGTCGCGGGTAGAAAACCTTGTATTGACGGCGAAGTGGACGGCGAAGAGCGCGCCGGTATATCTGTACAACGCGGTGTACAGCGGCTTGTACAACAAGGACGAAGAGGACGCGAGCAGGTATAAGGTAGTACAGGACGATAACGGAAACGACATAGTAACGGGAACGGAGATACACATAGTCAACCCGGAGAGGAAGAGTTTCGACTTTATCGGTTGGGCAACGAGTCCGAGCGGGGCGGTAATGTACCCTGCGGTAAAGGGCGAGAACAGCGTGGCGTACACGGCAAACGCGCACGAGGACGACAAGGGCAATCTGTTGAACAAGAACAGGTTGTACGCAGTGTGGTACGTCAAAGGCGTAGACCACATAGTGATGTCTGCGGATAACAACAACTGCGCGTACGGCGGAACAATCACGATGAGCGCGACGCCCGCGCAGGAATACAAGACGGAAGTAGAGGGCAACAGGATATCGTTGACGTACAACTGGTACCAGATATTCGCGGGTATGTACGACAACTGTTTTGTAGAGAAGGTGTACGTCGACCCGGACGGCAATACGTTCTACGTGGATGAAAACGGGGACGTATGCGGAACGGCGGATAAAGACGGCAACCTTATAGACGGTGTAACGAGCGGGAAGAAGCTTACTTACAAGGAATTCAATCCCGCGGCGGCGGAAGAGGGAGTAAACCAGTCTTGTAAGCTTGTAGCGACGAAGAGCAATATTCCAGCGGACGGCGAAAACACGCAGACGTTCTCGATAAGCACTGTAAACGAGAGCGGAATGTACGTGTGCGTAGTAACGGTAGTAGCGGTAGACGCAGGCGGCGGAAACGCGCAGACGACGGCGGGCGGTTACGGCGAAATAGAAGTAACGATGAAGAAAGCCGTATACGACAACACGGCGCTTGCCAACAGCACAAAGGAGTACAACGCTTCGGCGCGTAACCTTGCGGTGGTTTTGGCGGACAGCAATGCGGGCGGAAGTATCAGCGGAAATACGCTTACGTTGCCCGACGGCAGTATTGTTAAAATTACGTATGCATACACTCTTAACGGAGAAAGCGTAGCCGAAGAGGCAGTAATAGGCGCGGGAATATACGGAGTAAAAGCGACGTTCGAGTTTACAGACGACAAGGGCAATTACGAGGCGTTGAACAAGCTCGAAGCGGAGTTGACAATCAGTCCTAAGGCGTTGAGCGACATAAAATTCAGTATGACGCACGATGGAGCGGAAGCGAGCGAAAAGTTTACGGTAGACTACGACGGCAAGGCATATACGGTAACGGCGGAGATACGCGACAGGCTGGGGCTTTCTGCGGACGCGCCCGCGGTAGCGGAGACGGACGACGTAAAAGTTGTTTTGGAAGTATACAAAAACAACAACAACGGCGCGACGAAGGTAACGGAGCCTACAATCGAGGCGGGCAGTTACTATGCTTTGATAGTGGGACTTGACGGAGCAGACAAGGACAACTACAAGCTTGGCACGAGCAAGTTACAGCAGAATTACGAAATAAAGAAGGCTTCGCACGACGTAAGCGGAATAACGTTTGCCGACGCGGAGGTAACGTTCGACAACGAATTGCACGATATATCAATCGAGCTGACGGACGGGTATACGTTGCCCGAGGGAGTAAGCGTAAGTTACACAACGGAATACACGGCGGAAGACGCGGATTTCGACACGGACGATATGCTTAAACCGAATACTACGGAAAAGGGCAACGGCGGCAGGTATGCGGGAACATACAAAATCACTGCTAAGTTTACGGATACCAACGGCAACTACGAAACGATAGCCGACAAGGTGGCTACGCTTACAATCAAGAAAGCCAAGTTCTTCGACTTCTACGACAAGGCGGAGCTGTTGACAAATCAGGGCTTTGCGGATTTGACTTCGGGGTATATAGTAAACGCGAATTATCACCCGCACATTACGGGCGGAAAGCTGTGCGAAACTTCTAACTTTGCAATCACGTACGACTATTACAAGCACGAGAGTCCCGAAAGCGAGGTAAAGCAGTTAATAGCGAGCGGCGCGTACGAGGACGTTGCGGCGTTGGAGCACATAGTAGAGGAATCGGGCAAGTATACGATAATAGCCAATATCGAGTACGTAAGTTCGCTGTACATAAACAACTTCGAGGAAATCGAGGCAAAGGAAACGACTATTGTATACGAAATCGCCAGCGGGACGGTAGAGGGCATAGAAATCGTGTTTGCGGAAGGCTACGAGAAGAAGGCGCAGACGGGCGAGGAGTTCGACCTTGCTAACATAGCCAATATAATCGTAGACTACGGCGAAGCGGGCAAGTCGGAAATAACGGCAGAGGACAGGATAGCAACGTGTACGGTATCGTACGGAAACAAGGGAGCAATCCCGCAGTCAACGTTCTGGCACGTAGGCACGTTGCCGTTGACGTTCACGTTCTACGGCAAGGAGGCGAGCGTAGACTTCGAGGTAACGCAGGCGATAGAAAACGTAACGCTAAAATACAGGGGGAGCGCGGATGACGCGTACGGAGATATCCCCGAGGACGGACTCGATATAAGCGGCAAGAGCGGCTACGAGTTCCAGATAGTGTATATGTGTCTGGACGAAGCGGGCAATAAGGTATCTAAGACGACTGCGATAACAGCGGCAAATCTCGTAAGGGGCGAAAACGTACTTACGCCGGCGGCGGAAGCGTATTACACGTTCGATAGCGCGGAGATATCCGTAATCATATACAGGACAATCGGGGACGACGAGGTGGTATGGCAGTACTCGGCGGATAACGGTTCTAACTGGAAGGCGTTGGGCGAAGACGGACTGCCGTATATCGGCAGGGAATACCTTATACGCGTGCAGTTCACGGGGGACGACGGCAAGTTGACGACCGCGGCGGCGCACACGTACAGCGGATTGCCGGTATGCAACTACAAGAACGGCGACTACCATATGGAAGTTGCAATGAGCGACAGCTACAAGTTCACGGCGCGGCGGGACGTAACTGTCAACAAGACGGTGCTCAGCTTTACCTGGGACAACGACGAGTTCGTATACACGGGCGGGCACCGCAAGCCTACGGCAACGGCGACGAATATGGCGGAAGCCGACAAGGAATTGATAAACGTAGGATACAGGTTCGAGGACGAGGACGGCAGAGATTTGACGAGCGCGCAGGTAGTGCGCGTGGGCAAGTACACGGTATACGTGGTGCTGACGGGCGACGCGACGGCGCTTGGCAACTACACGTTGGAGGGCTCGGAGAGCGCAAGCTTACTGTACGATATAATCAAAGCCGACGTAAGTATGACGGTAACGTACGAGGAAGCGACTTACGGTAAAAACGTAACGTACGCGGGCAACCCTCAGGGACTGCGCGGGGACGCGTTGAAAGCGGCGTTTACCGACGCGACCATACCCGGCGAGTTTGCGTTTATAAGAAACTACAATCCTTCGGACAATTCTTTCGACCTGTTCGAGAGGGAAGAGGATATAAGCGCGCTGTTAAAGCAGGGGACCGTAACAATCAACTACGTGTACACTCCTGACGATTCTTACAACTACAACGTATACTTCGGAACGGTAACGCTGGAAGTAAAGGCGCAGACGGCGAAGAAGGGCAACAACTCTTTGAGCGTTGAGTTCGGCGAGGGCGCGACGAGGTTCTATCTTGTAAACCAGACGTTCAGCACAATCGGCATCAACGTATACAGGGTATACGAGAGCTATTACACTGAAAACAACAAGGAATACGGCAGGCGCGACCTGTTGGAGAACGGCAAGGACGTCAATCTGAAAATAGGACAGTATCAGGCGGAAGGATATAAGATAACGGAAGCCGACCTAAGCGGTGGCAACATAATCCTGACGGCAACGGCGACGGGCGGCGACAACGGCACGCTCAAAGTACCGGTAACGGCAAAGCGCCCTATAAAGCTGGAAATAAACGCGACATCGGAGTACAACACGGAATACTACGTAGGGCAGGAGTTCAGCTATGCGGATATGCAGTTCAGGGCGACGTTCGAGGACGGTAGCGTTGTAGATAACCTTACGCAGGGCAGCATAACTTCCGACTATGACAACGTGATATTCACGGTATCGCAGGTAGGCAAGCAGACGGTAACGTTCAGCTTCTTCGACGTAACGGTAACGGTGGAAATCGAGGTAAAGGATAAGGAAGAATTACAGGTAGTATACGAAGAGAGCAAGAAACTGGCATACAAAAACGGTACGGAGCTAACGCCGCCGGCAATGAGATATCTTGTGGACGGCAAGGAAGTAACGGAAGTCGAAGGCGTAAGTTACATAGTAACGGTAACGGGCGCGGCAAACAAACTCACCGTGCTTGGCGACTACACGGTAACGTATACGTTCAACGTAACCAACCCCAGATTTATCAAGCCGCAACCGATATCTATAAAAGTAACGGTAACGGAAATACTGTACACGGTAAACTACAATGCTCCTACGTCGAGCCAGCTCAACCACGTATATACGGGAAGCAACATAGTCTTTGAGAAGGGTGAAATAGCCGAAGTCATAGATATACAGACCAATGAAAAGTTGCCTGCAAGAAGGTACACGCGCGAGTTCAGCTTAAACGGCGAAACGGACGAGAGCAAGTGGAACGTAGTAGAAGTGGGCGAGTACATAGTGCGGGTGCGCGTGCTTGTAGACGGCGAAGAGGTATGGACGGACGAGTACACTTACGTAGTGGCTATGGCGGAGAACCAAGCGACGGTAAGCGTGAAGAACATAATCGCGGGCGGCGAAATCAAGCCGAGCGTAGAGGCGAGCTTCGGCGGCGAAACGGCTAAGTTCCAATACAGAAAGGAGGGAAGCGCCTCCTGGACGACGGCGATAGATACGAACGTTGCGGGCGTGTACTACGTAAGGGCGGTTATAAGCGGCACTAAAAACTACAAGGAATACACCAGCGAAGAAGTGCGGTTTACCATAAACAACACGAGCATTTCCTCGGGTAAGAACGACAACGACGAAACCATAGTGGAAATAGGCAACGAGGATAAGGGAATAGACCCCGAACTTGTGTTGAACGTGGAAAAGAAGGACAACGGCTCGGTAAGCATCAAAAAGCATAACGTACAGGAAGTATACAGCATAACGCTGACCAAGAACGGCGAAATAGCCGACATCAAGGACGCGTACACTGTAAAACTGTTGCTTTCGGAAGAGTTGCGCGGACGCGACGGAATAAAGATACACATAGTCGACGAAAACGGCAAAGTAACCGAAGTCAAAGCGGAAATAAAGGACGGATATGCGGTGTTCACAACTATGCAGTTCGGAACGTTTGTAATATCCGAGCAGATAGCAACGGTACCCGTAGGGTTAATCGTAGCTGTAAGTATTGGCGCGGTAGTGGCGGCGGGACTAATAGTAGCTTGCGTACTGGTGTTCCTGAAAAAGAAGAGAGGTGAGCAATGATAAGCGCAGTGATGGCTTGGACGGGATACTGGATAGGCATAGGCGTAGAAGGCTTCGTCATTTTAATAGCGGGAGTACTGTTGGCACTGATGCTGACGGGGGTACTGTTTAAATGGCTGGCGGACGCGAAAGAGAAGAGCGCGGCGCGGGCGGCGGAGCGAGCAGTAAAGCGTGAAGCCGAGGCGGCGGCGCGGGCGGAGGCAGAGGCGGCGGCAGAAGCCGCCGCAGCCGAAGCGGCGGAAGAGGAAGCGTTTGCCGAAGAGGTTGAAGCCGAAGAAGCGCCCGAAGAAATAGACGAAGCCGAGGTTGAAGAAGTAACCGAGGAAGAGTTGGCGGCGGAAGCGAAAGCTGAGGAAGAAGCGGCGGCAGCCGCGGCGGAGGCGTCTAAGAAAAAGAAGAAGCCTGCAAAGAAAGTTGAAGCCGAGGCGGCAGAGGCGGAAGC
>Ga0209694_1002872_pt1 | contig 12714 bp, 13 predicted proteins | sample GluameincwithD2O_FD_187499 | JGI IMG/M metagenome (GOLD analysis project Ga0209694, IMG submission 187499) | Mouse cecum microbial communities from Vienna, Austria - Glucosamine amended microcosms incubated with D2O (SPAdes) (version 2) | ecosystem: Host-associated > Mammals > Digestive system >...
AGGAATATCAAGACAATACGGACCGGATTGAAGTGGAGCGGGAATTCAGTGTTGAAAAACATAGTTATGGATTAGGATTAATAGTAACCAAACTGGAGGAAACACAACTCACCTCAATAGCGTTATCAGTACTTACAGCGAACCTCTTCAAAATGCAGAGGAGGATTCTCTGTGCCCTGTTAAGTCTCTTAGAAGGCTTCCCCGAAGAGATTTCGGGGAAGTTTGTAATGGTGACTTAATCAGCAGGCACTAATTAACATCTTTAATTTTTGTAACAAAGCCAAATGCATATCCAATTTATTGACAGATCAACAAGCTAAACGTATAATGTACATAAGCAATCTGTTAATTGAGAAAGGCGGGGATTCCAATGGGATCGTATACAAGACAAATTTAGTTCCTAAGTACTCAGAACATGATCTAAAGGGCTGTTTTGAAATGCAGTAAAACAGCCCTTTAATATGGCAAAAGAGGGGTGTCATTATGAAAAATATCAGAAAAAGAATATTTGCTTTAGGATGTATTGGATTACTTCTAACAGGAATGAGCGGATGCGGCAAAAAAGCAGAAGAAAAAATGAAACTGTATTAGAGGTCGTCACAGATCCATCTATCCAAAATGAAGTAAAAGATGTAGCTGATTTTATGATGAAAACGGAAAATATAGAAATAAATATAAATGTACTTCCGGCTAAAGATGACGGAAGAGATACGGAAATCCAGAAGCTTCAGACCCAGATCCTAGCCGGAAAAGGGGCGGATGTATATCTATTGGATACGGACCCGGATGCCTCTGATATTAAATCAGAGTTATTTGCTAACCCATATCAAACCATGCAAAGCGGCGCGTTGGCGTCATTGGATAAATACATGGAAGCAGACCCCTATTGGAAAGATACAACCTACAATATGAATATTTTAACTGCAAGCAAACATAACGGCAAACAATATATTATTCCGCTTTCCTGTTACTATTATATATTATCCGGAAGTGATACTATTGAAAAGATAGAAGGAAATACTCTGGGAGAATGGTTGGAGCAAGTGCAAGCACTTGATGATTCTGAATTGAAGAAGAGTTTCAAGCAAAGTCTTTATTTAACATCCGGACGATGGTTTCAACCGGCGGCAGATTATGAGACACGTCAAGTTTTATTTAATAAAGAAGAATGGAAATCCTTTTCGGAATCTTATTTTTCTTTCCAACAGGAAAGTGAGCCTGATTCCGTGATCACAGCCGAAGATCAATATCAAATCCAACCAGTTCGTTCATATTTCGGAGGAGAAGGAAATATTGTGAAAGTTATCCCCGATACAGAGGGAAGAAAAATGGCGTCCATTATGACCTACGGGGCAGTTGAAATGTCCAGCTCCCATAAAGAGAAAGCATATGAATTTCTTATGCTGTTTTTAAACGATAATATGCAGAAGGCGGCAGAAGAAGAGGGAACCGGATATATGCCGCAGATATTTGGCGGCAGTACGGGAATTCCGGCAGAACAAAATGAGATTCGTAATTGGCTGTCCGATCGACCAGATGAGGCTATTTCAGCAATAGAAAAAAGTTTTGAGGAATTGGAAGGAGCCTATTTTGTAACTAATGCCGAAAGAGATATGATATCAGATATCCGGCAAGTTGTAGAACAGGGGATGGCGCCGGAAAATGGATGGGATCAATATTTATCCGATCTAGCAGATAAAGCGTGGGAACAGTATGAAATGCAGGTAAAGGAATAACAGCAAAATATTTTAGAAGAAAAAGAACAGGGAAGGGAAGGAACGCATATTTATGGCGAATCTTTTGATTGTCGAAGATGAAAAGAATATACAGGAAATCATTGCCGAGTATATGCGGCGCGGAGGACATACCTGCTTTATGGCTGACGACGGGATCGACGCGTTGATGCTGCTGAAAAGCAATCCCATGGACCTGATGATCCTGGATCTGATGATGCCGAACCTTGACGGCTTTGCCGTCTGCAAGATGGCGCGGGAGATGAGTGATCTTCCCATCATCATACTGACCGCCAAAGAGAGCGAGGACGATAAGCTGAAAGGTTATCATCTGGGCGCCGACGACTATATGACAAAGCCCTTCAGCCCGAAGGTGCTCCTGGCGAAAGCAAACGCATTATTACGGCGTTCTTCTGCGACGTTGGCTGATGCCGATGCCATGACCGCCGGAAGGATCTCTCTTATTCCGGCTTCTCATAAAGTCTTTGCCGACGGGCAGGAGATCGCACTGACGCATAAGGAGTATGAACTGCTTCACTTCTTTATGGCAAACCCGGGACAGATTTTCAGCCGCGATCAGCTGTTAAACCGGATCTGGGGATACGAATTTGAGGGAACGACCAGGACGGTTGACACCCATATCAAAACCCTGCGCCAGAAATTGGGCGGGGAAGGCAGGCACATTGTTACCCTGATTCGATCCGGCTATAAATTCGAGGTAGCGGTATGAACCTAAAAGACATCTTTCATTTGCGGACTGTCCGCAAAAAAATAATTATAGTCTCCAAGATCGCCGGGATCCTTTTGATCGTCTCTTACATCGTGACCACACGCCTGCCGATCGAGCCGGATATTTCGTTCTTAATCTGGCTGTGCTTTGTCACGGCACTGGTTTTGGCGCTTGATTATCTGATGGGGCGGTTTATCTCAGATCCTGTCTCCGAATTAAGCCGTACCGCGCGTCAGATGGCGCGGCTTGATTTCTCGTCTCCTTGCAGGATCCATACGAATGATGAATTGGAGGAGCTTGCGGACAGCCTGAATAAGATGGCTCGGAACCTACAGCAGTCCTTTGCTTCACTGGAAGACGCCAACCTGAAATTAGAACAGGACGTGGAGCAGAAAAAACGCCTGCTGGCGGAACGCAGAGAATTGACAGACAATCTCTCCCACGAGATGAAAACCCCATTGGGTGTGATCCGTGCCTATGCCGAGGGCTTGCAGGACGAGACAGACGAGAAAAAACGGCAGAGATATTCGGATGTTATCATAACGGAGACAGAACGCATGAGCCGTCTGATCACCACGCTGCTTGATCTATCTGCATTGGAAACCGGGGCTGTCAGGCTTCACCCGGAGCGGTTCGACTTTGTTGCATTTTTGGAAATCATCGCCGGACGGCTGTTGGTCGACACTCCGGACGCTGATTTTGAATTGCAGTATGAACTGCCGGAACATCCGGTATATGTAAGCGCAGATCGAAGCAGGATGGAGCAGGTATTGGACAACCTGATCGTCAATGCGAAGCGCAATGTCCGTCCGGGCGGTATTCTGAAGCTTTCGCTGAAAGAAAATGACGGCAGGCTGGATTTCTCGATTTTTAATCAGGGGGCGCCGATCCCGCAGGAAAGCCTGTCAAAAATCTGGACAAAATTTTATCGTGCCAGAAATTCTAAGTATAGCGGTTCCGGATTGGGGCTTGCGATCGCGGCACAGATTTTGTCCATGCAGGACCTGCCTTATGGGGCGGAGAATCAGACTGGTGGCGTTGTTTTTTACTTTTCTATGCCTTTTATGAAATAAAAATAACTTCTAGTTTTTTAAGAAAAATATAGTACAACATTATTTGATATGTTATAATTCCTATGTTGTCCAACCTACACCCGGCAACGGGAGGAGGTGTTCAAATGGAAATCATCATTACTTTTCTAGTGACTGTCACGGCAGGTGTGGTTTGCCACCTCATCAGCAAATGGTTAGACAGGCATGATAAGGACAGCAGATAGCCTGGTGGGTACTTTGCCACTATAAAAAGAAAAGAAGAATCCCTCGACTGTACTCCACTACGGTCGAGGGATTCGTTCTTTTGTCCAAATGGACTCATCATTACTTTTGCCTATTGGCATTATAGCATATGCGAAAATGCTTTTCAATATGCTTTTATTCAAAAAATATATCTTCTGCCAACTTTGCTTGCCACGCTTTCTCTCACAGATGATGAACACTTTTTCTATACCGCTGTAATTCTTCTTCACTGACATTTCCTATGATCTCATCGAGAAATGCCAACAGCTTTTCCCTGTCTTTGGGCAGTTTTCCATGAAACTGATACGCATTAGAAGCGCCCATTGCCGCAAAGATGACAGGTATCTTCAGATTTTCAATGAGCGTCCGTATCTCCTTGTATTTTTCGAGTTCACCTTCTTCTTTCCAGTTCCCGCGCTGTATTTCAGTATAAAGCTCAGAATCGGGATAGATCGTGAGCATATTCGCTCCGATGAGCGTGGGGTGTATCTTATTGCATAGATCAGCCGTCAATTTTGCCCCGATTTCTCCGCCGCCTGCCCCGGAAATACTCACCAGATAGAAGAAACTGTAATGAATATCCGCCTGATCTAATCTCTGGCACTGCTCTATGATGTCGGCAGAAGTATACCCCTTGTTCATAAACCGCAGGGCTTCATCATCGCCCGTTTCTATTCCTATTGTCAGACCATCATAGCCCATTGCCCGCAGTCTTGCAAGCTCCGCATCGGTTTTCGGCGTAATATCCGTAATCCTTGCAAACGAGCCGATCGACTTTACCGACGGAAGATGTTTGCGGATCAACTCTGCGATCACAGCTAATTTGTCATAGGATAAAACGAATGGGTTTGCTCCGGTCAGAAATACACGGTCAATACGCCCGGTGTTCCAGCCGTTCTTTGCTCTTTTGACCTCCTGTAGGTCACACACAATATCCTCCAGAGGGGACATCCTGAATTTGAACGGCAGGTCATTATATAAAGTACAAAACTTACATTTATGATGCGTACAGCCTGCCGTCACCTCTAACAAAAGTGATTCCGCTTCATATGGCGGCCGCCAGATTGTTCCTGTGTAGTGCATGATCACATCTCCTTTCTTTTCTTCTCTTCTGCACTGTTTCCTGTAATCTATACTAATTATACTTTTGTACAATGATTTTACAAGTACTATACTTTTTTGTAGTACCTTCAAAAAACGATACATTTTTTTGAGAATATGATATACTATCTTAGAAGGTCTTAATATTACAGGAAGGAGCGGCAGAAATGAAAAAAAGTAAATTGGCTGTGGAGCGCTGTAAAACAGTTTCAACCATACAAAAAATTCTGGGCGGTAAATGGAAGATTGAAATCATTTATTACATCGCCTTTCGAGATATACACCGCTTTGGAGAGCTTCGCAGGCATATCGGCGATATTACGGAATCAAGCCTGACAAAACAGCTTCGGGAATTAGAAGCCGACGGCTTCATCACTCGTTATGACTATAAAGAAGTACCTCCCCACGTGGAATATAATCTTACTGACTTAGGTAAAAGTTTCATTCCCGTTTTTGAACATATGAAACAGTGGGGGGATGAAAATCTGGGCGGATAACATTTTCTTAATTCCCACTTTTTCTATTCTCCTCCATTGCAATTTCTGACAAAATATGCGCCCTCTTTCAAATCACTTGGAACTGTAAATTTTCTTGACTTTCCTATTGCAGATGCTATAATTAAGTCATAGACAAATAAGTTATCTAGTCTCGCAAGGGACATTGGCCGCAAGGCTTTTCTAGGAAAAAGAGTTGTTTTATACAACTCTTTTTCCATATCTGCATATACTATTACTGTGATCTAGTCCGAAAAGCGGGCATTGGCGCACAGCTTTTTCGAAAAGGCTCTCTTTATCTGGGGAGCCTTTACTTTGTTGCTAAATAGACTTCTCCCAATCCGGCTTGATATTCCCCTCCGGACCCGTCCGCACAAAAATATTGTCTATCATCTACCGCAACACCGATTTCACACCAACTTCACCGCAGTCTCACACCAATTTCACCGCATTTTTATAAGATTACCTCAACAAAAGGGCAAGTCTCTCAGATTAAGGAGGTAACGATCATGTTTATGGATTTAGAGTGGTATTGGTGGATTCTTCTTCTGGTATTATTGGCAGTCTCTATCCCGTTCAAGGTCAAATTTATGAAATGGTGGAGCAGGCGCCAGCAGGAAAAGAAAAAAGAGCAGTATGGGAAGTGGGGGGATGACGAATGATCGAAGCAAGGAATCTGACCTTTTCTTATGGGAAAGAGAAGCAGGCGTTACATGGTTTGGATTTTTCTGTAGAGGATGGGGAGATCTTCGGCTTTTTAGGACCGAATGGCTCCGGCAAGTCTACGACACAAAAGATCCTGACCGGCATATTGAAGGGCTATGGCGGGAGGGTATCTTTGTTCGGAGAAGATATGCAAAGCGGACATACGCAAGCATTTTTTCAGAAGATCGGTGTTCTGTTTGAATTTCCTTATTTGTACACCAACCTGAGCGCCCTTGACAATCTGCACTACTTTGCTTCGTTCTATCCCAGGGAACAACGGCGGGACGCCGAAGAATTGCTCGACGAACTGGAATTCAAGAAGGATTTCCTGAATAAGCCGGTATCGTCTTACTCAAAGGGGATGCGCCAGCGCGTCAGCATGGCGCGGGCATTGATCAGCAACCCCAGACTTCTGTTTCTGGACGAACCCACAAGCGGGCTGGATCCTTCCGGAGCCGTTCTTTTCCGCAAGATCATAGAAAAGGAACGGGAAAAAGGGACGACGGTATTTCTGACGACACACAATATGCTGGACGCCGACCTGCTCTGCGACAGAGTGGCGTTTATCTCGAATGGGACCATCGCGGTCCTGGACACGCCGAGAAATCTAAAGGAGAAAAACAGCAACCACAGTATTGTCATTGATTATCTGTATCAGGGCAGACGGGAAGAACAGACGATTGAGGCGACGGATATGAAAGCGGGGATCCCGTTCGCGTATGATGAGCTTATCAGCGTTCATTCTCAGGAGCCTACGCTTGAGGATATGTTCATTCAATATACGGGGAGGGGGCTGTCGTAATGTGGAGGGGATTTTCACACTTGCTGAAGAAAGATTTTCGAATGATGATATCCGGCAAATTCTTTCTGCTGGCGCTTCTTTCGCTATGTTTATATTCCGGCTATATCAATTTTGTGTATGCCAAGTTGGATCAGAAAATATTTCCGGTCTGTCTTTATGATCCGCAGGGCAGACTGCCGGACGTCTCGGAATACGTTACAAAACTGGACAGCCGGGAGGCGCTTAAGGCGGCTTGTGCCGACCAATATTCTGTGGGCATTGATCTGTCCCGTGCTGTGCCGGAGATCTACATGCTGTCCTGCGGCATGGAAACCACCGATCACTACCGCATGGCATGGGGCGAAGCCATCCTGCATGGAAATGTAGACGGGCAGGCAGAAAGAATCGGCGCCAACACCAGGGAAATGAAAAATCGGCGGGAAATCACTGCGGAATTTTTATTCTTTGAATTGACGGCGGTCGGATTCTTAGGGCTTGCATCTATGCTCTTTAAAGAAAAACAGATGGGTGTGATACGGGTACACGGGATACTCCCGGTCTGCCGGGGTGTATTTATCTTATCCAAACTGCTGTTATTGCTGTGTTCCGATCTGGTGTTTACGATCCTTCTGACAGTCATCAATCTGGGGGTGTCAGAGGCTGTCGAAGCGCTTGCCGGCGTCCTCTTACAGGCAGGCATTTTATCACTCATCATGGCGCTGGTCGGATTTCTCTGCGCTGTCAGGCTGCCGGATTTCAAACAGTTTTCCCTGTTTTATCTAATACTTGCGGTTTTCGTGACAACGCCTGTATTTTTGGCAGGGCAGACAGGCATGAAGTGGAACTGGATCGTATATCACCCGATGTATCATCTGTTTGAAGCAATGAAAGGGGCGTTCTTTTTGACGCCGATGACAAAAGCTCCGTATTATTTGGCTTGTGCCGGAACGATCATTCTATTGTTCCTGCTTTCGTATCAAACCTTAAACCGTGAAGTGGCAAAGGAGGGGTAGAGCATGGAAAGACTGAAATATCAGCTCAAAAGCGTCCGCCGTGACAAATTGTGTATTTTGACCTTTTTCCTCCCTGTCGTTGTCGGGATCGCCATTCGTCTGCTTTCCGGCGTAAGCCTTCAGTCCATCAGCGAAAACTCATTTGGCGTTCTGGAAAACCGCATGGACGCCGATACCGTCGAATGGCTCGGGGCAAACGGAACGGTCACGCAATATGAATCGCTTACAGAACTGCGTGCCGCGGTAAACGATCCCTCCACACAGATGATCGGCGTTCTGCAAACAGGAAGCGTGATACAGACCTTCATCTCCGGAGATGAATTGGAAATGAACCGCGTGATCGCAGACACACTTCCGCAGATTTATAAAAATCAGGTAGAGACATTATCCGTCACAAAAACCATGATCCCGGCAACGTCAGACAATGACTGGTTAAAATCCCTCCTGATCGTAATGACCTTGGTCGCCGCTATGTTTATGGGCTGTACGTTTAACGCTATGAACATCATAGGCGAGAAAGAGGATGGTATTGAATTTATCAATCAGGTGCTTCCCATGTCTGCAAGCTCCTACATCACACAGAAAACACTTCTGGGATTCATCGGAGGTACGGTATCCACGATCATAACAGCGTTGATCTGCGTGCGGACAGACATAGAACATATATTACCGTTTCTGCTGATCATCTTGCTTTCGGCTTATATCTCAGCCTTAATGGGGCTGTTGATCGGCTGTTTTTCCGATGGATTGATGTCGGGGATCGCTTACATCAAGGTCCTCATGATCCTGTTCCAGGCTCCGCCAATCTTCTTCTATTTGACGGTGCCGGACAGCAGTATCATATTCAAGCTTTCTTACTTACTGCCGTCAAGCGCAACTTTCTATGGTGTCATGGATCTGCTGAACGGACAGACGAAGGCTCTATGCCCTGCGCTTGCGGCGCTGTCCGCCCATGCGGTCTTGTGGAGCCTGGGTTATAGATTACTCCGAAGAAGGTCCGGCCAAAAGCTCTGATCCTCCTGCTCAGATCAGCCGGACGATGATACAAAAAGAATCGCCCCAAATCCAGATAAACTTTCTGAGGCTGCCGCAGAATGCAAATTTTCCGCGGCAGCCTCTTCTCAGCCCTTTATATCTTTAGATTTCTTACATCTCTTCAATCTCTTTCGGATCTATCTCCCTCTGCCGCAGCTTCAGATACACGACCTCCCGGAACAAGGCATAGATCACTGATACTACGGGAATGAAGATCAGCATCCCTACAACTCCCATCAGGCTTCCCCCTACGCTGACTGCCGCCAGTACCCATATGGAAGGCAGTCCGACCGAATTCCCCACAACATGCGGATAGATCAGGTTCCCTTCTATCTGCTGCAAGACAAGGAAAAGCACGACAAATACCAAAGCCTTAAAAGGATCTTCAATAAATATCATAAACACGCCGACCGCACATCCCACAAACGCCCCGAAGATCGGTATCAGCGCGGTAAACGCGATCACAATCCCCACCAGCAACGCATACGGAAGCTGAAACAACGCCATCGCCACAACAAACATACTTCCCAGGATGACCGCTTCCACACACTGTCCGGTCAGGAAACTTGAAAACGTATTATAAGTCAGAGACAATACCTCAAGCGCCGCTTCCGCACGTCCCTTCCTTGTAAATGCAAACAATACCTTCTTCGCCTGAAGGCTTAACTTCTCTTTCTGCAGCAGGATATAGATCGCGAACACGAATGCAATAAAGAAAGTCGTAATACCGCTCACGATACTCTTCGCCGCCGTGATCGTCGAATCCAGCACGCTTCCGGCTCCATTTCGAAAGAAATTGATCCCCGTCTCCATGATCTTGTTCCAGTCAAACTCCAGATTGTCCACCCACTCCATGACTTTACGGTTATTATGGAACATTTCTTCCGCCCATCCCTGCACCTTGGGGATAAATTCCTGTATGCTCGATCCCAGGTTGGCAAATGTAGTCCCAAGCTGTGGGATCAGGACAAACATCACGATGCCTACGACGCCGATCACACCAAATATCACCAACAGCATACTGACCGGACGCGCCATCTTCCTCATATAGCTTCTGCCTTTTACCCGGCTCTCGCTAAAAAGATGCCGCTCGATAAAATTCATCGGCACATTCAGCACAAATGCGATCGCACCGCCCAGAATGAACGGGAATATGATATGAAACACGAAGCCCAATGCCCCTACCACCACATCATATTTCCACAAACATGCCGTCGTCAGCGCCGTAAATACAATCAATCCCCGGATCTTGCTTACTGTCTCTCTGCTTAACTCCATAAATTGTCTCCTTCAATATCCCCTTGCTTAATTACCTTCTTTTTGCTTTTGTGGTTATTTTTCCCATAATCCGCCTGATACAGTCATTCCGAACAGTATTTTGTCTATGCTTCCGGTTGCACAGGACAAAAAGCCTCAACATAACCCGTCTTATTGTCCGTCCTGCTTTTCTGCCTGTACGCCTTTTCTGTCTGTCTCGAGACGCTTGACCGTCAGCATATAGTGTTCTGAAATCGCCTTGCAGATCTTCTCTACGTCACGTGTCTTGATGACTTCAACCAATTCTTTATGGATCGGATATTGCCTCTTAATGACAGACATCTTATCCGTATACCCCGCATTACAACTGAATATCTCCCCATATTCCAGGTCGCACCACGCTTTCGTCAGACGCGCCAACCCTGCCTTCTCTATGATCACGGCATGCAGCATACATCCATAAGCAACTACATTACTATAATTCTCTATTGTAAGACTCTTCATCAGTTCCACCGCTTCTTCCATCCGGGCAATCTCTTCATCCGTGAACTGCGCGTCAAATAAACGGACTGCAAGAATCTCATAACTGGAGCGGAGCAAGTATGTCTCATAGACATCCTGCCTGGTGACTTCCCGCACGGAACACCCTATATTCCTTGTATACTCGATCATGCCTTCCTGTTCCAACTGCCTGAGCGCTTCCCGTATCGGTCCGCGGCTTACCCCAAGCTCATCCGAGAGTTCCTGTTCGATAATCCTCATCCCAGGAGTCAGCTCCTGATTCAAGATCTTAAGACGAATCTCTTCGGCAACCTTTTCCCGTAATGTTTGAAATCTTAGTTTTCCCATAAGCCAGTCCCTTTTTCTACCGTATTTCGTAATATATTTATTCTAACATACGAACCGCCCCTCTGGAATATTTCTTTCAAAACTTTAACTAAAACTTTATTTTTAGAGCACGGCGCCCACCGGGTACATATAGAAAAACAGCCCTCGCAGCGGTGTCTGCCAAGGGCTGTTTTATTCGGTTCATTAACTGTAAGCACATTGTTCTGCAAAAATCATGATCTACAACTCACCGCTTTAAAAGCTACAATCCACATATCGCCTTCACGGCATAGGCGACAAAGATACCGACATAGTTACCGCACGCTCCGGCGATTACCCCCATGATCAATCCCACGTTGATCAATGATTTCCAATTTCCGCCGGCTGCTGTCAGAGACGCGGTAGGTCCGTCTACGATACATCCAACCATAGATAAAAGCACGTACTCATATCTGATCTTGAAGAGACGGCAAACAAGGAAATGCAGTACCGTACATCCGATCAGCATGAAGAATACATACAGTGTCATCAAGAATGCCGAACCGATGAACTGCTTCAGGTCAACAGCAAATCCGATCGTTGCCAGGAAGCACAAAGAGATAAAAAGTCCAAGGTCGAGGTTACCGCGCAGCTTCTTGATCGGCTTAAGCTGTGCCAGACAGATTGAAACTGTCGTTACCATCAGAAGTCTTCCTGCTTTCCAGAAAGCATCCGGGAATATTCTCTGCGCGATCATCGTCGTAACAAATGCAACACCAAAACCAATCGTCAGAAGCCATGCGATATCCTTGATCGCCCACTTCTTATCAGCCATCAATGGCTCTGTCTCGCCGTCGTCCAGCTCTTCCGGCTTAAATGAATATGGCCATAATTTATTCCATTTCTTAGAAGCCTTGAAAAATGCCGGCGCTGCAAACATCGCTACCATCAGAGGCGTAGATACAACGTAATCCGCCGCATTCGCCGCTGCCAGAGTTTCTCTTGAACAATCAACACCTGTAGCGATCGCCGTAAGGTTCGGTGTACCGCCTGTATAAGTTCCTACGAACATACCTGCACATTTCCATCCCTCAACCATTCTTGGTGCAAAGATGATCCCAAGAACGATCGCAACAAGGCACACGGATGCGATCGCAGATACCAACGCTATAACCGGCTCCCTATTCAACTTCTTAAGTTCCGTAACGTTCATACTTAACAGACAGATCGAAATACCTGCCTGTACACAATATGTAGAGATTGAGTCATATAACTCGTGTGAGATCGGTACGATATGGGTATTAGAAAGAACGATACCTATAACTACGACCGTAAGTACAGGACCTAATGACCTGCATACTTTATATTTCTGCAGCCATAAGGAAAATGCTACCATTAAGAAAATAACAAATAATAATCCTTGGGTACTAGATATGAGAGTTCCCATCCATTTCTCCTTTCTTTCCTCAGCGCCGTAAAATTTTGTATAAATTTACAGCTTGACTTGACATTTGCATTTGTTTATTGTAGATTGTAAACAATGTACTTTATGTTATCAATATAACATATTAATCTGTAACGATTGTAATTAGGTATGCCATAACCTATTACTAAATTGGCATAGACCGAAAAAACCCCTAAAATATGCCATTTTTATTGATTCCTTAGATGTTTTGTGCTATCCTTATAGCATACCTAATTAGGTATGCTATAAGGAGGTAGACATGATGGAGAAACCCGATTACGTAATGAATTTTGTGCGG
>Ga0209694_1002881_pt1 | contig 12693 bp, 10 predicted proteins | sample GluameincwithD2O_FD_187499 | JGI IMG/M metagenome (GOLD analysis project Ga0209694, IMG submission 187499) | Mouse cecum microbial communities from Vienna, Austria - Glucosamine amended microcosms incubated with D2O (SPAdes) (version 2) | ecosystem: Host-associated > Mammals > Digestive system >...
GGCAAAAGAAGGATAAAGGGCAAGGTCGAGATAATCATCGACAAAGGAACTGACAGTAGTGAAGACAGAATCCATCTCAATATGAGGGAAGAGAGAATGGAGCAGTGGCAAACGGCCCTGAATCGAGTTATAGTGTGTTTGGTAATTTTGTTTATTAAGCATGAACATATTTTACCAAAAGAGGCACCTCATCCATTACGGATCAGGTGCCTCTTTTTATTTTTGGACTGTCAGAAATTTAACAGCCCCTTTTCGTTTTTCATGATGTCGATCAGGAAAAATCCATTGAAAGATAATAAACAAGCGGATTAAACATCCGGGTATTGAAACCGTAAGCCCAGAATTCTGTATCATCCTCGTCATGATCAAAATCATTGTTCAGAGTATGAATCAGAAAATCCTTCTGAACTTCATCGCAGGTACCTGAAGCGAGAAACTCTATGGCGTCATTTAAAGATGGTTCAGCCCGGCATGGAGAGTAGCCAAGACCAGGTAAAAATGAAGAAAGCTCTTTCTGGATAGAAAAAGCATCCTCTTCATTGAGTGAAGAAACGACGACTTTCATCGTAACATGCTTAACTGTTTTTGAGGACATATTCTGCCAGCTTTCGAATATTCAGATCATTATGCAGATTGATGATTTTACCGTTGGAAATGTTCAATACTGCGATTTCAACTTCTTCACCATTCGTAACGATTGTGAAAGTTCCATTAATGTTTTCATAGAAGAAGTCATAAACTCGACTAATTTTTCCCTTGTCTTCTGTTTCTGTCCTTAGGTCAGCATGAAAATCATCCAGGCTTTTCAGTATCGTCCGAATGGCTCCGGCACCGGATGGAGAAATTTTCTTGCCCATAATTCGAATTCCCCTTTCTTGATTCTTTTTTTATTAGATTATCGATACTTCTTCATTATACGTCAGTCTTTAAAGCAAAACTAATTTTTGTTTTTCATTAATTTTGTTAGAATTCATCCTTGTTGGTTTATTTTTTATCTTAATTACGATCCATCCCGATTCATCCACCCATTTCTGAAGCAAAATTATTTTAGGCAGATGAAAAAAAGAAATTGGACTGAATGACAAAATTTTCAGAACAATTTCTTTTTAGAATTTTTATCCAATTCCAGGTAGTCCCAGGCAATGGTTATTTTTAATTTCAGGGATTAAATCTTTTCTGCTTCGCAGGTGACATGAATTCCTAAAAGATTAAATGCATTCTGATCCACCGGCGAAAGCGCACACGTCACATGAGCCTGCAGACCCTTCAGGTTTCTGAGCTGTTCGAGCGTCTTTTTAGCCAGAGGATTCTGTTGGGCAGAAAGAGATAAGGCAATCAGTACTTCATCCGTATGCAGCCGGGGGTTATTGGCCTTCAGATATTGGGTTTTCAGATTCTGAATTGGTTTAAACGCTTCTGGACGAATCAGATGAATCGAATCATCGACATCCGCCAGATATTTTGCGGCATTCATAACCAGGGCTGCGCATGGTCCCATAAAATCGGTATTGGCTGAGGTAATAATCGTTCCATCTTCCATTTCCATCGCTCCGCAATAGACATGACGCTTCGCTTCTTTTTCTCTGGCGGCTTTAACACAGGCACGATCTTCAGGTTTAACTCCCGCTTTTTTCATCAGCGCTTCCTGAATCCGAAGCTCTTCAACTGGACATTCTTCTTTGATCACCCGGGTGTGGGTATCAAAATAGCGGCGAATGATTTCCTGGCGGCTTGCTTCCTGGCAGACTTCATCATCGCTGATACAGAAACCAGCCATGTTTACACCCATATCCGTTGGGGACTGGTATGGAGAAGTACCGTTGATTTCTTCAAACATATTCCGTAAAACCGGGAAAATTTCAATATCACGATTATAATTGACTGCCACTTCCCCATAAGCGTCCATATGATAAGGATCAATCATATTTTTGTCATTGAGATCCGCAGTGGCTGCCTCATAAGCAATATTGACCGGATGGTTGAGTGGAATGGACCAGATTGGGAAAGTTTCAAATTTTGCATATCCTGCCTGAACTCCACGCAGATTTTCATGATAAAGCTGAGACAGGCAGGTAGCCATTTTTCCACTGCCTGGTCCTGGAGCAGTAACAATCACAAGAGGTCTGGAAGTCTGAATAAAATCATTCTTTCCAAACCCTTTAGGAGAAATGATCTTCTGAGTATCTGTCGGATAGCCTTCAATGTAGTAATGATGATAAGTTTTGATATTCTGTCTGGCGAGTTTTTTCTTGAGTCTTTCAGCGGACTTCTGTCCATTGTAATGAGTAATGACAACGCTGCTCACATATAGACCCTTATTTTGAAATTCGCGAATCAGGCGCAGCACGTCTTCATCATACGGGATCTGTAAATCACCTCGAATTTTGTTTTCTTCAATATCCTTAGCGGAAATTGCGATAATGATTTCTGCCTGATCAGCTAACTGCAGCAGCATCTGCAGTTTGGAGTCCGGTTCAAATCCAGGCAGCACACGGCTGGCATGAAAATCGTCAAAGAGTTTTCCGCCAAATTCCAAATAAAGTTTTCCCTGAAACGAATTGATTCGTTCCATAATTTTTTTTGATTGAGTTTCCAGGTATTTCTGGTTATCGAATCCTTTTTTCATTCCTTCAGTCCCTCATTCTCAATATCTTTTCAGATATACCCTGTACTGATATAACACAGGAAAAATTACTTTCACGCTCCATCTTATCAAATCATTGACGTGTTTGGGAAAATTCTAATATTCACTTTTAATTCGTTTCTTTTGTGTTTCTCAGATCTGAATGCCTAATCTGCGGTAAATCAAAACAACAATATAGAAAAACCGCATTCTTCCTCAAGATAGAATGCGGTTCAGATTTGATCCTTTTATTCGTTTTGTGCGACAAATTTCCAGACTGTAAATCCCTGAAGATCATCCACTGGCTGCGGCTGATAATTGCCTAATCCGCTTTCTTTCATCATAATTCCAGTTTGTACAGCTCTCTCTTGATCGGCTACATAGAGATATTCTCCATCTGCAAGGCTTCTTAACATATTCTGAACGTCAGCTTCCTGAAGAAGATCTTCATAATATGGCTGGTTCAGCATCCAGCCGCCATCCGAAAGCTGAGTCAGCAGATACTGATGATCAGGCAGTTTCCCTGAAGAAATGTAATACTTTTTTAAATCTTCGATCTGATCAAAAACACTCCAGACTCTTCGCGTCTTCAGTCTATTCATATCTGTGATTCTGGAGGTGTCCTTTGCAAACCATGAATCCAGTAAATGGAATTGTCCATCCTGAGGAATAATCCCAGAAAGATAGAGGACAGCAGCAATCAAAACGACGCCTAACAGATTAGACAAAAAATGACCAGGCTCATTTATCTCTTTGCTGGCAAGGTAAGCAAAACCGCTGTTCATCAGAATCCCAAACAATGGAATAAGAATAATTCTTGGGGGGATTCTTCCTACAGACATGAAATAGCACAAAATCAGATAACTGCCAATGACCGAAAGCCCAAGCAGAATCAGATTCTCTATTCGGTTATTACAGATACATAAGATCATTGGAAGTATTAAGGCACACAGGAAACATGGATACAAAACCTGAAAATCTGAAGTCAGTATCCTGAGAATTTCCCCAAAAGAAAAGCGCAAAGGCAAATTCTTCACTTTGGCAATTCTGCTTACCTTCTCCAGAAATGCGGTCGTGTATTTTTCCGTATTGATCAGATTCACTTTTCTGATGGCCTGATAATCATTTGCACTCACCTGAATGGCATTTAATTCATCTTCGATGGAATCAAATGGATAACACTCATAATCGACGAGATCTGAACGTGCTGAGGTATACCGTATTCCGTCATCCAGTTTCGGATCCAAAGACATTCCGATTTGAAGTACTGGCGGAATAATCAAGGCAGCTGCTGACAGAGTCAGACACAGAATATGAAATCTGCTTCTTAAAATACTCTGTTTCTTTAACCAGATCAGATAGATAAATGACAACAGAACATAGGGCGATATCATCAGCAGAGATTCTATTCGCATTCCGCTTCCAATAGCCAGAACAAAAAGACTTGCCCCCAGCAGAATCGGTCGTTTAGTCTCTTTGGCTAAAAGCACACAACAGATTCCAATGGAGCCCTGGCATATCAATAATGCGCCGACACTGGAGAAATTCATGTGAAATGTATTCTGAATAATTACCATTGGAGCCATCATTAAAAAGACAATCCAGCCAGCTGCAATCCTGGAGCTTTTTTCCATAACCGCGCCATAAACAATCCAGAATCCAACGATAAGTGAAAGCTCCATCAGTAAATTGAACCCATCTGCGAAAGGTAAAAGCCATCCAAGTCCATATGAGAGCCAGCTGATAACAGGTGAAATAAACTGGCATAAAATTTCACTTCTGGAGTACAGTCCATTTACAACCAGCGAAATATAATAGTTGTCTATATCCGGATAAACAGACTGATTCCATTGAATGAAATAAGTCAGCAACGCAAGAATTCCAGCAACTTTCCATACTGTTTTTTTACTGAATTTCTGATCAAGAAGATCATTCAGACCGTAAAAAAATGACAGCAGCCCAGGTAAAGAGATGAGCCCAAAAACAACTCCAAGCCAGAGTGGGGCAATTCCAGCGGATACTGCTCTAAAAAGCAGCATCATATTCTGCTTTTTTATCAGATTTGCGATGATAACCAGATCTAGTAAAATCGCCGGCAGCAGATCATTCAGAACGAACTTCTTTTTTTCAGCTGCATTCTGATGCCGAAAATTACTAATAAGCCCCACTGGATCATAAAATGGCACCATCACCGCAAACAAAAGGACAAAAAAAGCGTTGATAAGACTCAATCGATTATTAGGCATTAACATGGCTGCAGCTGGGATGGCCAGGATCAGCTGAATTAGAAATTGTTTAACTGTTTTTTTCATATTGCTCTCATTTCATGTGATTTATGTACATCCTTCGTCGATTGTAACAAATATATAATTTATGTATTTCTTCTCACCACTCTAACGTTTTAAGAATGAATCGGATTGTGCAAATCTGACATTCTAAAGCTTACTTTTCATTTACAATTGTTCAAAAAAGAAATAAAGTCCATATTTCTTTCATGTTTCTTAGTTATGTTTCCTTCTTTTTCGTTTTGGTGAATGACTTTTTCGTCTGAAGATTTATCTGAATCAATTGTTGAAAATCTTTTCTTTGCTCATAATAGAGGATATGGATTTTAATACGAATGCGCCTGCCAACTTGCTTAAAAAATATTTTGGATATGATTCCTTTCGTCCTGGACAGCTGCCGCTGATTGAATCAATCCTGAATAGGAAAGATGTTCTGGCTATTATGCCTACCGGCGGAGGAAAATCAATCTGTTATCAGATTCCTGCCTTGATGTTTGAAGGAGTAACTCTTGTTATCTCCCCTTTAATTTCACTGATGCATGATCAGGTGACATCTCTTGTATCTTCAGGAATCCCTGCGGCCTATCTGAATTCATCATTAACTCTTCCGCAATATCGAACAGCATTAGCCAGAGCGGGAGCAGGCCGCTATAAAATTATCTATGTTGCGCCAGAGAGACTCTTGACGCCTGCATTTGCAGATCTTTGCAGAAAAATTAAAATCTCCATGGTTGCTGTTGATGAAGCGCACTGTATCTCAAGCTGGGGTCAGAACTTTCGTCCTGCATATCTTTCTATCGCTCAGTTTTTGACTACCCTTCCAGAACGGCCAGTCGTAGCGGCTTTTACCGCCACGGCCACCTATCGGGTCCGCGATGATATTGTAGATCAGCTTAAACTCAAATCCCCTGTTATTCAGACTTCTGGCTTTGACAGACCCAATCTTTACTTTGATGTTCAGCATCCCAAAGATAAAATGCAGGCTCTATGGAACTTCGTGAGCCACCATCAAAGTGAATGCGGCATTGTTTATTGCATTACGAGAGCTCAAACAGAAGAAGTCGCAGAATATCTCAACAGCCGGGGAATTCGAAGCGCTGCTTATCATGCTGGACTTTCTGATAGTCAGCGTCTTCAGACGCAGGAAGATTTTATTTATGACCGTATCCAGGTTATTGCGGCCACGAATGCCTTTGGAATGGGAATTGATAAAAGTAATGTTCGATTTGTGGTTCATTATTCCATGCCCCAATCCATGGAAAACTACTATCAGGAAGCTGGCCGGGCTGGACGAGATGGATTGCCTTCCTGGTGTCTTCTTCTCTATGGGTCCAAGGATTATCAAACCAATCGTTTTCTAATTGAGCAGAACCAGAAATATCAAAAAGACGGAATGTCTCAGGAACAGATCGATCAGGTTTTAGGAATGGATCTGGTCCGTCTGTCCAAAATGAGAAATTACTGTTTCACCGAAGAATGTCTGAGGACTTACATTCTTCAGTATTTTGGAGAAAAAGTGATAGGACAATGCGAAAACTGTTCTCATTGTGAACGTGGATATCGTGAACAAAATGTCTCTGGTCTTGGAAAGATCTTCTTTGAAGCTCTGACGACACTTCCTACCAATTATGGAGTTTCAATCCTCAAGGAATATTTTCACGGAAGCAAAACCAAAAAGATCACTCAGAGAGGCCTTGATCAGAGAAATCATTTTGGAGTTCTCAATTATATGACCACTGAAGACATTGGAGAATATCTCGAACTGTTCTGTGCAGAAGGATATCTTCAGAGGTCTCTCGATTCATTCCAGACTTTAAAGGCAACTTCTTCCTTAAGTGATGCGATCGCCAAAGACGAACCAATTATCATCCATCGTCTTTTAAGCAAACAGGCTTCACAGAAAGCGCGTAAAGATCTATCAGAATTTAATGATTCAGAAAAAGAACTTTTCGAGCTGCTTCGAAAGGGACGGATGTTTCTTGCAATTAAAAACAAGGTTCCTCCATACATCATTTTCAATGATCGTACCTTAAGGCAGATGGCGATTATGAAACCAGCAAATGAAGAGGAAATGTCTAAAGTTTCAGGGGTTGGTGCCCAGAAACTCGAAAAATATGGCGAGTATTTCTTAACCATAATCAAGGACTGGCAAAAGGATCACCAACAAAATCAGAAATCCGATTCCAGTAACAATTCAGTAAGTGTATCTGATTCTGCGAATGATTCAAAAGCAGCTGAACACTCTTCAGGCGAAATCCTTTCACTTCACCTGCATGAAGATACCTTTTAAAAGCCAGAATCGATACATGAGTTTTTCGTGCTGAAAACTTTGATATTCAATTTATAAACGCCATTACCAAAATATAAATCAAAATTAAAACAAGGACTATATCTTAAATAAGCACAGTCCTTGTTTTATTTTTTGCATTCATTTTTTTTACTTCTTCTCCAGTCAGAATCAGAAATCCTTATTTCTGGCTGGCTTCAATATCACTGAGTTTATTGATACGCCGAATGTGGTTAGCACCCTCAGAAAACGGAGTGTTTAAAAAGGTATGAACAATATCTTTGGCGGTTTCCATCCCAGTTGTTCTGGCGCCAAGAGCGAGCATATTGGCATCATTATGTTCACGGGTTAAACGCGCAGTCGTTACATCATGACAAAGTCCGCAGCGAATTTTATTCACTTTATTTGCAGCAATTGAGATTCCAATTCCTGTTCCACAAATGACAATTCCAAAATCAGCTTCTTTATTCGCAACTGCCTGGGCGCATTTTTTGGCATAATCTGGATAATCGCAGCTTGCGTTATCATCTGTTCCAAAATCAATGACTTCATATCCTTCATCGGAAAGCATTTTTTCGATTTCTTTTTTCATATCAGTAGCGGCATGATCATTAGCCATAGCGATCTTCATGGATATACCTCTTCTTCCTGTCTAAATAGACAATATCTATTTTACCTGATGAATTCTCATATGCTTAACCTTTTTGGTTTAAATCCACTGTCTTATCTTTAATGAATCGGCTCGTTCTGATTTTTTCTGAAAATGCTACAATTCTTTTCTTAAGAATGAAAATTTTTACATTTTGGTGTTTCAACTTTGAATCCAGATGCTATACTAAAACACGTTAATTCAAAAAGGAGATCAAAATGGCTGATTTAAATGCTCTATATGAAACTGTAAAACGCCGTAATCCGAACGATCCTGAATTTCTTCAGGCAGTAGAAGAAGTTTTTGAATCACTTCAGGTTATTGCTGAAAAGAAACCCGAACTGCTTGATGATGGCGTTCTTGAAAGAATGGTTGAACCAGATCGCCAGATTATGTTCCGTGTTCCATGGGTAGACGATCAGGGTAAAACTCAGGTGAACCGTGGATACCGTGTTCAGTTCAACAATGCAATCGGACCTTACAAAGGTGGTCTTCGTTTCCACCCAAGCGTAAATATTTCAATCATTAAATTCCTCGGATTTGAACAGGTATTCAAGAACTCACTGACTACTCTGCCAATGGGCGGAGGAAAAGGTGGATCTGATTTTGATCCAAAAGGAAAATCTGACGCAGAAGTGATGCGTTTCTGCCAGTCCTTCATGACTGAACTTTACAAATATATTGGACCCAATACGGATGTCCCAGCTGGAGATATCGGTGTAGGCGGACGTGAAATCGGATATATGTTTGGCCAGTATAAGAAAATCACGAATGAATGGTCTGGAGTATTAACCGGCAAGGGTCTGAGCTTTGGAGGATCCCTCGTTCGTACTGAAGCTACTGGTTATGGACTTTGCTATTTCACTGAAGCTTTGTTAAATAACAAAGGGACCAGCTTCGAAGGAAAAACAGTTGCTATTTCCGGATCTGGAAATGTTGCCATTTATGCCTGCCAGAAAGCAACTGAGCTGGGTGCTAAAGTCGTAACGCTGTCCGATTCAAATGGATCGATCTACGACCCTGAAGGTATTGATCTGGCCAGTGTTAAGGAAATTAAGGAAGTTCGCCGCGGACGCATTAAAGAATATTGTGAAACACATCCGAATGCGATTTATATGGAAGGAAAACGTCCATGGTCTGTTCCATGCGACATCGCCTTACCATGTGCTACTCAGAACGAACTGAATCTGGATGATGCCAAAGAACTTGTTAAAAACAAAGTGTTCTGTGTATGTGAAGGCGCAAATATGCCAACAACACCAGAAGCGATTCATTACCTGATGGAAAACGGTGTTTATTACGCTCCTGGTAAAGCTTCCAATGCCGGTGGTGTTGCCTGCTCTGGTCTGGAAATGAGTCAGAATGCTGAACATCTGAGTTGGACTTTTGAAAAAGTCGATGAAATGCTTAAGGACATCATGGTAGGCATCTTCGAAAACTGCCGCGATACTGCTGCTGAATTTGGTCATCCTGATGAATACGTCATCGGTGCTAATATTGCCGGATTCCTCAAAGTTGCAGAAGCTATGAAAGCACAGGGCTGCTGCTAAACTCAGCAATCCAAAATCAATCCTTTCAACTCTTAATTACAAACCAGGAAATGCTGAAGCTTTTTGGCTTTGGCATTTCCTTTTTTATCATCCACTCAAATTTATCAGGCAGTCAAACGAATAAAAGCCGATTATGACCAGAACGAACTGATCCTAATCGGCTTGGTTTTATATCAATGTTTTTAAGTCATTCTAATGATTTAAACTTTTGGCTGGGAATTTTCTTCTATTTCCTTATTCAGTTTGGGAAGAATCTCTTTTTCATACTGGGCCCGGCTCATAACATATTCATGAGTTTCCTTATACGGGATATGATGAGATTTCTTCCACAGATCATCCGCTGTTTCAGACCAGTTTTTGGCATATGTACGACACTTTTCAGTTAAGCTTTCAACTGGTTCAGGTGATTCAAGATCTGTCGAGTGCGCATTGACTGAATTAACCATTTCTTCCAGGACACCAGCATTTTCAAGCATTGGACATGGCTTCAGATGGTTTGAGTTAAATGGCTGATTTTTTCTGTACTGCATAAACATCGGTGAACAAAGACCTTCAAGAATACTTTTTTTTCTGATGTTCGAATCTGAATAATGGATAAAGACACACGGATCCATATCACCATTTGCATTGATATGAAAATAACGCCTGCCCCCAGCAATACACCCCTGCAGATATTCTCCATCATTCTGAAAGTCCATAGGGAAAATCTCTTTTGTTGAGCGAATTTCTCTGATTCGGTTATACATATATTCCCTCTGTTTTGCAGAAGGAAGCAGCTCAGGAGCAGCATCATTTCCCACTGGCATATAGTGAAAATACCAAGCATATTTCACTCCATGAGAAATCATTTCATCGATGAATTCATCTGAAACAATCGATGGTATGTTCTTTGAAGTGTAACAGCAGCTGATTCCAATCGGAAGATGGTTCTCGTGGAGAATATCCATGGCCTGAATGACTTTGGAATAGACTCCATCCCCTCTTCTGAAGTCGGTTGCGTCCATATCGCCTTCAACCGAAAGCACGGGAAAGAAATTCTTAACTCTGAGCATTTCCTGAGCAAATTCTTCATCAATTAATGTTCCATTTGTAAAGGACATAAAAATACAGTCACTATGTTTCTCACAAAGCCTCATGAGATCTTTTTTACGAACCAGAGGTTCTCCTCCAGTATAAATATAGAAATAAACACCCATATCTTTTCCTTGCTCGATGATATCATCCAGTTCTTCGTAGCTCAGATTCAGCTTATTTCCATATTCAGCTGCCCAGCAGCCCGTACAGTGAAGGTTGCAGGCGCTGGTCGGATCCATGAGAATTGTCCATGGAACATTACATCCATATTCCTGTCTAACTTTTTGCTGTTTCTCCCATCCCACCAGATTGGCATTGACCACAAAGTTATTAAATGCAGTCTTTACAATTGAAGGATCAATATCGTGAATAATATTGCAGAGCAGATGATTCATATTATTATCTGAATCATTTACAACTCTGGTAATAGCTGCTCTGGGGCCTGGAAACGAAGTATCATTCTTCATTACTGTATTTATAAAGCTCATGAGTCTGGGTAAATTCTTTTCCGGATTTCCATTGATATAACTTAAAGCGGTACTGATCGAAGCCTGGGCGGCAAATTCTTTGATTCCCATATCTTTCTCTCCTTAAGATCATACAGATTGTAGTTATCTGTATCGTTTTGAATTAAACATCTGGCTTTATTTCATCTTTGAATTGATAAATAGATTTTGAGCCGAGTTTTAAAAACAAAATAATATCAATCTCTTTCCTCTACAACCTTCATGCCCTAGGAAGATTCAGACATACATTATAGTCTGCGTAAATTCAGTAAGTTCATGAATGAATTTCTGCTGATTATTTCGAATAACTCTCAGATCGTTTTCTTTGGAAGTGAAAAATCAACAGGAAAGATAGTGGCTAATCGTCCAGGAGTTTCAGTCATCTAACCATTTTGATGAATTTATTCAGCGATAACCTGCTTTTTCTTTTATAATGAGTAAGTAAATACAGAGACAAGGAAGGAGGATTTTCCCATGGCCGCTGTTGTTAATGATTCTATGTGCATTGGATGTGGAGCTTGCGAAGGTGCATGCCCAACAGGTGCTATCACACTTCCAGATGGTGTAGCAGTAGTTGATCCTGATGTATGTATCGACTGTGGTGCCTGTGTTGGTGTTTGCCCAACTGGTGCTGTTACTTTAGAATAATTTATTATCGTTAAATTATAGATAACGTAGACAAATGGAAGAAGAGGATCTGGACGTCCTCTTTTTTTATTTGTCTTTTTTGCTTTTTGATATTGAAGATAATGAAGGATAGCGCTGATATCAACAAGGATCAGTGGTCATTTGATTATTAATGATTACCCTGGTTAAGTTAAAATTTTATCAGGTATCTACCAGGAGGTATTTTATTAAATGAAAACATTTAAAGACCAGGCCGAAAAGCTTGATGAGTCTTTTGGCCAATATTCTTCTCGTTCTAACAAACACTCAGCAAAACCAGTCACTACCAGAAGCGAAGACGACAAGAAAACACCAATTGAAAATCCAGTCAGCCTCGATTACAGGACTTCAAGTGATCCAGCTAGCATGATGGATGGCGTTTCAACTACTGTTACTCCAGAACAAAGATTAGAATCAGATAAGATTCTTGCAGAACAGCGATTAGAGCATGCTGAACAGGTTCTTGAAGACCTGAAAAATTCTGGTGAAGAATTTAAAAAGCAGGCTGAAGAAAAAGTTGAACAGAAAATCGAAGAAGAAAAAGAAATGGCCCAGGAGGCTAAACAGGATTTCAAAGCCCGGATAGACGAACTGCAGGATGACATCAAAGAGGATCCTAAGGGAACCTTAATTGATCTTGGAAAGCTTATTCTGATGATCCTTGGGGCCCTCTCGATTATCCGATTCTTCTGCAAAAAGCATTAATAAAGAATAAAGTGATTTTCAGGATTTCCCTGTCAAAAATTCATTTCTGCAGCTGGATTCCTGAAATCCAGCTGTTTTAGATTTTATTACAAAATTAAAAAGCCGATTAATTCAGATCTGCTCTGGATTAATCGGCACAATTCTTTTTATGAATCCCTGAAAACCAAACATCAGCGACATCCTTCTTGTCTGTTGTCTTTGTTCTTTGTGTTCTTCACTTAGCTTGCTTCGATCAAGCCCTCGACCGATTAGTATCAGCCAACTTCATGCATCTCTGCACTTCCATCTCTGACCTATCTACCTCGTCGTCTTCAAGGGGTCTTACTTCTTTCGAATGGCAGATCTTAT
>Ga0209694_1002892_pt1 | contig 12644 bp, 10 predicted proteins | sample GluameincwithD2O_FD_187499 | JGI IMG/M metagenome (GOLD analysis project Ga0209694, IMG submission 187499) | Mouse cecum microbial communities from Vienna, Austria - Glucosamine amended microcosms incubated with D2O (SPAdes) (version 2) | ecosystem: Host-associated > Mammals > Digestive system >...
CGGGTAAAGATATGATGTAACCTTGATTCGCCTGAATGCTTATATCTGTTATAGATATTACATATTACTCCTTTATGGATTTTACAGCATCTTGATAATTCACTGACACTCATTATTCCATTTTCTAATATTGTTACTAGATATTTCTTAAACTCATAGCTATATTTTCTTGCCATATACACTCCTTATATGGCTCGTCCAACTTTTTTGGGTAAGTTCAAAAAATCTAATATATAAGCTGTAGTTAAAATTGTATATTTATTCAGGCACTATAATCTATAAATTAAAGGCTTCCATAACTATGCAGACCTGAAAATAATAAATTAACCCCTAAATATGTAAAAATAGTTACTAAGAAGCCAATTAATGCGATTGATGCTGCCATTTCTTTTGACCACCTGAGAGAATATCTTCCATGTAAATATATACCATATATTACCCATGTAACAAATGCCCATGTTTCTTTTGGGTCCCAGCTCCAGTATCTGCCCCATGAAGTTTCAGCCCATACAGCTCCAAAAACTAAACCGCCTATTGTAAATATTGCAAAGCCTGCTGTTATAAATTTATATATTATCCTTTCAAGCATATCTAAATCAAAATCTATATTTTTAAATAAATTTTTAATAGAAAGACCATAAATAAAAAACAGGACACTAAAAATTATCATAAAAAGCACATATAATATATTTATAAAACTGTTTGTTCCAAAAACTTTTATTAAAATTAAAAATATTATAGATGCAGAAGATAAACCTAAAACTAATGTCCATATAATATAATAGTAACTTTTTCTCATCTTTGATACTTTTATTAAATAAAGCAAAGCAGCAATAGCAGAGACTGCAAAACATACATAAGCTGTAAAACTTAATGATACATGGGCTAAAAGCCAGTTACTCTGCAAAGCTGGAACAAGTGGGTTTAAATTAGAAGATGCTCCTATTGCATTTATAAAAAGCACTGTTGCACCACATAAGGCAAAAGCAAAAGCACCAAGAGATTTATTTTTTGTTTTAAATTCTAATATAACATAAAAAACTGCAAGTAAAAGAGCAAAAAACATAAGCGATTCATAAAGATTTGTAATAGGAACAGCTCTTAATATACCACCACCTGCAAATTCATAAAACTCTGCCCATCTCATAAAAAACGAAACTATGTGAATAAATGTGCCTATTACACCAGCAGCTGTTGCTGCAATACCAGTATTTTTATTTTTAAAAATCAAATAAAATGTATATAATACCATAGCTAAAATATACAATATACCTGCTATGCCAACCATCTTATCAGTCATTACAGTAAGAATTGATGCTGTATTTTCCATAATAGCTGTTTCTCCTTAACTTATATTAAAATATTTATAAAATTTATCAGCAGGGTTTACAAGCGGGAATTTTCTGTGAGTAAAAACTTTATACTTTAATATTCCATTAGAAACTGTAAAAATAATGGCTGTATAGTTTAAAAGATAAATAAAAACTACACCAAAGCATAACAGTATACCGCCAAAATATACAATGGAAATGCCCGGATTATATTTTACAGAAAAACCACTGTATACTACATCTTTTAATTCTTTAAACTGAAAAGCCATATTAAGTGGCTCTACATAAGTAGGCTCTTTAGAATAAAGCAGCAGCCAGCCACCCATAAGCCCCCTGCCGTCTTTATCATATACAGCTAAATATAAAGCAGGATTTGAAAGATTATATGATTTATTATAATATTCTCCTGTCTGGCTGTTGTAGGCAATATCAGAATAAAAGTCCCTTACTACTATTTTATAATCATTAAAATCATAAGCCTTGCCATATTTTAAACCCACTGTTTCTGATTTATTATCTTTTGATATTAATACATTCATAACCATATCATTATGTGGTGACTGACCATAACTCGCCTGATAAAAAACTACATCTTTATATTTTAATGGGTGATTTACATTAATATCTACATTTTTTACTTCGTTATCATTTTCTATAAGGCTGATATTACTTGTAAATGCTTTTGCAGTTTTTGAGCCTTCATAAAATTCAATATTAAAATCATTTAATTTAACAGCAAAATTTAACTGTATTTTTTCACCATTCTGTTTTTCCACTTCATTTAATATTTGGTTTTCAAAAACAAGCATAGAGCCAGAAAAACCCATATAATGCCCTATAAATGCACCTATCATAATAAATATTATACCAAAATGAGTGATTATTACACCATATCTGCCCGGTTTGTGATGTTCTGCTTTTACTAAATTATTATTTTCATGGCTTCTACTGACATGCCAGCCTTCTTTATAAAAAAAGTCTGTTACCGCTGATATATCATCTTTAAAAGCTGCTTCATTTTTTAATGCACTTTCATCTATAAAAGGAAACCCTTTTTTTGCAAAAGGAAAAAGTTTAAATGTGCATATAAGCAGATTAATTGTAAAAAGAGAAAGTAATGTAATAAATAATGGGCTTGTATAAATATTTAAAAGTCCAAGTGTAGATACAAAATCTCTAAATTCATTTGAAGATGTATCAAAAAACAAAGAAACTATAAAATTATACTTAATTTTATCAATAGAAGCATCTGAAATAATACTGCCAATTATAGATAAAATAATAAGAGATATAATTAAGATAAATGCAAATTTAATTGAGCCTAATATTTTAACAGCTGGCTTTATATATAAACTGTAAAAATTTTTCATCAGAGTTATCCTTGGATATTTTATGAAGAACTTATATATAATAAATTATTTATAAAATGAACAAGAAATAATTAAGTGTCCAATTTTTCTACACAGTCAAAAAACAGGGCAGCAAAATTACTCTGCCGCCCTGCCTTATATTGTGTTACCATTCAGCAGCTATTTTTTCATAGCAGCATCAAGCATATCATAACCTTTCATAGATTCATTAATTGATTGAGTTAATGATTCTCTAGCAAGTTCTGGATTATGGAAACCATCAGAGTTTTCTGCTGTCCAGTATTCCCAAAGGATATGAGCTTTTGAATGCTGAGTTCTTGCTGCATCTAATGTAGCTTTATCAACACCTAAGCGTTCTGCTAATGCTATTGTGTCTATTAATTGAGCAAGCCAGAATTCAGCTTTTCTCATTTTACCAGTAGTATAAGTTTTAATAGAGTCAATAGAGTATTTTGCATCTTCTGCTGTCCAGTTAGTAGATACTTTTACATATTCAGCATCTTTACCCTGCCAGTTAGCATGTTTATCTGCACCTGTTCCATGGCAGTCAGAAGTTAAGCATGTAGCATTAAGTATATATCTTGGAGATTGAACAAAGTGAGATGTATAATCTAATTTACCGCCTTTTTCAACTGTTTCCATGTGACATTGAACACATGATATACCAGCTTTATCATGGACAGAATTGTAGTATGTTTCATATTCTGGGTGCTGACCTTTCCAAAGCATTGCACCAGAGAATTTGTTTTTAAAATCAGCAAATTTTAAATTTACAAAGTAGTGGTCATATAATGCAAGTGCATTTTTAAGTGGAAAATGGTTAGTTCTTGGGTCATTCATACCAACTTTTGCACCAGTTCCTAAATCTGTTCCAGCTCCACAGTTATATTCCACATGGCATTGAGCGCATTGTAATGACTGTCTTCTTGGGTCATCTTTTGGAAGAATAGCAATTTTTCTAATCATTTTTGGCTCAGTATCATCCATCATACTTCTTGTATCAATAACACGGATTTCTGCTTTAACTTTATTCGCATCTTGTTGATACAGGTTATTTTTAGCATAAGGAGCGTCGCTTGAAATTGCCTCAATTAAAGCATCACGAACAATTCTTGGCTCAGCAGAGTGTGGGTCGTGACAGAAGAAACAGTTAAGAGCATGGTTCATATTTTTCGCCATTTCAACTGGATTAGAAAGTCTAGACCATTTAGCTTTTGGATTTGGTTCACCAAGGTATGCCCAGTCAAGCATGTGGTCCATAGTTTTACAGTTCATACATACTGGATTAACTGCTCTTGCAGTTTGTGGAAGGTCTTTAAAATCAGGGTCTTTTTCTTTTGCATCATATAATACATCCCATACTGGACCTGATTCAAATATATAATTCCATCCGTCTTTTGGCTGAAACTGACCGCCAAATGCTCTATCTACAACAAACTGGTCAATAAGCATTAATGAGTGTGAACGAGTTGCAGCATGCTCTTTTGTAAAACCATAAGGAGCCATAAGTTTATCCCATGCTGGATTTGGTGAACGGCCATTAAAGTTAGATTTTTCAAAACGAGCTGGTCTGTGTTTGCCAACATCTAAAAATGAATGCATTTGGTTATCATGACACTGTCCGCATGCTTCCCAATTCATATTAACTTTTGGTCTGTTTGCTGGCGAAGGTGCTTCTGTATGCTCTGTCGTAATGTCAAAGTGGCAGTTAGAACAGTCTAAATCTTTATGTAAACCTCTATTATGAAGTTCACTTACACCAGTGTGGCATGAAAAACAAGTTTCTTTATCTGTTTTTCCAGCATTTTCTTTTACTTTGCCTGCTGCAAGAGTAAAATCAGCTTTTGATGCTGCTAATGCACCTCTATCATAGCCTGCTTTAACAACTGCATTATCTGCTGATGAAGCAGGTGCTTGTGCTGAAGCAGATGTGCTGTTATTATTTTGACATGCTGCTGCAAAAACAAATAATAAAGCAGTGATAAAAGCCATAACTGAATATTTCAGTATTTTTTTCATAACATCCTCCTCATAAGATATTATTTTTATAATTTATAGAATACATACAATAAAGTAAATGTGTTGCAAAAGTAGTATAAAAATTGTAAAGATTTATCTTTACATAATTTTTCTACATAATGACAAACTTAACAACATATTTTCACAATATATGATATAGTATATATGTAAGCAAATCGTTTGGAGGAATGTATGAAACAATCTATCATATTTCTAACACTTTTATTCTCACTTATTTTTTCTGTGGCTTATGCTCAGACAGCAAAAGTAGAACACCCATTGCCTATAAATGGTAAAGACTGTGCAGTATGCCATGCACCGGGCAGCACAGAAGAAACACCTGCAGACTCTGCAGCTTATCAGGAATGGGAAAGCTCAATGCATGGACTTAACAGTGTAAAATGTGTTACATGCCATGGGGAAGAATCTACATTTAAAGCAGATTCTGATATTAATATATGTTTATCCTGCCACCCACAGGAAACAACAGTTATTAATAAAAAAGTAGAAAGTGCAGATTATGGGCTTGTATGCTCTGCATGTCATAAAGTTCACAATTTTACTGTAACAGAAGAAGCAACACCTGTTCATACTAAATAAAGGGGGCTACTAATATGGATATTTCAAGAAGAAATTTAATAAAAACATCACTTGCTGCAAGTGCTGCAGCTGCAGCTGGTATTACATTAGGCTGCAAGAAAAAAGAAGCAGTGCAGGAACCTGTTAAACAGGCACCTGTAGAAACAAATAAAATAGTTTCTACTCAGGAAGTGGATAAATGGGTAAAAGGTGTATGCAGAATGTGTGGAACAGGCTGCAGCATTTATGTTGGTGTTAAAAATGGCAAAATGGTTGCTATAAAAGGTAATGTTGATTCTAAAACAAATACAAAAGGCTTTTTATGTATTAAAGGTATGAATATATGGAAAGTTGCATACCATCCTGACAGGCTGACTACTCCCCTTATTAGAAAAAATGGCAAATTAGAGCCTGCTTCATGGGAAGAAGCTCTTTCATTAATAGAAACAAAATTTAAAGAATTTCATAAAAAATATGGTTATGATTCTGTTGCATACTATGGCTCTGGTCAATGCACAACAGAAGAAAGCTATACTTTTAATAAAATATGGAAAGGCGGCTTTGGCTCAAATATGATGGATGGTAACCCTAGGTTATGTATGGCTTCTGCTGTTGCAGGCTACCTTTCATCATTAGGTTCAGATGAACCAGCAGGTGCTTATGAAGATATAGAAAATGCAAAATGTATATTTTTAACTGGTTCTAACACTTCAGAAGCTCACCCTATTCTTTTTAGAAGAATTGCAAGATATAAAAAAGAAAACCCTAATGTAAAAATAATTGTATGCGAGCCAAGAAAAACTCAAACCTCAAATATTGCTGATTTATGGATGCCATCGCTTCCTGGAACAGATTTAGCAATATTTAATGGTATGGCTAGAGAAATTATTAAAAATAACTGGCAGGATAACGAGTTTATCTCTAAACATGCAAGATTTACACAAGGAGATGGCTCAAATGTCTCATCTTTTGATGAATATATTAAATTTATAGATAAATATACTCCAGAATATGTGGAAAAAGTAACAGGCTGTCCAGCTGCATCTATTAAGCAGGCTGCTGAATGGTTTGCAAAAAGCGGAGCTACAATGTCACTTTGGTGCATGGGCTTAAACCAGCGTTCAAATGGTGTATGGGCTAATAATCTTATCCACAACCTTCATGTTATTACAGGCAACTTTGGAAAACCCGGTTCTGACTCTTTCTCTTTAACAGGTCAGCCTAATGCATGCGGCGGTGTTAGGGAAACAGGCTCTCTTTCTCATCTTTTACCAGGGTGTAAACCTGTTGTAATTGAACCATGGAGAAAACATGTTGAATCTTACTGGAAAGTTGCAGAACACAGCATAAACCCAGCTAAAGCAATTAATCCAAAACCGGGATTTCCTGCAGTAAAACTTTTCTCAAGTTTAGGTGGTGAAAATGAAAATGATAAACCTGTTAAGGGTATTGTTATATCTACAACTAACCCAGCACAAACACTGCCTAATTTAAATAAATTTATACCTAATATAAAAAATGCTTTTACTGTTGTTATAGATATTTTCCCAACAAGAACAGCTCAGCTTGCATCAGTTGTTCTTCCTGCTGCATTTTTATATGAAAAAGGTGGTGTATACGGCTGCTCTGAAAGAAGAAGTTTCTTAACAGAAAAAGCTGTAGAAGCACCTGATGGCACAAAACCAGACCTTTGGATTGCCTGCCAGATAGCTAAAAGAATGGGACTTGAAAAATTTATTGCATGGAGCAATGAAGAAGATATAGTTAAAATGGCAGAAATGGCTTGGAACGACTATACAGGCTGCACAGCAAACAGTGAAAAAACACTTGCTGGTGCAACTTATAAAAGACTTAAAGAATCTACAACAGGTGTTCAGTGGCCATGTCCTTCTGAAGACCATCCAGGCACATATAAAAGATATGTAAGGGGGATGGACCCAATTTTTGATGACCCTAAAAAATATGGTTTAAATATACCTGCTGATGCTGATATGTATTTCTATGGCAGACCAGATGGTAAAATTAATGTGTTTATGCGAGATGCTGAGCCAAAAGACAGTGAAAAAATTTCAAAAGAATATCCATTTTTAATGACTACAGGTCGTGTTATAGAACAGTGGCATACAGGAACTATGACTATGCGTATACCAGAGACTGCATCAGCTCACCCTAACTCATACATTGAAATACATGTTCAGGATGCGAAAAAACTTGGACTTTCTCAAGGGGATATGGTAAGAGTAGAAAGTATCCGTGGCATGAATATATTACCAGTAAAAATAGTTAATATGACACTTGAAGGTGTATGTTTTGTGCCAATGCATGACCAAAAAGGTAATCGTATGGTAAACTTTATATGCAGTGATGTAGTAGATGCTACATCAGGTGAACCTGATTACAAAGTGTCTGCTGTTAAAATAGTTAAAATCAGCGGACCTGAAAAAGTTGATGATAGATATGTAGTTACAAAAGAAGAGCTGGATAACCCTACATTCAGTTAAACCACCCATATTACAACTACCCTGCTAAGTATCCCTTTACTTGGCAGGGTTAATATTATAACTCTTATGGTGATATATGATTATTGCAGCAAGTGTATTATATTTTGATGAAAAAAAATATGATGAAGTTTTAAAATTATTAGAAAAATATGATAATATAGAAACTCACCAGCAGGATATAGAAAATGGAAAAATGGTTATCACTATTGAAGCTGAAAATAATAAAGCTATAGAATATATAGAGCAGGATTTTATTAAACAGGATTTTATTGTAGATTTAGCCCATTTTGCTTTTCATTTTGGTGAAGAAGTAGAAAAAGTTTTAGCTGGTGGAAAAGTGCCTGATTTTGACATTACTAAACCGTTTAGCAGGAAAAGGCTGCAATGAGTATATGGGAAGAAATAAAAAATATACTAAATAATTTTCCACTTAAAAGTTCATATCAAATAAACCGTATGCGTCCACCGGGTTCATGTGATGAACAAATGTTTATGAAACTGTGTGTTAGGTGTGCAAGATGTGTGGAAGCATGCCCTTACAGAGTATTACGCCGTTCTTCTGCTACAAAAAATGGTGAAATAGGCACCCCTTATATTTATGCAGATGTTGCAGGATGTCAGCTGTGCATGAAATGCACAAGTGTATGTCCAACAGGAGCAATAGACAGCTCAACAGTTGAAATGCAGCAGGCAGCAATAGGTGTCGCAAGAATAAATGAAGATACATGTATGAATTATCTTTATTCAAAAGTAGAATCTGGTGAAATAGAGCCAACAGGCAGTATGGCAATATGCAATTCTTGTTTGAATTCATGTCCTTTAAGAGAAGAAGCAATATACTTAAAAGATGGAATAATCCCTTCAATTACAGAAAAATGCACAGGATGCGGCTTGTGTGTTGAAAGATGCCCTGTTAAGCCTGTTAAAGCCATTGCAGTTATACCAAAAGGTATGCCTGATGCAGAAACAGCAGGATATTTTCATTATTTAAAAAGGATTGGTAAATAATATGAATAAATTAAGAAAAATAATGCAGTTTATGTTTTTAGCCCCATTATTTATTGTTCCAATACTTAATCTGCTTGAAATATATTTTATTAAGGGCACATATATTTCTCTTGATATTGGCGGGCTTTCTATTTCTGACCCTGTGGCTGTGCTGCAGGCACTTTTTATATCGCACAGTGTCCGCCCTGTTATGCTTGCTTCTGTTGCAATTCCTGCATTAATAGTTATACTTTTTGGCAGAATATGGTGCAGCTGGGCATGCCCTTACTATCTTATGCTTGATGGATTTGAAAAATTAAGAAAAAAATTAAAAATGAAGCCATTGAAGCCAAAATATAGCCCTGAAATTAAAAGAAAAGCTAATATATCAAGACTTGCTGTATTTATTATTGGTCTTATTATTGTGGGAATAGCAGGTATACCTTTAATGTATCTTATTTCTCCACCGTCTATTATGAGCTCACAGGCAGTGCTTTTAATAAAATATACATATATAACTGCAGAATTTATACTGCTTCCTGTGCTTGTTATTATAGAATTTTTCTTCGGATATAGAATATGGTGCAGATATGTATGCCCAACAGGCACATGTTTAAGCCTTATGCAGTCAAAATTTTCCATGCATGTAGAATATTCTGGAAACTGCTCAAAATGCCAGAAATGTGTTCAGATATGTCCTATGATATTAGACCCTAAAACAGATAATCTTTCTTCTGCCTGCAATAACTGCGGAGAGTGTATTTCTTCATGCCCTGATAACCAGAAAAAGCCTACTCTTTATTTTAAATCGCATTAATTTATTGAAATAAAAAAAATAATAAGGTATAGTAAACTATGCGGTTAATGAGTAAAATTATATTAATCATTTGTATTGTTGTATCAATAGTTTCTATACCTGCTATTACTCTGCTTTGGAAAAATCAGCAGAAAACAGTTAGAGAACAGGCACATATTCGTGCACAGGCAATTTATCAAATGATAGTTGTTACAAGGCAGTGGGTAGCAGATAATAGAGAAGCCGTTGACCCTGTGCCTGCTGTTGTTACAAAAGAACTTGCTAAATATGCAGACCACATGGCTACATTTAAATTTCACATTACAAGTGACAGACTTGTAAACCCTGAAAATGCTCCTAATAACTTTGAAAAATATGCTCTTAAAAAAATAGAAAATGACAACCTGCTTGAATATGCAGATGTGCATATAGATGATAATAAAAATAAATTTTACAGATATGCTGCACCACTTTATATTAACCAGTCATGCCTTGCCTGCCATGATAATCAGGATTACAGAATAGATGATGTCAGGGGCTTAATCTCTATTGAATTTCCATTAGAAGAAATGGAAAACTCTATTGCAAGCAGCAATAAAATTACTTCTTATGCTGTAATAATTGGTCTTATTATATTAATTGCAAGTATAAGTTTTTCTATTTATATGCTTGTGATAAGGCATTTAAGGACTTTACAGAAAGCAGCAGATGCTATGCGGCTGGGTATTAGAGAAGAAACAAACATAGAAACAGATGATGAAATAGAAAACTTATCACTTGCCTTTGACCAAATGAGCCTGCAGATTGTTAATAATGAAGAAATATTAAAAAGCAACCTGCAGCAGGCAGTATCTAAATATATTGATTTAGTTAAAGAATTAGAATTAAAAAATGAGAAGCTGGACAGCTTAAATAAATTGAAATCTGATTTACTTGATTCTGTAGCTCATGAAATACGCACACCGCTTACAAAAATACTTTCCTATTCTGAGCTTTTAAATGATGAAAGAGTGCTGAGACAGTCTGATATGCGTGAAAAATTTACATTAGCTTTAAAACATAATGTAAATGTATTAAAAAATATGTTCAATGATATTATTACTTTAAGCCGCTTAGAGCATGACCAGCATACATATCACCATATCCCTATACAAATTGAATATTTAATACAGGATTTAATATATAATAATGAAATAGATATAATCAGTAAAAATCTTCAGATTATGCAGCATATTGAGCCTTATACAATTAATGTAGATGGTGAAACATTTTCTATTGCCATATCAAATATTTTATCTAATGCAATAAAATATTCAAAAGAAAATGGAGTAATAGAAATTAACGGCAGAAAAGAAAATAATAACTATATACTTACTTTTAAAGATTACGGCATAGGTATTACTCAGGAAGATATATTAAAACTTTTTGAAAGATTTCACAGAGGTGCAAATGCTAAAAAAGAATACCCCGGCACAGGGCTTGGCCTTTCTATCGTTTCTAGAATTATAAAAGCCCATAAAGGAAATATTGAAATACAATCAGAATTAAATAAATATACTATCGTTACTGTTACGATACCATTAATAAATGACTGTAACAAATAAGGTTATAAAATTTTGTCCTTTCTCATAATACCAGTCATAAGACCTGTCAAAAATAATGCCTGCATGCAGGACATTGAAAGACCTGTATTATATTCTGTAAGTGCTTCTATAAAATATCCTGCCATAACCGCTGCTCCGCAAAAAGCATAAGGGGAGTTAAAAATATTTTTTACTAAATCAAATATTATCTTGCCATAAAAAAGGCAGAATGTAATAAATCCAAATATACCAAAAGTTATTAAATGCATAAGAAAGCTGTTATGAGCATGACTTAAAGGAAGAAATATATTATTTTCAGGCATAACTGTAACCATAAAGTCTTCATAAGCATTAACACCTATACCAAACAAAGGATATTCCTTAAAAACTTCTATTCCATTTTTCCATAAAAGAAGCCGCCAGCCGTTGCTTGATAGTGGCTCATCAAATGATGCAAAAAAGTTATCAAACCTTGCAAGCATATAATCATTTGTAATTATATAAATAAAAGAACTTATTAATATAAGCAGTGCAGCAATTACACCTTTCCACCTTAATTTTATTATAAGCATTAATGAAATAACTGTAATTACAGCAATCAAAGGCATTCTTGTTGCTGTAATAAAAAGCATATTTAAAGAAGTAAGAATGACAATAATATAGAAAATAATCATATATTTATTTCTTTCAAGTTTTGATAACATAATAGCTGCAAGAAATATAATACCAATAGAAAGCAGGTGTGCAGTCATCATATATCCACCTGCTAAACTATGGCTGCGAAAATATCTGTAATCTGTATCACCAAACATTATATAGTAATAGTAGCCTGATAATGTAATTATAAATAAACCTGCAGCAAAAGCTGATACTATATAAGGCAGATATTTCTTATCAATAAAATAAACAGATGTAAAAAAAATAAGCATAGGCCATGGACTTGTTAGACCTTTACCCACTGCTGCATATTCACTGCCTAAAAAAGTAGATAAGAAAGCAGATATCCAGTAAAAAATAAATAAAGTAAAATAAATATCCTTTGTAAAAATATTATATCTATTATCAATAATATAAATGATAAGACATAAAAGTAGAACACCAAGAGCAATTTGAGATAAAGAAATAGAAATATTTAAACAAAAACCTAAAATTATTAAAAATGATGCTGTTGTAATATGAAAATATTTATTTGATATTATTTTAGCCATAAGATACCTTATTGTTTAATATGATTTTATATAATAACCATATATCTTTGTCAAGATTTAAGAAAAAATATTATACTTTTATAAAATCTAAAAACAACTGTAAAAATTAGATAAAATATAAAATCATTTACTTTAAATTAGACTTCTTAACTAACAGGACAAATGTTACACTTTTAGTAAAAAATAAATCTTAACTTAATATAAATCAAGCAATAATTTATTTTCAATAACAATCTCATATGGAGATTTAAAATTTAAGCATGTTTTAGC
>Ga0209694_1002904_pt1 | contig 12581 bp, 17 predicted proteins | sample GluameincwithD2O_FD_187499 | JGI IMG/M metagenome (GOLD analysis project Ga0209694, IMG submission 187499) | Mouse cecum microbial communities from Vienna, Austria - Glucosamine amended microcosms incubated with D2O (SPAdes) (version 2) | ecosystem: Host-associated > Mammals > Digestive system >...
TGTGCCACCGGATGGCCAGGGCCTCCTCCTCGGTCAGCGCCATGTGGCGGGTGATCAGAAACAGGCTTTTCTCCCCGTGGCCCAGCGGGAAAGTGTCCCGGAACTCATACGGGGCCATGGTGTCCAGTTTTCCCTCCATGGCGGCCTTGAACGGGTCCGTCTGGTGGTACACGCCCACCTTGCACACGTCATGAAGCAGGCCCAGGATCGCCACGGTTTCCTCCTCCGCCTCCGAAAGATGGCGCACACCCGGCGCGTTCCGGTCCGTCATGTCCCGGACGGTGATTTCCCGCAGGCGGCGCCACACATTCAAGCTATGGACCGCCAGCCCGCCCGGCTGGGCCAGGTGGTTCTTTCTGGAGGCCGGGGCCGTGAAAAAGTCCGTTTTGCAGTCCAGCCAATAAATCATGGCCGCCGCGCCGTCCCGCTTGATGGTGTTGCTATACACCGCCAGAAAATCCGCCCTCGGATCTCTTGCTATCTGTTCCACGTTTACCTCCTATTCCTCCGGGGCCTCGTTGCCCCAGGCGTCCCAGCCGTCCGCCCTCTGGCGGGCGAATAACTCAATACGGGGCACGTCGCCCAGCAGTTCCACGATCCGCCGCCGCGTTTCGTCCGGCTTTTTGCTGTGCCCCTGAAAAGGGGCCTCTATAACCTGGCGCACACTATGGCTGCGGACCCGCGCCCCGGCCTTAAATCCCGGCGTGACCCCCAGCAGGCACACCTCCGCATTGGCGCGGGTGTATGCTCCCAGGCCCATGTAGTTGCCGCCGCTCTTGGCGTTTTTCTTGACCCACACAAAGGCGGCGGTCTTATACCGAAACCCCCACGCCTCCATGACCTTGATGGCCTCCGCGATATTGGGGAACGTGGCCCACATGAAACAGGCGGCCCCGTCCTCCGCGCAGATGGAGCGGATCGGCATGGCGCAAATGTCGGCGGTTGTCATGGTGTCATAGTGCTGTCTGGCAATTCCGTGGGAACTCTTGCCCTTGCCGCCCTGTCCATAGGCCCACGGCGGATCCGCATAGATCACGCTGTACCGCCGATCAGGTAGCGGGAGAAAGTCCGCCATAGCTGCCACCCCTTTCCACCCGCCGCTGTATGGGCTTGTCCGCCCACGGACAGGTCCGCCGGTGGAGTACAAAGGCCACGGGGAGGTCCCGGCTCTCCTCCTCCGGCTTGGCCTGCCGCCCGGTGATGGTTGCGCCCATATCGTCCAGGAACGCCTCCGGGCTGCCGTCCTCGATCACGAAAACGGGATCCGGGTCCACGGGGACCTGCTTGCCCTCCATGCTGGTGATCCAGTCGATTTCCTGGCCGCAAAATTTACACCGCGCCACAGGCAGCCCCCCTCTCCGCCGCCGTGGTGAACTTCTCCACCATGCCCCGCTCCAGCAGGTCCTTGGTGTCCAGGTCATGGACCACGCGGGAAACCTGCGGCCCGCAAAACTCCTTTTTGTCGATGGACAGCAGGGCCTTTCCCATGCAGGTGGAGAAAAACGCCACGCACAGCAGGCCGTCCGCGTCTGTCCATTTTAGCCACCAGTCCGGCGTCCGGTATGCCTTGGTGATTGTCACCCGGCGCATGGGCGGCAGGTCCTCAAATTCGCCCACCAGCTTGTAAAGGCTGGTTTTGTTGGCTTTCAGTCTGAACATTTACCGGAACACCTCCCGAAACCACGCCCGGATCCTCTTTTCGTATTTTTTTCGGGTCCTCTTTTTCTTTGTGTGGAGGTAGCGGTGGGCCATAGCCTTTGTGGACTTATAGCAGCCGGCCAAACAAACGGCAATACGCAATTCCGTTTTGTCTAAAAAGTCTCTTAATCCGTCGCCCACCACTTCCATTGTTATGCAAATGTCCTCCCACGCCTCCAGGGCTTTCTTGGCGGTCCTTGCGTCCTCTGAAATATCTTCAATAGTGAACTCTGGCAGCGGTCCCTTGATTTCAATGGGTTTGCCGTCAAGATAGGCCACCATGTGGCCGCTGTTGCTTTCAGGTCCCACTTGGCCACCCCTCCCCGTGCTCATACCCCAGCAGGATATTGTGGCCCATGTCGCCCAGGCTGTGCGCCAGGACCTCCAATTCCAGCAGGTCCCGGTATTTCAGCCCCATGGCGTCCAGGCGGGCGTGGAACTTCTTGGCCCGCTCGGTCACTTCCCGGATGGCGGCCTGTTCCTTGGCCGCGTCCTCCGCGTCATAGGCCGCCTGCAGGTCCTGGAACTTGATTTCCTTTTGCTTTGCCATGGCGTCCTCCTATCTGCCGGCGGCCTCCACCGTCTGGCTGTTGTCGGTGGGCTGTCCGGCCCGCTTGCCCCGCCGCTCCAGTGACGCCTGCACCCGGCGCTGGGCCACGTCCGCACTGTACCGCAGGCGCCGATCCGGCAGGCGGGTCCCGTCCTGTCCCCTGGTCAGTTCCTTGTAGACCACATGAACAGACACGCCCGTGGTTTCGGAAATTTCTTTCGGCGTCCGCCCGTCCTCCCACAATCTTTCGATTTTCTGGCGGTCCTCCAGGGTCCTAAAAGCATAATCGGCCACGTCCTCACCCCCAAACGATAAAAAAATTAGGCCACACATGGCCGTGTGGCCTTGTGTAACCTAATAATAATGGCTGCCTTCATTTCTTTTCGGCTCTTTACACATTGACGAAACGGGCTGTTAAATGATATAATACGGCGTTACTTTTAGAGGCATCGGAGGGACCGCCATGTCCGCCATCATTCAAACCCAAGATCTCCGCTTTTCCTACCCGGCCGCCGAGGGTGTGAGCCCGGTGGTGCTGGATGGGGTAAGTCTGGAAATTGAGGAGGGTTCCTTTGTGGCCGTCCTGGGCCATAACGGCTCCGGCAAATCCACCCTGGCCAAGCATATGAATGCCATCCTGCTCCCCTCTGGAGGGACCGTCTACGTGGACGGCATCGACACCAACGACGAGGACAGGCTGCTGGATATCCGCCGGGCTGTCGGCATGGTGTTCCAGAATCCGGACAACCAGATCGTGGCCAACGTGGTGGAGGAGGATGTGGCCTTCGCTCCCGAGAACCTGGGGGTCCCCCCCGCCGAGATCAGGCAGCGGGTGGACGACGCGCTGAAGGCGGTCAATATGTACGACCACCGGGAGCACGCCCCCCATCTCCTCTCCGGCGGACAGAAGCAGCGGGTGGCCATCGCCGGTGTCATCGCCATGCAGCCCAGGTGCATCGTGCTGGACGAGCCCACCGCCATGCTGGACCCCATCGGCCGGAAGGACGTGCTGCACACCATTAAGACGCTGAACCGGGAACGGGGGGTCACAGTGGTCCTCATCACCCACCACATGGACGAGGCCGCCCAGGCCGACCGTCTCATCGTTATGGCAAAGGGACAGGTGGTGGCCGACGGCGCGCCCAAGGCGGTATTTTCTCAGGTGGAGGAGCTGCAGAAGGTGGGGCTCACTGTCCCCCAGACGGTGGCGCTCCTCTGGGAGCTGCGCCAGGCGGGGTATGACGTCCCCCTGGACGCCCTCAGCGACGGGGAGTGCGCCCAGGCGCTGTATAAACTGCTGAAATCTGTGTAGGGGCGGCCTGTGGCCGCCCGCGGGCGCATAATATGCGCCCCTACAATACGCCCTGCCTGTAGGGGCGGATATCATCCGCCCGCCCAAACTTCCATGTTTCAGGCGGCCACAGGCCGCCCCTACGGACGCGACCCTCTGGGCGTGTACCAATCTGATAAGGATGTATCTCTATGCAGCCCATCATCGAAACGAAAGCTCTGACCCACATCTACTCTGCCGGCACGCCCTTTGAGCACACAGCGCTGGACAGTGTGGATTTCTGCGCCTACCCCGGGGAGTATCTGGGCATCATCGGCCACACCGGATCAGGCAAGTCCACCCTCATTCAGCATCTGAACGCCCTGCTCAAGCCCACAGCGGGAACGGTGCTCTTTCAGGATACCGATATCTGGTCCGACCCCAAGATCACCAAAAAAACCCGCTTCCAGGTGGGGCTGGTCTTCCAGTATCCGGAGTACCAGCTCTTCGAGGAGACGGTGTACAAGGACATCTCCTTCGGTCCCAAAAACATGGGGCTGGACGAGAAGGAGATCGACCGCCGGGTGCGGTCGGCGGCCTACTTTGTGGGCCTGCGGGACGATCAGCTGGAAAAATCCCCCTTTGAGCTGTCCGGGGGGCAGAAGCGCCGGGTAGCCATTGCCGGCGTCATCGCTATGGAGCCCAAGGTGCTCATTCTGGACGAGCCCACCGCCGGGCTGGACCCGGAGGGGGTGGAGTCCATTCTGGGCAACATCCGGGAATACCACCAGGCCCACAACGCCACCATCATCCTGGTGTCCCACTCCATGGAGGAGGTGGCCCGGTCGGTGGACCGGCTGGTGGCCGTCAACGACGGAAAAATTCCCTTCCAGGGCCCGCCCCGGGAGGTCTTTCAGCACGGGGACGAGCTGGAGAAGATGGGGCTGGGCGTGCCCCAGCTGACCAGGGTGTTCCACCGGCTGAAGGCCTTGGGGGTGGACATCGACCCCTCGGTCTACACCCTGGACCAGGCCAAGGCTGCCGTCCTGGAAAAGCTGAAGAAGGGGGTGGGCTGAATGGCGCTGAAGGATATCACCCTGGGCCAGTATTTCCCCGGAAACTCCCCGGTACACCGGCTGGACCCCCGCACCAAGCTGCTCGCCGTGGTGCTGTATATTGTGGCCCTGTTTTTGGCCAGCTGGTTCGTCACCTACGCCATTATGTTTGTGGTGCTGGCCGGCTCCATCGCAATCTCCCGTGTGCCAATCAAGTCCATCGTCCGGGGGCTGAAGCCCGTCCTGTTCATCGTAGTGTTTACTGCGGTGCTCAACCTGTTCTATACCCCGGGGAACACGGTACTGGTACACTTCTGGATCTTCACCATCACCCTGGAGGGGGTGTGGCGGGCCTTCTTTATGGTGGTCCGGATCATGATGCTCATCTCGGGCACCTTCCTGCTCACCTACACCACCTCCCCCATCCTGCTCACCGACGGGCTGGAGTCGCTGCTCAACCCCCTGAAAAAAATTCGGGTGCCTGTCCACGAGCTGGCTATGATGATGTCCATCGCCCTGCGGTTCATCCCCACCCTCATTGAGGAGACCGACAAGATCATGTCCGCCCAGCGGGCCCGGGGGGCCGACTTTGAGAACGGCAGCCTGATTCAGCGGGCCAAGGCCCTGCTGCCCCTGCTGGTGCCCCTGTTTATCTCCGCCTTCCGCCGGGCCGACGAGCTGGCTACCGCCATGGAGTGCCGCTGCTACCACGGCGGCGAGGGCCGCACCCGCCTGCGTCAGCTGAAATATAAGCTTGCCGACTATGTGACCTTGCTCCTCTTCCTGGCTATCACCGTGGCGGTGGGCGTGTTAGGACGCTTCGGACTGTAACGCCAATATTACCTCTTGACGTAACCCCAATCCAAAGAGATAATAGATATCATTGGAGCAGGCCAGGTAAACCCCAAAACGCTGTTCAAAACGGTCATACAGGTCATAGCCGACAAGTTTGGCAATTTCTTCAGCGGTCTCGTAAAATTCTTCCTTGGCCCTGAGATACTCCGGACTTTGAGTATAAAATTCCTTGACTGCCTCTTCAAGTTTCGGGTTGTCTATAAAAAGCATCTTGATTAGGTCCTTCATAACAGCAGCTCCTTATGTAGATTATCTACGTCTTATTATAGGCGTAGTTTGTCTGCATGTCAAGTCCTTTGGAGGTTTTATGGCAAATTTTTCTGAACGCATCAAAGAACTGCGGAAAGAGCGTGGCCTCAAACAGCGGGAAATGGCAGAGGTCTGCGGTATTAAACTGCGCGGATATCAATGTTATGAATATGGTGTCGGTTATCCCGAGGTTCTTGGGCTGCTTTTCCTGGCGGATTATTTTGATGTGAGCCTGGATTACCTCATGGGACGGACGGACAAGCGGGACGTGAACAGGTGAGCGCAAATCTACGTCATGTAGGGCAAGGGCTCTGCCCTTGCCTGAGATAGATTTCCGTCCGTTGAATGAGGCAAGGGCAAAGCCCTTGCCCTACATCACGAAATGCCAGGTGTCTTATGGAGCGCAACATCGCTTTAAAGTTAATGTACAACGGCACGGCCTACCACGGGTGGCAGGTACAGAAAAACGCGGTTTCGGTGGCGGAGACCTTGGAGAAGGCGCTGGCGGCCACGGTGGGCCACCCCGTAAAGTGTACCGGGGCGGGCCGCACCGACGCAGGGGTCCATGCGGAGACCTACGTGGCCAATTTCCGCACCACCTCCCGGATTCCGCTGGATAAGCTGCCTCTGGCGGCAAATACCCGGCTGCCCGACGACATTGTGGTTGTGAAGGCCACACAGGTGCCCGACGGCTTCAACGCCATCGGCTCCTGCCTGAAAAAAGAATATACCTACCGCATCTACAACTCCCGGCTGGGCAACCCGTTTTATGTCAACCGGGCTTGGTTTTACCCCAAGCACCTGGACGAGACCGTCATGGCCCGGGCGGCGGCCCAGTTCGTGGGCACCCACGACTTCCGGGCGGTGCGCTCGGTGGGAACCGAGACCAAAACCACCGTACGCACGGTCCATTATTTCGACGTGGAGCGCCAGGGCAACCTGATAGAATGCAGGGTGTGCGCCAACGGCTTTTTGTACAACATGGTCCGGGCTATGGTGGGCACCGTCGTCTACGCCGCCGAGGGCAAGCTGGCCCCAGAGGACATCCCGGAAATTCTGGCGTCGGGCAACCGCACCCTGGCCGGCCCCACCGTCCCCCCCGGCGGGCTGTACATGACAAAATTATGGTATGAAGAGGATATTTTATAAGTAAAATATGGATGAACACAAGAAAATTCCGGCGCCCAAGCGGCTGAAAAAACCGAATGTCGTCCTCCGGCTGCTGACGCTGCTGGTCACCGCCTTCCTGATTCTCGGGGCGATGGTTCTGGTCATTTACCGGGATACCGTTAATGTAGACACCCTCAAGCGCTGGCTCACCTATCAGAGCATGGAGCCCGGCCAGGCCGCCCCCTTCCCTCACGCCGGGGGCGACAAGCTGTCCGTGGCCTATCTGGACAGCGGCGTTGTCACCGCCTCCGCCGCCGGGGCCCACTACTACGGACTGGACGGCGAGCCGCTGGCCGAGGCGGTGCTTTCTATGGAAAACCCGGTGCTGTCCGCCTCTAACACCACCGCGGTGGTCTACGACGCCGGCAACCAGTCTCTGTTCGCCTTCCGCAACGGACGGCAGAGCTTCTCCCTCTCCCTCAGCGGCGGCGCGGACCTGCTGTCCGCCCGGCCCAACAACAGCGGCTGGCTGGCGGTAACCGCCCAGCAGAGCGGCTACAAGGGGGCCGTGACCGTCTACGACAGCCGCGGAATTGAGGTCATACAGATCAGCCTGTCCTCCACCTTCGCGGTGGACGCGGCAATCTCCCCCGACGGCCGCACCGTGGCGGTGGTCACCATCGGTCAGCAGGGCGGCGCCTTTTTCAGCCGACTGCTCCTCTACCACGTCAATCAGGAGGAGCCCTTTGCCCAGTTGGAGCTGGGCAACCTCTCCGTGCTGGATATGGACTTCGACGAGGACCTGATTTGGCTGGTGGGCGAGGACAGACTGCTTACCGTCTCTCTGAGCTCTGAGGGCGAGACGCTCCAGACCTACTACATCAGCCCTAACTATCTGAAGGGCTGCTCCCTGGGCGGAGACGGCTTTGCCCTGGTACTTACCGGCCGCTATCGGTCAGGCAACGCCGACCAGGCCATCATCGTTGACAGCACCGCCCGGGCCGTGCAGGTTCTGCCCCTGTCCAACCAGATTCTGGACTACGCTGCCGCCGGCAGCTACTGCGCCCTTCTCACCGGCATGCGGCTCAATATCTACGACAGCACACTGACCCCCTACTCCAGCTTGGACAATGCCCTGGCCGCCCGGCGGCTGGACCTGGCGCCCAACGGCTCCGCCCTGCTGGCCAACGGACAGCAGGCTTGGCTGTATATTCCCTAATCAACGGAGGAGTTCCATGTCTTATCTCATCTTTGATCTGGCTATTCTTGCCATTCTGGCCCTATTCTTCTGGCGGGGCTATACCCGCGGCCTTGTACTTACTCTGTGCTCCCTGCTGGCCGTCTTTGTGGCCCTGATCGGGGCCTCCTTCCTCTCCAACGCCCTGGCCGAGCCGGTGGCCAAGGCCATCGAGCCCATCGTCGCCAGCCAGATCCACGACACCGTGACCAGTTACTACCAGCGCTCTCCGGCGGAAAACACTTCTGCGGAGGAGGAGGACTGGCTGGCCCAGCTCCCCCTGGAGGAGCTGCTGGAGCCGCTGAAGGAGTCCAAATTCCTCCAGGGCTTTGCGGAAACCTTCCAAAAGGCGGTGGACGACAAGGCGGCTGACATCGTCACCCACACCGCCCAGGCGCTGGCCCACTTTGTGGCGGTGCAGATCGCCCGGATCGTGATTTTCGCCGTCGCTTTCTTCGCGGTGCTCATTGCCTGGCTCTTCCTCAGCCACGCCCTGGACCTGGTGGCAAAGCTGCCGGTGCTCAGCACCGTCAACGCCTGGGGCGGCGGGGCGGTGGGCCTTGTCAAGGGCGCGCTGATTGTGTATATCGCTGTCTGGCTCCTCCGGGGCAGCTACATCCCCCCGGCGGCCATAGAGGGCTCTTACCTGCTGAAATTCTTTGCCTCTGCCATTCCGCTGTCATTTTTCCTCTAAACCCTGTATTTCTCAGGGGATGTGTTCATAGCCAGTTCATAATTTGGGTGTACTATTTCCCCAAACATGAACTTTTCCTGAAAGGAGCGTATTTATTATGCAGCCTACCATGTGCAGCCGTTGCGGCAAAAATGTGGCGGTGATCTTTATTACCAAAATCGAGGGGGGCACCTCTAAAAATGAGGGGCTGTGTCTCAAGTGCGCCCGGGAGATGGGCATCAAGCCCATTGACGACATGATGAAAAAAATGGGCATCAGCGACGAGGACCTGGACAACCTCACCTCCGAGATGATGTCCGCCTTTGGCGGCGCCGAGGGCCTGGAGGGGATGATGTCTCCCGCCAAGGACGAGGACGACGAGGAGGACGACGGCCGCACCGCCACGTTCCCCTTCCTCAACCAGCTCTTCGGCGGCGGGTCCTCTTCCTCCCCCTCCCCCAGCTCCGGAGAGGGACCCACGCCTCCCCCCAGCCGGGGCGAAAAGGGACAGGCCAAGCCCACCAAACGGAAATTTTTAGACAGCTACTGCATCTCTCTGACCCAGAGAGCCCAGGAGGGCAAGCTGGACCAGCTCATCGGCCGGGAACGGGAGCTGGAGCGTGTGGTACAGATCCTCAACCGCCGGCAGAAGAACAACCCCTGTCTCATTGGCGAGCCCGGCGTGGGCAAGACGGCCATCGCCGAGGGTCTTGCTCAGCGTATCGCCAACCGGGACGTCCCCTACAAGCTGCTGGATAAGGAGGTCTATCTGCTGGACCTCACCGCCCTGGTGGCGGGCACCCAGTTCCGGGGCCAGTTTGAAAGCCGGATGAAGGGCCTCATTGAGGAGATCAAAAAGCTGGGCAACATCATTCTGGTCATCGACGAGGTTCACACCATCGTGGGCGCCGGCGACGCCGAGGGCTCCATGAACGCTGCCAACATTCTCAAGCCCGCCCTCAGCCGGGGGGAGCTCCAAGTGATCGGCGCCACCACCCTCAACGAGTACCGTAAGCACATTGAGAAGGACACCGCTCTGGAGCGGCGGTTTCAGCCTGTCATCGTGGAGGAGCCCTCCATCGAGGACAGTGTAAGGGTGATCGAGGGCATCGCTCCCTACTACGAGTCCTTCCACCAGGTGGAGGTCTCCCCCGCCATGTGCCGCCTGGCCGTCACCATGAGCGAGCGGTATATCACCGATCGCTACCTCCCCGACAAGGCTATCGACCTGATTGACGAGGCCTGTTCCAACGTAAACCTCCACAACAAGGCCCTGGCCCGCCTCAACGCGGTGGACAAGGAGCTGGCCGACCTGGCCAAGGAGAAGGAGGTCATGATGGCCGCCGCCACCGAGGACTCCTACAAGCGGCTGGCCGACATTAAGAGTATGGAGCTGCGGCTGGAGGAGGAAAAGACAGGGCTGGAAAACGAGGCCCATCCCACCCTGACCGAGGAGCACCTGGCCAATGTCATTGAGCTGTGGACCAATATCCCCGCCAGCCGTATTCAGGAGCAGGAGTTCCAGCGGTTGGCCAAGCTGGAGCAGCGGCTGGAGGAGCATGTCATCGGCCAGGATGAGGCTGTGAAGGCCGTCTCCGCCGCCATCCGCCGGGGACGGGTGGGCATCTCCCCCAAGCGCAAACCGGTCTCCTTCATCTTTGTGGGCTCCACCGGCGTAGGAAAGACCGAGCTGGTAAAGCAGCTGGCCGCCGACCTGTTCGACACCCCGGAGTCCCTGATCCGGCTGGATATGTCCGAGTTTATGGAGAAGCACGCCGTCTCCCGGATCATCGGCTCCCCCCCGGGCTATGTGGGCTACGACGAGGCGGGCCAGCTCACCGAGAAGATTCGGCGGAAACCCTACTCTGTGGTCCTCTTCGATGAGATTGAGAAGGCCCACCCCGACGTGCTGAATATCCTCCTCCAGGTGTTGGACGACGGCCGCATCACTGACGCCCACGGCCGGACGGTAAATTTTGAGAACACTGTGATCGTTATGACCACCAACGCGGGGAGCAGCACCAAGGTGGGCTCGGTGGGCTTCGGCCGCACCGCAAACGAACAGGGTAAGGACCGGGCCATGAAGGCCCTGAACGACTTCCTCCGCCCCGAGTTTATCAACCGTGTAGATGAGATCGTCTACTTCAACCAGCTGTCCGAAGACAACTTCAAGGGCATTGCGGTACTCATGCTCAAGGAGCTGGTGGGCACCCTCAAGGAAAAGGAGATTAATTTTACCTGGGATGACACCCTTCTGGATTACCTGGTGAAAAAATCCTACTCCGCCACCTATGGTGCCCGGAACCTCCGCCGCCTCATTCAGAAAGAGCTGGAGGACGCCATTGCCGTCCGGCTTATCGAGGGCTGGCAAAGCCCGGTGTCCCAGCTGAAAGCCGTCTCCGACGGGGAAAAGCTGGAGCTGCTGACGATGTAAAGGCAAAATTTGGCCCGCCCTTCATTGGGCGGGCCTCGCACTTTCTTTCTGGGCTACAGCAGTTACATGCTCCTCGCCGCACGCCAGCCCATGGCCTTGCCGAACAGGAAGGTATAGCAGATCGCCCCGCAGGTGTCCCGGTCTGCCACATCACACAGGGCCAGAATATCGCTCAGGCCAATCTGATATCCCTTCTCCGCTCTCTCGTCCATCTCTGTCTCCTTGATATACCGTTTGACTTCTTTAAGTATAGGCTCCATTTTAAAAAACCTCCTTGATTTTCACCAAGAGGTGTGGCATAATCAGATTTACCAGACCTCCGGGTGTGGGTATTATAGAGTGTTGGTTGCTTCCTACGGCGGGCCAGCACTCTATTTTTCTTGGGCTAAAACCAGTTCAATCCCCTCCCGCACAACTTCTGTCCTTGTCTTGTTATGTTTTTTGCAGTATTCCTGAATTCTTCTGTCCGTCTCTGCATCGATGCGGGCTTTGAGTTCGATCCCTTTCGGATTGTCTGATTTCGGCCTTCCGGTACGTGGACTCAAATTATCACCTACTTTCTGAGCCACAATATAATTGTAGCATTTGTGGCTCAAAAAGTCAAGAAAATTCTTAAGAAACAGGGACAGCGTTAGCTGTCCCTGTTTCTTGTTGAAAAATCAACTCTCCATGTGGCGCCCCAAAAAGCCGGCAATGGACTGGGCCAGCTTGTACTCCACCTCGCCGCCGGTGAGCTTGTCAGCGGTCCCGGCAAAAATAACACAGCCCAGTACATCACCTTCAGAGAGGATAGGTGCCGCGGTACACAGGGCATACTTTTCGCTGTCGGCACACAGGGGGATGGCCTCCTCCCCCGGCTTGTACTGGTAGACCTGCCGGCCCTCCATCAGCCGCTCCATCTGAGGCGAGATCGCCTTCTCCGCCAGCTCCCGGCGGGGAACCCCTGCCACCGCAATGCAGCTGTCCCGGTCGGTGATAACCGTCACCTGTCCGGTAGTGCGGTTCAGGGTCTCGCACAGCTGGCCGGCGAAGTCCACCAGCCCGCCCATCAGGGAATACTTTTTAAAAATCACGCCGCCATCCTTGTCGGTGTATATCTCCAGGGGGTCGCCCTCACGAATACGCATGGTCCGGCGAATTTCCTTGGGGATTACTACACGGCCCAAGTCGTCAATCCGACGCACAATACCAGTTGCTTTCATATTCAAAACTCCTTTTCTCTGTTGGTCGCTATGTCTGTCTGGCAAAAGATAGTATACGCAATATTTCCTCTACAATACTGCCGGCAGTCTTGGGGATGTCTGGAAATTGCGGACATACACTGTGCGAAATACGCCCCTTATTTTTTTACAAAATTTACGAATCAGGGAACTTCTTCAAGTGAAAATACGTCTACATCAGTAAGCGAACAGCCCTTCTCACATTACAATTCAAAAGGAGTGATACAACA
>Ga0209694_1002907_pt1 | contig 12569 bp, 14 predicted proteins | sample GluameincwithD2O_FD_187499 | JGI IMG/M metagenome (GOLD analysis project Ga0209694, IMG submission 187499) | Mouse cecum microbial communities from Vienna, Austria - Glucosamine amended microcosms incubated with D2O (SPAdes) (version 2) | ecosystem: Host-associated > Mammals > Digestive system >...
GGGACAACCAGCGATACCCATTCCTCCCATGGGATGATCTCGTCCATGATTTCCAGAAACTCTTCCCGTTTTGTTTTCTTTTTCCGGCATCTGTATTCCATATCGCTAAAACTTTCCTGTTTCATACCCCGCGCCCCCTTTCCTTTATTTTATCACATCTTTTATCATTTGGGGGGATTAAATCAGCGTTTCCTTAATTCCTCGTCCTCCAGTCCCTCTACGTGGATGATATAATCGTAGGGATTCACGTTCATCTTGAAGGACGCCCCTTCCGGAAGGGTGATTCCGTTTTTCTGGAGCAGGTCGGCTACCGACTGGGCGGTCTGGCTTCGCACCTCATTGATGGCGTTGATTTGAATTTCACGCCACGAACAGCCGCCGTCTTCACGCAGAGCAACGTCGTAATGGCTTGTTTGGAGATGCCAGCCGTTAAGGTAGGCTGTCTCCTGCTTTACGCAGAGCTTTCGTTCCTCTTCCGTCAGGTCGCTGCGAAAATATGGGGAACGATAGTTGATATATTTGTCCTGAATGTGCTTTTTCGGGTCGCGAAATCGCATGTTTTCCGCGTGCTGCTTTGCGTAGTACTCTTTGACAATGGCATACTTAGCCTCAAGCTGATTTACAATTGCGTCATAATGGCTGAAAAACGTGGTTTCTTCCGCATCCACGCCGCCTGAAGTGGCCTCCACGTCAGAGGGTTCTTCTGCCGCCCCAACGCCTTGGGTACCAGATTGGGGGGCCATAGCGGCCCGGGCCTCCGGGGACAGCGCAAACTCGTCTTGGGTGGGGGCCAGAGGTGTCTCCGGAAGAGACCGCTGGGTTTTACGTGCGGGCTCCACGTATTCCCGAACCGCAGTGCTACGAAATGTTCTCATTCCCTGTAATTCCATAAACTATCTCCTTCCAATTGGTGGGTGGCGTTGTACAACGCCACCCACCAATGCCCAGTGTCGCTTTTAGCCGTACGATACGCCAAACAGATCGTAGTTGTTCTCCGCGATATCCGCATACCAGGTAAAGTCAAGCGTCAAGTTGAGGTACTTGGTGGTGATGTTTCCCAAGTATACGGTTTGATAAACCCGGAACTGCCAGTTACCTCTCACGTTAATGTTGTCCTTTAACCCAATATCAAATTTATGCAAGGTGTTGGTCTCTTCAAACCAGTCGCGCCCTTCGGGACGCAAATAGTAAACCATGCCCGGCCTGGCACCGCTGACGTTTGTTGAGTACCCCACGCTCACTTTGACCGATTCCACAACAGCGGTTTCGGGAATGCTTGCGGTGTTACGCAGATTGCAATTGATGATGGTCGAGTACCCCGTGTTGGTTGCTGTAGCGGTTTCAGATGATTTATATGTACCGCTCATCCCTTGAAGCCGAGTTGCTATTGACGGATTCATGTAGCTATCATCCTTACGGATTACGCAGAGATATGCCGTACCTTTACACTCGCTTCCATCAATGGGAATAATCAGGCGTTTTCTTCCGCTGGCAGATGTAATTACGCCTCCTGTTTCACTGTTTCTGCTGTCAACATATTCTCCGCTGGCATCATAGAGAGCGATAGTCTGAGGACCAGAGTTCAAATCGCGCGTAATACTAGCATATACCTTATCCTCGGGGCCGATGTCGAACTTGTAGTAAGCTATGTACTGCCCTGACGGAATTGCGCCAGGCCTTGGCCGGTTGGTACTTGTCCAATCACCCAAATCAAACGCCGTTCCAAAGGATGCGTACTTGGACTGGTCGGTAACAGTCAAAGTATACGGTCCATAAGCAAAGTCCTCAGCTGAAAGATTGGAGAACACCTTGATATAATATACAGGTGAATCATTGTCAAGGATAAAATTGCCGCCAGATTTTCGAACGCTTTTCAGCGCGTTTTCATCTTGGATACTATAAACTTCGACGGAATAGTTGCCGGCTTTGATTTCATACGGGCCTTTCCGCCTAATTGAAATCACATACCAGTCTTGATCGTTGACCACATTTAGGGAAGCAGAGGTGCTTGCGCTGTAAGGTTCTGTACTGGACAGATTCAATTGTGTCGCTTTGAACGCATTGTCATTCGGCTCGTTATCATCATAAGACCCAGCCACATCTAAGCTGACCGTCAAAGTGAACGGATCTGTTTCGCTGCTGCCGGAGACCGCCAAAACCACGACGGCATACGTTTGATCAGATGCCTGATTGTGGATATAAGAAAGCGATTCATAGAGTGGCTTTCTTCATTTGATTCACCTCCTTTCCAGTTCCTTTTATATATAACGGAAAAATAAGGTGATTTTGGACACCACAGCTCAATTTTTATTTTTGTACTTTTACACTTTCGGCCATTTTAATGATTTCATCACAACTAATTTGTGCGGTGATCGTAAATAATACTTCATTTTTGGGGTCTGCCCATATAAGGTTTTTGGATTTATCCGGAGATTGCTCCATGTATAGATCAGCAGAAGCTCCATTTACAGAGACCTGTTGCATTTCTAAATCAGTGCCTATGATCTGTACTTCTACTGATGAGTACATCAGATCATACGTGAATAGTATTGTTTTACCATCGGCATTTTTATATGCAACGACACCGTCATCATTTGAGGCGGGGGACTGGGTTATTTCGTAGCCATCGGGAATCCATGTAGGACAATAGCCTGTATTTTTCAAGCCATCTTGAGATTCGCCTAGATGACGATAAGATACAAATGTTTCATAAATTTCATGTGCCCATCCAAAGATGATTGCTCGTGTCTCTGTGCTGAAGGCGAGTAAACTACTTCCACCGAGAAAAACTATCAGGAAAAGGCAGATTACACTTTTTTGAATCATGTACTGAAAGGGATGATCCGTCCGGAAAACCAATTTTTTCATTTTACGTTCAAACTTTGGCGAGAAAGTAGCCTCGCATTCGTCTGGCGTAGGCAAATAGTCCAACAGATGCTTTTCATATGCTTTTGCCGCAGTTTGCAACTCCTTATCAGAAATCATAGGATGCCTTCCCTTCTGCACAATTCATTCAAACGCTTTTTGGCTCTCTGATCTAGTTTGCTTGCTGCCCCAAAGGAGATATCCATAATCTTGGCAACTTCTTTCGTGGTATAGCCCTGGCTATATTTCAAAAGGATACATTCCCGATATCTGGAAGGCAATTGATCGATACACCACATCAAATCATGTTCGTGCCAATCTGGAAGAATTTTCCCGATTTTGTCTTCGTCCATATCCTCACTATTATGCTTTTTGCGATCTCGAAGGATATCAATTGATTTACTCCTTACTATTGTAACGAGAAATCCACGTGTTTTTGGACAGTCCAAATCAGAAATCTTAGAAATATTTTTTGCAACACTCAAAAAGGCGTTATGTACTGCATCTTCGGCATCCTGGTTGTTCTGCAAGATTTCACTTGCAACTTGAAACATATACCTACGATATTTCAAATAAATTTGTTCAAATTTAATCTTATCTTTTGGGCTCTCTATCGTCTGCAAATAGAGTAACATTTGTATCACCTCGTAAAGATACTTTAACAAACCACACAAAATTCAACTACCCTAAAAGTGCATGGGATAGAGCGATATTTGCAGTTTCATTCTATGCTTCACTATTTTCTCACCCCTGTTCTTTACAGGGGTACGACAGAGAAGTTAATGGTATCAGACATTTGGCAAGAAGTCAATTGCTCGAAGGCTCCCCCACTATGGAATGCCATTTTACAATCTGCTACCCTATTTCCTGATGTAGAGCTTGCTATTTCTCGACAACGACGCTATAATAGCAATTATACAGTATCCGTGATTTGCCAAACAGGCGGTCCCTGTAACCGAGTTACAAAGCGTCCAAAGGTCGTAATGATCTTTGGACGCTTTTTGTTCTTTGCACAATTGTGCTGAAGGCGCGTGAGTAGCCAGAGCCCGTGCTTTTATATATACTGCGTCAGCATACCGCCAAATATTTTTAAGGAGTTGATACAAATGGCATTTAGCTTTCATCAGGCCGGTATGGAAACAAAGCTGTTGGCCCAGCTGTCACCGCCACTGGCACAGGCATTGGAGCAGATTGCCCAGTCCCTAATCTAGGTCTTCCGGCTCCGCGTTTTTAAATGGGTTGCTGTCAAAGAAGTCATAGAGTGAAATTCCAAGGCCGTCACATAGAAGTTTGATCGTGACAATGCCTGGGTTATGGCTGTTGCCATAGATTATATTTTTCAGGGTAGTAGGTGGAACGCCAGCTTGCCGGGCCAGGGAATTGATGTTGTAGCCATTCGCCGCGCAGAGCTGCTGAATACGCAGTGACACCTGCTTTCGCGTATCCATCTGAACCCCCCTGTCCATAAAAAGTCTATTACAGTTTACCCATTCGGATAATAATGGTTGGACTTTATATGGACTTTTGGGTGAAGATGGTTTATAATGCCTTAAAAGCAAGGCCCTTTTTATTTCTCGGGAGGAACGAACTCCAAAAGATCTCCAATCTCGCATTCAAGTACCGTGCACAAACGAGATAAGACATCAATATCCAATCTGGATATTGTATTGTTGCAGTAATGATTGATTTGCGTCCGTTGCATTTCCGCTCGATGGCTGAGTTTGTTTTTGCTTATACCACGCTCTTCAATCAGCTTTGCCAGATTTATTTTTATTGTTCCGTAGGTTTCCATGACTAGCCTCCATTTGCAAAGGTGTTGACAAAACGAGTTTATCTTTGTTAGAATAGAAATGGAAGTTCTAGGAAATCATGTCTAATTAATTGCACAGGGGCGGAGATATAAAAATCTGCGTAAAAACCTCCCATACCAATTGGCATGAGAGGATATCAAATCGTTTACTTCTTATCTAAACCGAAAAAGTCAAATATTGTTCGTATGACGCAAAACTGTTAGTCGCTTTGTAAAAAGGCTTCTTTTAACCGATTTACGATATCTAAAATGGTCTGTTGTTGATCTTTACTTAAACCATCCAAATAAAAGCAAACTCGATTATCGAGCCCCATCATATAGTCCAAGGACGTATGGTACAAAATCGCCAATCTTGTAAATTGCTCAAGACTGGGCGTGATTGTGTTGCTTTCATACCCGCTTATGGTGGAGGGAACTACGTTCAACCGTGTAGCGACCTCCGTTTGGGATAACTTTTTAGCTTCTCGAAGCTCCTTCAGTCTTAATCCAAAATCGTAGACCTCCACCCAGCCACCCCCCTGTTGGGGATAATTTTATACCGCATATCATCATTTAAAATGAAAAAATATCACTATTTTAGAATTTATAATAATACGCCGTCTTTGCATGATAGTAATTACAAAATAGAGCTTACCCGGTTTGCTTCCCTTTAATGCGGACGAGATGGAGTAATTCTCATCGGGCGCGGATGATCTGTCCGTCCCAGTCAGTCGAAGGAGAAAGAATTTGTCACATTTCCAAGGTATAGAGACTTCTGAGGAAGAGTTGCACGGCTGCAATGTAACCACAGTCCACATTCAGGCAGAGGATGCCGCAAAAACACTCCAGAAGCCCGTCGGGAGCTATATCACGATTGAAACAGGCACACCTCTGAGTAGACATGAGCAAATCGAGAGCGTAGGCGAATGTCTGGCTGAAGTGCTGGACCGGGTGCTGCGGCCTCATTATCATGGGAAGCTATGCGTCTGCGGAATTGGAAACAGGGACATCCCCGCTGATTCCTTGGGGCCGGAGGTGACACGCAATCTGCCCTTGAAGGTACTTTCAGAACTTGGGCGGGATGGAAATTTCCGTGAAGTAGTCTCCTTTGAGCCAGGTATTCTGGGAACTACCAACATCAACACCGAAGTTCTCGTGAACGGGGTTGCAAAAGCAATTGACGCGGATTGTCTGCTGCTTGTGGATTCTTTGACTGCCAAGGAGCCGGAGCGGATGTTTCAAACAATACAGCTTTCAACTGACGGGGGCCTCAGTCCGCACCTGGCCGGACGAAAAGCCGACTGGTCCGCTTTAGGGATTCCAGTGATTTCTCTTGGCGTGCCTATGGTAATCCCTACGTCCACCCTCTTTCCAGATCGGGATCTTGACAACCGACTATTTACAAGCGTAGGAGTTCGGTCTGAAATTGAGGCCGCCGGGCAAATCATTGCGTATGCAATTCTTCGAGTGTGCTTCCCCTCTCGGTCCGAGGTAGAGTGCCTTGTCTATTCCGGGTTAAACCAGAATCCTGTCCCTTACGGCTTCTTGCTAGAGTTGGGTGATGAAAAAAAGGAGCCTGTCTGATACGAGGCGGTCCCCGAAAAGCTGGAGGTGGCAGTATGGTCATAGATAAAACGACGGGGCGGGGCTGTGCCTTGAGCATAGTGTCAAAAACAATCGCCAAGCAGCTGATCGCTGAAGGCATCATAGGTAAAGCAATTTTCAGAAGGGCACGCCCAAATGGATATAATCTCCTCTGCGTAGCTAAATACGGAGGGGAGGCGCGCGTAATACTGCAAAAAGGCGATGGAATGGCGGGGGAACCGCTATGGATGCCTTCCTTTATTGACGGGAAAATATGGCAGCAAGCAGCCGGCAAGTTCAATGTCCTTACGGAATTGGACAGAAATGTAGAGAAGCACCTGCTTCCGAAAATGGATGAGTACCTGAAAAATATTTCTGACACAGAACTGGTTTTCATGACCAGGGACTTCTTGATACAGCAAAGCGTAATCAATACACCCGTTTCTCAACGCAGTGGAAAAACCTACTATTTCAACGAAAATGAGGTTTACTCTCTTGATAAGGAAGCAAGGCTTTTCCTCTATGAGGGGCGCACAAAATTTAACAAGTTTGAAGTTAGGGGCGAAACCTGTTTCAATATGAACGTTTGGGTCAAAGCCGCTTCTCAGTTCAAAGTCGGAGCAACGCTGGAGGAGTGCGTTGAGATTTTTCTAAAAACAGAACTTGTGCATAGAGTTCCAAAAGAACCATCTTCCATTGACCGATTAGCACAGTACATATCTCCGCCTATATACGAGCGTGTTCCAGAGAACCAGGATGAAGCTACATTTGATTATATCCGCATGACCGTGGGCCTTCCCCGCTATCGGTTTAATTCGTGGAAGGCTCTGCAAGATGAAGTCGAAAAGCATCAGCGTGAAATATATCGCAAAGTTCTCCAAAAATTAGAAAGTGACCGGCAGTTCAAGAGCTATGGAGTACCTATAAACTTCCTCAAATTGACGGATGCAATATTGCGGCGCGACTTTGCAATCGAATTTATTTTTGAACTAAAAGGGCAGGAAGACAGCCCGCTTCCAGATTTGATCGAAGGCCAGGAGGCCCTATGACTCCGAATCAAAATGCCTGCGCCTTTACCGGGCGCCGGCCCAAGGGTTTCCCATAAAAGTACACCAGAGACAGCCATGATTGTGTAAGCAGACGCACTCTAAATCGTCTGTAAATTTTATTATTATGAAGTGAGGAAACCCGTATGACAAGAAATTTGCTGAGGAGAAGGACCCCTGGTGAAGAAGTGGCAGCCGAATTAAAGGCGGCACAGAAATCCTCCCGAAAGAACATTTCCCCTGACGATCTGCCCTTTGACCTCACTGCGGAGCTCGGAGAGGTCCTGCATGCGGAACTCAAAAGCCCCGGCGTCTATTTCCTGAACGTCGGAGGGAAACTGGAGCAGACGGAGGTATATGTGGCAACAGAGGATGCTCCGGCCATTTCCGGGAAGGCCCGGAGCTATGGGAAGGAATTAGCCGGTCATCCCGGCCTGCGGGTTTACGAACTCTACCAGGAGGGCAGCGGATGGCACATCATAGATTTTGAGGTGCTCCGGTACCAGCTGAAGTCCCATCTGCCCATAGAGGAGGGCGGCGACTCCCTGTTTACCATTGCTCTATACGGGATGGAAGAACACCCGGATTATTTCGGGGCCTTCCCGGTTCCTGCCTATACTCCAAGAGGCTGCACAGTCCGGCATCGGACGCTTCTGAACGGCGTGTACTGGTTGGAAACTGACCGCTGTGAGGAGATGCTGGCGGTTTGCTATCCAATCTGGCAGTCAGACATCACGATCCCCGAACAAAATTTAGCGGAGCAGCTGGCATATGACAGGATACAGGGCATTAACAATACCCTCGGCTACCTTTTCTTCCCGAAGCACAGCAGCTGCATCCCCCTGTATGAGCTTTGTAAACTCCATCCGCAGATCGGGGAAAGCGGATTGATTGATATGGCGGCGCTCATGAACGCAATTTTACAGTCTTACCCCGAATACGCCGCCGCTCATAATGAGGAAGAAGCAAAATATGAACGCGGCAGTTTCATACGGGAAACACCGGAGGCCGGCACAGAGTTTCTCACTTTCTAACGGAGTACGGCAGCTGTTTGTATGACGCTTTCCTGACAAATATAAATGAGGCTTGTGCCTGGGCAGAGGAATCGCTCCGGCACAAGCCTTTTTTATAAAAGGCGTCGGCGGCCCGCCGCTTGCGGGACCTGACAAATAGCCTATAATAAAATTATCAAATAGTGGCGGATTCTGGAGGAGGTCTTTTCAATGAAGATCATAAGCTAGAACGTGAATGGAATTATAGCTTGCCGCAGGAAGGGGTTTCTGCGCTTTTTGGCCGATACAAAACCGGATGTCGTGTGCTGCCAGGAGATTAAGACCAAGTGCGCTCTGAACACGCCGGGCTATCATCAGTTTTGGAATCCTGCCCAACGCCCAGGTTATTCCGGTACGCTGGTTCTGGCAAAGCAGCCTCCATTATCGTGGTCTACAGGATTCGGAAACAGCAAATTCGATGAGGAGGGCCGCCTCATTACGCTGGAATATGCGGATTACTATATTGTCAACGTGTATGTTCCCAGCGTTCACCCCCACAACTCCCCAGACAGGCCGGATTTTCGTCTGGAGTGGGACGAGGCCCTGCGGGAATATATCTCCAAACTGCCGAAGCCCGTCGTTTTGTGCGGTGATTTCAATGTAACCCACGCTTACATTGACAGCTATCCCGAGAACGGGAAAAATGAGCCGGACGACCCGCTTTTCCGCTCAGAGGTCCGGGATGGGTTTGACAAGCTCCTCGCCACTGGAGTCGTTGACGCTTTTCGGGTATTGAATCCAAACAAAGCGGGAGCTTATACGTGGTGGGGGCCGAAAAATAAAAACCGCGCCGAAAATCGCGGTTCGCGGCTGGACTATTTTCTCGTCTCCGGGGAGCTGCTGTCTTTCGTGCAAAGCATTCGATTTCACAAAGACATCCTCGCCTCCGACCACTGCCCCATTTCTATGCTTTTCTATCCTGTAAAGCCCAAGCGGGAGATCGACGACGCGGATATGGCCGCTATTTGGGGTTCCATTGATTGGGACCGATTGCAGAGTATTTTACTGCTGATACAACAGGATCTGGCTTACGCCGCCTATAACCGGGAGTGGGAGAAGGTAGACCAGCTGCAGCGCCAGCTGGTGGGCTCCTGGGCGGCGCGTGCGCTGGCCGTGAGGGAGGTCCTGAATGGCAGCAATTCGCCGGGAGTGGACGGCGTTCGCTGGACTACTGACGCCCAGAAGGCAAGAGCCGCGCAGTCCTTGATTGCGAGGGGCTACCGGCCCCTTCCTTACCTTTACAGAGAGCTGGAAGAGCGCGGAAAGATGCGGATCAACCTGATTCCTACCATGAGGGACCGGGCCATGCAAATCTTATATTCCTTCGCCCTGGACCCCGTTGCGGAATCGACAGCGGATAAGAAATCTTTTTTCGCCCGAAAAGGGCGCTCTACCCTTGATCCTAACGCCCATTTGCTCCACGATCTGAGTATGGAAAACGCTCCGACCTGGGTAGTCATTGCCGACGTACAGACGTTTTATGCTACCGTGGCGCATGATTGGCTCGTTGAGAATATCCCTATGGATAAAGCGGTGCTGCGGAAGTTTCTGAAGGCGGGGATGATAAGGAACGGGGAGCTGTTTCCAACAGACAAGGGAATGTCTATGGCCTCCGCTCTGTCCCCCAAATTGGGGAACATGATGCTGGATGGGCTGCAATCCTATATTTATGACCGGCTTTATCCCTCCGGTGGTGTGGACTACCCAAACGGGAATTTAAACCGGCTTTTGGACGACATGGTGATAACCGCTCGAAACCGTACACAGGCAGAGCTGATTATGCAGATCGTAGAAGAATTTCTTGCCTATCGTGGGCTGCGGCTTCATCCCGAAAAAACTTATATCACTAACGTTTATGAGGGCTTCGATTACATTGGCAGACACTATCAGTTTAAAAACGGGTGCCTTTCAGTAAAACCCGCTGAAAGCTCCATCATACAGTTTGAAGCCGAGCTGAAAAACCTTATCATGAACTTTTCTGGGACGCAGAGGGATTTGATTAAGGAGGTCAACTGGAAGCTGGCCGGTTGGGGACATTACCACCGCACAGAGGACGCCTATATGGATTTCCGGCATATTGACTCGGTTGTTGAAGGATTATTGGTTAAAAAGATGTGCATGAAGTATCCGCGCTGGCACCAGAAAACAGTTTTGAATAAGTTCTGGGTGAGAGACGGCTGGAATCATGTTTTTGTTTTGCCAGGAGATCACTCAGTCAGAATAAACTGTCTGGCCCCTCTGCCAATCATGCGGCACAAGCCCTGCCGGTTAAATTTTAATCCGTATCTGGACCAGGACTACCAAATCTACCTTCAGCATCGCCGGAACATACAGAAAAGCAACGGGAAATACCGGGGAGTATGGACCCGGCAAAGCGGGCGCTGCGCATACTGTGGAGCGAGGATGCTGGCCGACCAGGAAGTGGAGCTGGTTGAAAGGGAATTAGGGCGGGGCTGGAATGTGCGAAATCTCCAATATGTACACCGGCAATGCGGATATCAGGTGCAGTTTGATGACAACGAAGTACAAGGGGAGCATATTGACCTCTTCTCCATGCTGGAGGGGTTTGAAAATCACTCTCCGGCTGACGATTCTCCGTACATAGAGTTGACCGAGTACTTTCGTAAAAGCAAACAGCCGGTTATTTGTCTGAAATTCCAGGAGATCGAACGCATCTTGGGAGATCACCTGCCCTGGGAGGCGTACTGTTTTGAGGCGTTCTGGTATGACGACACGCAGGAACTGAGCTCCCCCATGTGGCGGTCCGAGGAATTTCCTTTTCATAAGTTCCTGTTTTCAGAGCAGAGCTTTAATATCACCAATTCCTGGTTAAGCCAGGGCTACAGAATAAAAGCCCTGCATCTGGAGACGAGTCAGGTCACGTTCCGCAGGGAGGATAAAAACACTTCCGGGGTGGTATTGCCCAAGGCGTTGACCAGCCAGCGTTTGCCGGAAGACGTGGTATACAAATTCAACAAGATGGTGCAGCAGTTTGCAAAAGACTACGGATTGATGTAGGGGGGTGCTTCCTTTGCGGAAAAAGCTGCTGGTGATTGAGGATAATAAGCGGGTCCTGGAAATCCTGGCGTTCGCGTTGGGCCGGGAAGGGTATCAAATCATCCGGGCGGACAGTGGGCCGTATGGACTGCGTCTGGCAAAAGAATATCAGCCGGATTTAGTCATCCTGGATTTAGGACAAAATGAGCCGGATAAATTTGATATTTGCTGGGAATTGCGTGAGGCTGGAATCCACAAGCCAATTTTACTGTTTCTTTCCTCTGAAAAAGAAGCGGACATGCTGTATGCGCTGAATTTGAGTATTGGTTATATTCAAACGCCCTTTCACATGAAGGAGCTGTTGATGCTGATTAACGTCAACATTTGGGGCGTGGGAGGTGAAGTGAACAGTGGAAACCCGGCGCAATTCCTGACCTTTGGGAGGATTGAGATTGATACTGAGCAGGCACTGGTATTAAAGGACGGGCTGCCGATTGAGCTGACGCAGAAGGAATACGATTTGATTTGCTGTTTGGCAAGCGAACCGGGCAGAGTGTTCTCCCGGGAGAAGCTGTTCGAGCTGGTATGGAATTACTCTTACATAGGGGAAACTAGACTCGTAGATATAACGGTCCGCCGCCTACGGGAAAAAATCGAAGATGTTCCCTCCTGTCCAAAGACAATCGTCACCCGGCGGGGACGGGGATATGTATTTACAGGACAGACTTAACTATCTTGATCTGGAATCATGTGAAATATTGCAACAGGCATCAAAGGACGTATCCTTTGATGCCTCCTTTATTACCGGCACTCCATTTATTGTGTAAATATTTTGTTCTTTTAGTACAAATACTTTAGGTACTACTAGCAAATATGCAAATCTAATAGCACAATGTAAAATTGGACTATCAGAATATAGCCGATATTTCTGATGAAAAAGGAGGTGCATAGTTCTTGGGAAGCAAAGGAGCATTAAGAATTGAATTTGGTCAGCGTGTGAAACAATCACGGGAAAATCTCAACCTATCTAGGAAGAACTTCGCAGAAATCATTGGCATTTCTGAATATTTTCTGGTGCAGATTGAATTAGGTAAACGAGGGACATCCAATGTAACGCTTTGCAAAGGAAGCACTGATTAAAGCCGGTAAAAGCCAGGCAAACAGATGAAGGTAATGGAAACGTCCAATAAAGGACCATATTGGGGGATGAATTCCTCGCTTTTCCAGTCCCAGCCC